>Ga0213863_10002687_pt1 | contig 12496 bp, 5 predicted proteins | sample PICome_8_FD_160128 | JGI IMG/M metagenome (GOLD analysis project Ga0213863, IMG submission 160128) | Coastal seawater microbial communities near Pivers Island, North Carolina, United States - PICO497 | ecosystem: Environmental > Aquatic > Marine > Coastal | place: USA: North Carolina | collected... | reverse complement strand
TACTACCACCATTGATAGGAGCCCAACTACTCTGATCAAACTGCTCACTATAAGTAACCAAATTAACCGGACTGGTCTTAATCAACCCATCACTGTCAACATACGTCCCAGTACTGGCACGGCTGACAAATGATTCAACACTTGGGGTGTATTCGGTTAGCTCAGAGCCTTCTTCTACTTGGGCTCCCCAGACTTCCACAACGTCATTATCATTCTGTAACATGACGTAAGCTCTTAAAGCGAAACCACCATTGTTTAACTTAGTATGTGAATATCTCTGCCAAGTTGTTGAGATTGGCTGTAAAGGCGACAAAGTATAAGGGTCTCCAACAACAAATTGGACATTAGTAGCAGCTCCTGTCGAACGTAACCACACACTAAACGTGTAGTCAGCACCTGCTACGGTATTCCCATTAGTTTTTATAATGCGTTCTTGACTTGATGAAAGTCGTTTATAAACCTTAGCTGTATAAGTCCCATCGGGAGCTACAGCAGTTCCTTGTAGAATAGCAGTTGAGGAAGTGTCTTGGGAGTAATTGCTATAACTAAGCAGGTTGGTCTTAGCAAACTCATTACCTTCAATACTTGCGATGTCAGGTGAGCGCGTTACGGTGCTGGAGGTTGTGGGGATGTAGGAGGTTGGGAAGGAGCCGGCTTCTAGTTGGGCTCCCCAGATAAGAATAGGAGTATCACTGTACGAATCATTCTGAAAAAGATCCATAAACCTGTAGTTATTACTAGCACTTACCCCTATCTTTTCCAATCTTGTCCATTCTTCAGTGACTGAAAAGGTAGCAATAAGATAATCATTTACGTCAAATGCTATGACCGAAGTCCCTGAAAGCGTTCTGATATAGATGGATCCCGCGTAGGTGGTTCCAGCCACTCCGCTTGAAGCGTCTCCAAGTCTGTAATTTGAAGTACCAGTAGGCGCTCTTTGTATCTGTGTAGTTCCAGTGGACCCATCAGGGTTTACTACGGAGTTAATCGTAGAAGTGGTGAAGGCAGAGAAGCCGGGTATAACTGCACTGTCACTGTTCACGATAAAGTTAGTCCTACTCTCTTCAATCAACAACCCCAAACTTTCACCAGTCACTGGGTCATGATCAAACCTTGCCTCATCAGCAACTGCAGTCTTAATTAGTCCATCTTCATCAACATAAGTAGCAGTAGATGCTCTTGTAAATGTAATACGAGGATCAAGTGTTTTTGATCTCGCAAAATTTAAATTGAGTGATGGACGAATTTCTGGAAAATTTTGATTGATACTCATCGGAATTATAGTTCTAATTTTGCGGCATTTTTTATCTACTCAACCTTTATAATCTCCAATATTTAATATGAATAATTGTGATTAAACCCAGAGTATATCGCTTGCTTTTGTGGGACTTTTTTGTTCTTCAATTTGTGCAATATTCCAGGTGTATGTAGTCATAGTTTTTTACGTATTTATATGGATGTATAAAGCAGTAAAGTATATAAATTTTATATACTTTCTATTTATCAACAGCATCTATAACTGTTTGTGGTGTTGCATCAATTACTGCTTGTGCTGCAGCACGTTCTTCTTCATCTCGGACAATTAATGGATTGGTAACCGTTGTTGTGGTTGACTCCATTGTTTCTTCATCAGTCTCTGTAACTTCTACTGTTGCTTCAAGTGGTTCAATAGCAGTCTGAGTGATAACTGTTTCTGTGGTATTTACAGTATCATATTCTTCTGTCTCTTCATTCCAGACTTCTTCCGTAGAGACAATGACTTCCTCAGTAATTTCTTCACGTCCTACTGATAGAATATATTGTGATAATCTCTCTACGGCATCAACATATTCTCTAAGTTGTTTGTTGAATGTCCAGTTATCAGCGGCAGTTTGAACCCAATCAGGCACATCACCGATCGTTGTTCCACCTGTGATTGTCTTTGGATGTTTATCTTTAATTGCCTTAATATCTTTTTTCCAATTAGTAACACCACTATGATAGATCTTATCTAATTGATCTGTTATTGGTGGATACTCTGATGTTCTGAGTTCACTATAAGAAGGTTCAACTACATCAGGACCTTCTACAATGTCTATACCTTGTTCGGCAACATCTTGGATGAATTGTTGTAGATTTTTTCCATCAAGGAAAGTTATCGTATTGTCTGAATTTTTGATGTAAACACTATCTAAGTCTGAAGTAATTTTATACATTTTTATAACTCCGCATCTGCTGTAATGTGACCTAACAAAATCCAAGTATAAAATAAATTGTTATCAGTTGTAGTGCTAGATATGTAAAATCCATCAGGATATCTGTAAGTAACTAATCCTGTGTAAGATGTATCACTACTACTATCAACTCTTCTCAATGTAGGAGTTGGTATAGTAACAGTAGGATCTGCTCTCATTGTAGTTGGAAAATAAAATAACTGAGATTCATAATACCCATTCTTGTGTAAGAAGTGATAATGACTACTAGGAGTTTTATAATAATACCTCTGACATAATGCAAGTTCTTCACCATAGGAACGATGTTCAAAATCAGTGGCGTTTTTACCAACTTCTAATTGGACCTGCGCTATTTCTATATAAGAACCAGTAGGAGTGTTTCCATTACCAGTCCAGAATTCTATTCTAAATTGAGAATTTCCCGAAGTTGGCATTGTGAAAGTTTTTGAAAAATATTTCCATTCACCAGAAGTTTCATTTAATCTTCCTCCTGAACTGGAAAGAGCAAAAGTGGAACCATTATACACATTTACTTCAGTTGAAATATAATTTGTTTTTATCCAAAATGAAATAGTAAAAGTTTGACCAGAATAATATTCTGGAAATTCTATAAACTGTTCAAACCCAACATATCCAGTAGCGGTGGTAATTGTCCTAGCAGAATCTGAAATATCTCCATTAGGAAGTAACTGATTTTTTTTGTGCTGAACAGTTCCACCTCCACCATATAAGGTTTTCCACCTATCTAGTGTATATGTTGTTCCTCCAATAACAGTTGCAGATGTATAATTTCCTCTCTGACTGATTTTAAAATCACCATTAATAAACAAATTCTTACGACCAGCACTCACAAAATCTCGTGCTTCTTGTGCGGTCTCTGACTTCATCAGTTCAGAACCTTTTAACCCAATAGGTCTTTCAAGTTCTGAGAGTTTCTCCCTGATATTAAAACTATCTTTATTAACTCTGACTGTCATTGATTATTGCTCCGCTACAAGTCCATTGGATGCTGATATAGCGGTAGTAACTGCATCCGTTGTATTATTTATGCGGCGTAGTCCTTGGAAATCACTACGACCTGCTGATGTTCCTACATGTAATAAATCAGTATCTTCATCATATGCAAGTGCAGTCACAGCATCAGAAGAACCATATAAGGTTGCCTTAGCATTCTCTTGGAACAGAACCTTCTCATCCTCATACATCTTTTTAATTTGTTCTGCTGTTGGTGCTGAACCAGAGATGCGGAGAAGTGCTAACGATCCTGTTAAATTAAGTGGAGTTGATGTTGTTCTATATCCAATTCCTAATGTTGCTGTAGCACTACTTGCTGAATTCGCAGCAGCTCCATTACCAGTATCTTGCAGTTCTCCGTCAACAAATAATGATACAATATCTCCTTGTCTAGTTGCAACACACTGATGCCAATTTCCATCAAGGTAATTCCCTGTAGTTTCTGCTACTTCTCCACCAAAGTCAAATTTTACGTGTCCAGTTGTGGTTATTAATAAAAGTGCAATAGGATTAGTAGTATTTCTGCTACATATAAATTGTGTAGCATCATTGCTACTATTAAACCAACTAGTGATGCTAAAATCACCAGTTCCAAAGTCTAAATCAGAATTATACGGTTGATTTAGATAATTAGCAGTGCTTCCATCAAATCCATAACCAACCAGTTCTGCACCAGTCGCAACGGGAGTCTTGGTAATTGTTCCAGTAACAGTAAGTGCTAAATTGCTTATTGAACGGTCTGGGTCTGTCTGTCCATTTGTCTTATTAGTAGCATCAGTATCAGACAGGAAAGCACCTTTGATGTCTCCGTGCATCCATCCAGTGTTGTAATGAGAAGTGACATATGCAACAAGAGAATCTGAATGACTATTGTCATTAACATCGAAGATATTCATACCCTTTGCACTACCAGCACCAATTGGACTTAGTGCTGTTATTGGGAGACTTGTAGTTGTAGGGTTCTCATTTAAATCAAGAAAAATATCGGCATTTGTACCATTAGATCTAAAATGTAACCAACCATTTGATGGAGGAGTAGAAGTAATATTGTAAGATGTATCCGAATCAAAAACTGGTAAAATGTAACCTCCTGCTCCACCAGAACTACTACCAATAATAAACTTGTTACGTCCATATGTGGAAACAATAGTTGGATGCCACCCAGAACTACTGGGAGTTGCATCAACAACAGTTCCATCATCCTTAATGATACTTAATCCGCCATCAGTCGCAACAGCAATAGTAGGAATAGGAAGTCCAGTAGAAGGATCAACAGGTGCATTTGGTAGCACAGTCATTGCTACGTCGTTTTGCAATTCATTAACAACAAGACCCAATGGAGTTGAAACATTCAAATTTACTGATGTTCCTCTTTGAGTAATTATGAGTCCATCTCCACTTCTACCTCCAGATGAACTATGTCTCCTTAAATCATCTTTTATAAAATCAACTATGTGAGTTCCACCAGAATCAGCTCCATTTCCATAAGTTGCAAGTGCAATTATTCCGTTTAATGCTGATGCTGCTCTAACTGGTGTAGCCCACAACCAACCTAGATCTCTCCTATCTGTAGTTCCTCGTATCTCCATCCACAATGGAAGGTCTGGGTCATCGCCATCATAAATTTTGATGTAATTTGAGAGGCAAACAATAACAGCAACAGCAGGAAACTCTTTCCTACTACCTCTGGTTGCAGTATTCAGTGTCTCATTATACCAAGAGGTGTGTTGAGTTCTCTTTCTCCAAGCACCACCATCAGAGTCCTTGCGAGTATCATACACAAAGATATCAACAGCAGTATCAGCAATACTTGCATCTAAGTTATCAAAATTAACTTCTCCAAGTGATCCGTAAAATGCCATTTGATACTTACCTTTTAATTATTGTTCTGCAATTAATCCTTTTGAAGCAGAAATAGCAGTTGTAATACCTGTTGTAGTATTATTTATTCTGCGGAGCTTTCGGAAATCACTTCTGCCAGATGATGTTCCGACATGAAGTAGATTTGTTTTGTCATCATATGCAAGTGCAGTCACAGCATCTGATGAACCATATAAAGTACACTTAGCATTTTCTTGGAAGAGTACCTTCTCGTCCTCATAGATTTTTTTGATTTGTTCTGGGGATGGTGCTGAGTTTGACATTCTGAACAAAGCGTAATCTATATGTCTTCTACCATCGTGTCTTGATTCACTATAAGAAAATCTAAATATTCCTAATGAATATGGAGTGGATGGATTTGTAAATGTTGCTGGCGTTGAAGTCACATATTCTCCATTAATATAAATGTATAGACTTCCAGATTTACTAACAGTAGTAACACACTTCCAGACATCTTGAGTATTAAATAATTCATCGTATTGATATCCAGTTACATTAGCACCTCTCCATCCAGTGTGACCATTTGCATCTATGTAAATACTAAATGGTGTTTGTTGATATGCATTATTTCCAGCAAGGTCATCCTCGGCAATTTCAAATCCAGAGTAATTATTTGCAGTTTGTTCGTTTTTCTTTGCCCAAAAAGTTATGCTCCAATCACTTGTTAAATCAAAATCTGAAGACGTTAGAGGTCTAGAAAGATAATTATCATCAATTGCACCAGAGGGTGGTCTGTAACCAACCAGTTCGGCAGCAGTTGCTCCAGAACCAGCAACAGGAGTCTTGGTGACTGTTCCGAATACTTGGAGTCCTTTGTTGTTTACTGAGCGGTCTGGGTCTGCTATGCGGACTGATATATTGTCATACCTCACATAATATGTGCTTTCAGAAGAAAATTGGATATAAGTTGTGGTCCCTGTAGCGATAAATGTTACTGCGTGAGAACCTAACTCTGTTGATTCATGAAGTCGTGTGCCGGTATATCCCGCATTTGGTTCTAACGTAGAAATATGAACTCTTGCAGTTAATCCAGTAATTTCAACAACATCAAAACTTATTGTATATGTTTCTCCAACAACTGTTGTTATAGCCTGATATGCAGCGGAATTGCCACCATTGTCATCAACTTTTAATGTATTGCTAACTATTGTTATTGTAGAATTAGTAGCAGTCCATCCATCCGTATTAGTTGTAAAAGTTCCATTAGTAACCAACTCAGTCCCAGTTACATTCGTAGTATCAGTATCAGACAGGAAAGCACCTTTGATGTCTCCGTGCATCCATCCTGTGTTGTAATTAGAGGTGATATAAGCAACTCTATTATTACTAGGAGAACTTGGAAAATCTCTAGCAAGTAAATTCAAACCAGTATTTGCTCTTTCTGCCAAAATATTATCTTGAATAGGGACAATTTGACCTCCACTATTAAATGAACCAGTATTTAATTTTGGTACTTCACCAGACCACCCAGAAGAAATGAGACCATAGTTAATATAGAATTCTTCTGAATTATTTCTTGCTACTTTATTTGCCCCATAATTAAAATCTGATGACTTTAAACTATCAATACGAATACCAGTATGTCCATCGTGAGAATGTGCTAATTTTCCATCTTGTGTGAATGCTACTTGTTTTGATAATCCCCCAGCACTGTCTATGTGATCAACAACAGTCCCATCATCCTTAATAACACTCACACCACCATTTGTGGCAACGGCAATAGTGGGAATTGACAATTGTGTAGCGGGGTCAACCGGTGCATTTGGTAGCACGGTCATTGCTACGTCGTTTACCAATGATTTTACGCCAAAAGAGTTTCCTCCAGTTTTATATCTACTGCTAGGAACTGATGTTGATGCTTCACCAGCGTTTCTTTGAGAGATATTTCCAGCAAGAGTCCATCTATAAGTATTTGATGCATTAGATGGATATAACAAATACTCATACATAATTTCACTTAAGAAATTTGCAGACCATCCAGCATGTACCCCAGCATTTCCTCCAATGAATAGTTGTCCATTTATCATATAAACGGAAGAGACGTTGTGTGCATTTAATCCGCCACCATTATTATTATACCCAATGCCATATGGAATACCTGCTAAATTTTGACCTGTACCATATGGATTTATTTGAAATACCATCCACATTGGCATATCAGGATCATCACCATCATAAATGGTTACTTTACTAGTTTCAGCAACAATCACAGCAACAGCAGGAAAATCTCTACGACTTCCACGAGTTGCTGTGTTTAGAGTTTCATTATACCAAGAAGTTTTTTTAGTTCTTTTTCTCCATTTGCCACCATCGCTATCTTTTCTGGTGTCATAGATAAAAATATCTACAGCATTATCAGCAATAGTTGCATCTAATGCATCTAAATTAACTTCACCAAAAGAACTATTTAATCCCATGATTATACTTCCGTAAGATTAAACTTATACTTCTTACCGCTCCTTCTATTTATCAGGAACAGGTCTTCCTCACCCTCTTGAATTGTGTATTGACCCCAAGTTCCATCTACCTCGTTAGCAGCACCCTCGTTAGATAGTTGAAGGTCAGCAGAGTAGATGTTTGCCCAACGCTTAGTTGCTGAACCAAGATCTTGTGTAGCATCTGCACCTGGTTCTACATTATTTCCACCAGTAATTACCAAAGAAGCGTTACTATTTTTACCAATATAAAATCTATCGCCAGGATTATCATGGATCAGTCTGAAATAATTTGATGTAGAAATACCAATGTCAATATATGGATATCCTCCATCAAATATTCTAAGTCTTCCAGAAATTTCAAGTTTTTCTGCTGGAGAAGTATTACCGATACCAACATTACCAGCAGAAGTTATACGAAGTCTTTCGTCGGCATCTGTTCCGAAAGAAAGAGAATTATCTGAATTATCAGATTTAATATATTGTATATCAGGATCAGAAACATCACCCAGACCAAGAGTTATACTTCCACCATCTTGGGACATTATCTGGAATAGTCCTGCACCAGCATTAGTTCTTAAAAATCTACCTAATGTAGTTCCTGAATTTTCAACTTGAAGTTTGTATGATGGATTATTAGTTCCGATACCAATATTGCCACTAGCATTGACTACAACATCATCAGATGAACCACCAGATCTTCTTAATCCATTTGGACTGAAGTCATCTAAAAATGCTAATTGTCCCAGATATTGATTTAATGGAACTTGGTTTGCAGCAGTTCCAACGTCTTGCTGTGTAACAACATTCCAATATGTAGTTCCGCCATCTGTAGATTCTAGGAAGCTTCCATTTGCTTTTACTTCACCAGTTGAAGTTATACGGAGTCTTTCTTGATTTGCTGCAGCAAATGCCAGGTAATTGGAAGCAGCATTAGCAGTAATATATTGATCATAATCATTAGATAAAAATATTTTTTTGTCTGTAGAATTTAAGTAAATATCACCAGAAAGAGTTAACCCAGTAAGAGTTCCTACACTCGTCAGTGAAGAATTGACTACACCACTACCTAATGTAGTGGCACTGAGAACATCAGTTCCATTAACTTTATATGTCTTACCAGAGGCAACGTTCAGATTCTCACTAGACTTCAGTGAAGTATTAGTGTGGTCATATTTGAATGTATTATCTGGACCAATATTGATACCAGCACCATCAGCAAGAGAATCAGTTGTTGCTGTAGATGCAATACCAACAACAAAATCTGCAATTGTTAATGTTTCAGAATTAATCTGAGTTGTAGTTCCATCAACATATAAGTCACCTTTGATTCTAACAACTCCAGTGTTATCACCAACTGCTGCTGGATCAATAATAAAGTTTGCTGGTCCATATAATGATCCAGATGTTTTAATGTTTCCTACAACATCTAATATTTGTGTTGGAGTAGTAGTTCCAATCCCAACATTGCCCCCGTCAGGTTGCAGCGCAAGATCATCATTAGCCCCCGCATTTGTAGCAACCTGAATTGCCATGTGATCACGGCTTGAGCCACTCTTGATTACAAGAGATTGATCGCCACTAGCCGCACCAGTAGTAAAACGACCGTAAGTTTCTGTGCCTGTACTTGACCCTTGAATGTGGATAAAACCAGTTGGACTGCTTGTTCCAATCCCTACGTTGCCTGAGGAGTCAAGTCTTAAACCACTAGAAGAAGACGGATCGCCATAGAGATCAAGTTGAGTTGTTCCTTGAATGTAAGAACCCATTGTCAGCACACTTGAAATGCGTGCTGTACCAGTGACATCTAGTGTTCTGGAAGGGCTACTAGTCCCTATGCCTACGTTGCCTGCCGAGGTGATGCGGAGGCGTTCTGAGCCTGCTGTCCCAAATGTGAGAGTACCTGATCCATCAGCGTACAAGTACGCCGATTCACTCGTAAATCCGTTGTGCCATGCTAAGTAATTGGCGTTGCGAAGATAAACCTTGCCATTTGTATCAAGAGTAGACTTTGGAGTCGATGTACCAACACCAACATTCCCGTTGTTTTTAACCGTAAGTCTTATTGTGTTGTTTGTAGATACATAGAGATCAGTATTTTCTCGATTATTAATTCCTGCGTAGCCATTACCGTCAACAGAAAACTGTAAACCATCAGTTGCGCCAACTCCTGTTGAAGAATTAGCTATTTGGATACGAGTAACGGATGTGTCAGAACTAGCTACAGTTAATTTTTGAGTAGGGCTACTAGTCCCAATCCCAACATTGCCCGAGCTGTCGATTCGTAGGCGCTCGCTAGCGTCGGTATAAAAGCGCATATAGTCGCCACTATGTTGGTATTTAATTTGCCCTTGTGCCGTTCCGGCTGTGTCAGCAAAAAAGATATTAGAGGCACCTGTTGTTGTACTTACAAGCGTGAGCCCACCTTGGCCAGCCGTATCTTGAACAACTAAGTTGTTTGCAGTTGAGCTATACGAACCAGGCGACGATGTTCCAATCCCAACGTTGCCCGAGCTGTCGATAACAAAAAGACTGCTTGAAGCATTTTCTACCTCCATTAATGGTTTGGTAGAACTTGCGTTATTGTCGTATAAATAAAGAAGCTGAGTGTTATTAGCCGTCCTTCCATTAGCACCTGTGTAGCGTATGTCTAAAGTACGTCTATTAACAGAAGGTGTTGCTCGGGAATCGTTTATGCGTATTCCTTCCTCGCCATTAGTTGAATTTGAAACTTCAAGCTTTGCATTTGTTGGCGTACTAGTCCCTATGCCTACTCTGCCATCGGACGTGATGCGCATTCGTTCGGTGCTATTAGTGCCAAAAGTTAAAGGATGCGCTCCACCAACAACAAACTGTGTTTCAGTATCTAAAACACCGATGTAAGCACTTGCCGGACCACGTGTGTTGTCAAGATAAAGGTAGTTTGATCCATAGATGGATGTATGCAGCCTATAACTTGGTACAACGCCAATCCCCACATTGCCCGAGCTGTCGATTCGCATTCGCTCGCTGTTATTAGTGCCAAAACTAAGAACATTGGCAAATTCAGTAGCTCCTAAAAAACAACTTCTGCTGCCACTACTGTTAAATATCTCAATGCCTCCAGTAGCGTCACCGATGCCGGAAGCATTCGCATCATAAAATCCTAAACGAGGGCTATTATCTTCAATCCGCACATCTCCTGCAACGTGTAACTTCTCGGCAGCCGCTGTTACTCCAATCCCAACATTGCCCGAGCTGTCGATTCGTAGGCGATTAGTGCCAGAAGTATTTTGAAAATCAAATACTCCATCAGTCCTAAAGGTTGAATTAGTACCTGACCCGACCCACTGTGCATTCAAGTTTTTAATTGTTGATCCAGCACCACCTTGAACGTCAAGAATGCAAGAGGGGCTACTCGTTCCAATCCCAACATTGCCCGAGCTGTCGATTCTTAGGCGCTCCGTAGGGATAGACGCACCATCGGAAGTTGTGGAGAACACTAGGCGTCCTGGCATATCGTTAGCGCCAGGGGTGCCGTCTACAAATGCCTGGATTCTTGCTGCAGGAATTAGTCCTGTCCCATCTGCGCCTTGGAAATCAATAAGAACCAGCTCATCGTTGTCGCTAACGGCAGCCACGCCACCAACAGACGTTGCCCTTGATTTACCCAGCGACAAGGAGCAACCTGATGCATTTGCGGAATTTCTTACAATCCCAACTGTGCTACTACTGCCAGCAGTGCCTTCAAGCAGGATTTGAGGGATATAGCCGGTACTTCCAAACAGTCGAGTAGAAGACGTACCAACCAACAACCTGCCGGCGCTGTCGATGCGGGCTGCCTCAGAAGTGTTTATTTCAAAAATTGCAGGAGATTGAGATGCTGGAGCATTAACATGAATGCCAGCAGAGGGAGTTGTTGTTCCTACTCCAAAATAACCTTGATTTGTGATAACAGCTCTTTGAGTGAGCGTTCCTCCTGTATTTTCTGCGGTAGAAAATGCAATTTGAGATGAGAACTGTTGATTAGCCCAATTATCCGTGCGGATAACATGATCAATAGAAGCAGTAGGTCCGCGATTGCCAAAAGAACTCGTTGTTCCAAATTTAAAGCTTCCTATGCGTTCAAGTTGCCCATTTGTGCCATTATTATCAATCCCTGCTGCACTATTGCCAATTTCAAGCTTTTCGCTAGGGCTCGACGTACCAATTCCCACGTTGCCGGAGCTGTCGATTCGTAGGCGTTCGGTGTTGTTGGTGCCAAAACGCATAAATGAGTTTTCTTGGTTAAAAATACCAAAACTACCATCATTGCTGTTTGTTATATAAGTGCCGTCTGTAACGCTTGTTCCAATGCTGCTATTGTTTAAAAGGATTCCACGAGTATTTTCTTTGCCAATATGTAAACTTACTGTAGATGAAGCAGGCGTTGTTCCAATGCCAACATTACCACTAGCATTAACTACGACATCATCACTACTTCCACCTTCTCTTCTTAATCCATTTGGACTGAAGTCATCTAAAAATGCTAACTGACCTAAGTATTGATTTAATGGAACTTGGTTTGCAGCAGTTCCAACGTCTTGCTGTGTAACAACATTCCAATATGTAGTTCCGCCATCTGTAGATTCTGTAATGTATCCATCTACAGAAAGATTTTCAATAGTAACTCCACCAGTCAGGATATTATAAGTATCTTGACCAATCTCATTTATTTTTACCCTTTGATTTTCAAAGGTGTCAGTTTTAAGTACGATTTTTTGAGTCGCCATTTCTTATTAATTCTTTCAAAAGACCTTTTATTACAGAAAGTTCATTCTTCAATGTATTTATGTCACTTTCCATTGATCTCAATTTAGTAGAAAGGTTATTTCTATTGGGTTTTTCAATGTTTATAATAGCACCTGTTTTTTTATCTCTAAATAACCCCTCATGACCCTGTACTTTAATCATCAGTACGAAGCCACTGCTCTT
>Ga0213863_10002685_pt1 | contig 12496 bp, 12 predicted proteins | sample PICome_8_FD_160128 | JGI IMG/M metagenome (GOLD analysis project Ga0213863, IMG submission 160128) | Coastal seawater microbial communities near Pivers Island, North Carolina, United States - PICO497 | ecosystem: Environmental > Aquatic > Marine > Coastal | place: USA: North Carolina... | reverse complement strand
ATTCAAATAAATTAAATTTATTTCACTAAAGGTGTTGACAATTTAAAATATAAGCGTAATATTAACTTTACCTGCTGAGACCGACCAACAACCAAATGCAGACGGAAGTTGGGGAGAATCAGAAGGAAGAGACCAGAGGGAGAAAAGCGTTTCTAAGAGTCGACGATAAAAAAGAGCTTAGAGACCCACCAAGGAAATAAGAGAAAAATTTCCAAGGAGCTAAAGAAATTCTCACTTTAGACCCCAAAGGAACTCGAACTAAGACAGAGCTAAGCTCTGTTTTTTTTTGGCTTTAAGAAAGTTAAAAATTATTTTCCTGACGGTATATCTTTATAAGGCACGCCTTTATCAACTCTCTGATCCTCAGGTAACCCTAGAACTCTTTCAGCAATAATATTTCTTAAGATTTCGTCAGTACCCCCAGCTATTCTTAACCCAGGTGATCCAAGCCAAGCTGATTGAAAGCCATCAACATCATTATCATCTGTAACTAACATTCCAGCCATATCAACTGAGTCCATTCCAAAATTACCAATTGCTTGTAGTTTATTAGCACTAACAATTTTAGTTATTGACGCTTCTGGTCCAGGTGTATCTCCTTTAGATAAAGCCGACATTGTTCTCAGTTTTGTATTTTTAAGCCCATTAGCTTCACAATACCAATCAGCAATGGATTCTCTAGCTGCCATGTTATCAATCAACTTTCCCCCCATATCGTCTTGTCCTTTAGCCCATTTAAATGCCTCATTAACATCTGCACCATTAGCATCCCCTACTGCAAGCCTCTCATTCATAAGGGTTGTTATAGCAACCTTCCAACCATCACCAATTTCACCAAGTCTCTGACTATCTGGTATTTCAACATCATTAAAATAAACCTCATTAAAGCTAGAACCGCCAGTGATTTGTTTAATAGGTTTAATATCAATACCAGGAGACTTCATATCAACAAAGAAAAAAGTCATTCCTTTGTGCTTTGGCAAACTTGGGTCATGCCTTACTACCAATATTCCAAAATCACTATAATGAGCTCCTGACGTCCAAACTTTTTGGCCATTTATAATCCACTTATCACCTTTTTTCTCAGCCTTTGTTCTTAATCCAGCCACATCAGATCCCGCAGATGGTTCGGAAAATAATTGACACCAAATCTCTTTTCCTTCAGCCATGGGCGGAAGATACCTTTGTTTTTGCTCTTCAGAAGCATACTGCATCATTACAGGACCACACATGCCAAGGCCAATATCATAAATACCTCTTGGAACATCAAACTTAGACTCCTCTGCATTCCATATAATTCTTTCAATTGGAGATGCTTCAATTCCACCATATTCCCTTGGCCAATGAAGCATAGCCCATCCAGCATCAAACTTTTTCTTTTGCCATTCTCTAGCATCTTTGAGATAGTCTTTATTTGCAAAACCCGAACTATTAGTTTTTTCAGATTTTAATGTTGCATTTCCTTGTAACCAATCACTACATTTTTTTCTGAATTCAGCCTGTTCTTTTGTATCATTAAAGTCCATATTTAGTCCTAATTAATATTTGATTTTTCAAGCCCTGTAACAAGTCTATTTTTCCAATTCGACAAAGATCCAAGGTTGACCGATAACAACTTCGATCTTCTATAAAATAAATGACAATCATATTCCCAGGTAAAACCATTGCCACCATGAGTTTGTATATTTTCTTTAGAACAGAATTGAAATGCCTTAGTTGCACTCACTCTTGCAGTTGCAGAAGCTACAGCTAAGTCAGATGACTCTGTTGATAATGCCCATGCCGCATAGTAAGAATTAGATTTTGCTAATGTAATTGATACATACATATCAGCTAGCTTATGTTTAATTGCCTGAAAGGATCCAATCTGTCTTCCAAAAGCATATCTTTCTTTAGCATAACTAAGGGCCATATCTAGAGATGCCTGAGCACCACCAATTTGCTCAAAGCTAAATAAAACGGCAGCTTGATCAATAAGAGTTTGATAACACTCCCACCCATTTCCTTCTTCACCAATCAAAATACTATCAACATTGTCTAAATTTATAGAAGAATGGCCTCTACTTTCATCAATAGTATCCATATGATTTATAGACAAATTTTTTGAGTCATGACAAACCAATCTAAGATCTACACCTTTAGAAGACTTAGCAACAATTATTGAATGAGTTGCCACTTCCGCATCAGGAACAGCAATTTTTTTACCTTTTATTAATCCATTATTAGCAGTAGTTGAGATATTGTCTGATGTAGGAGCATGAAGCTCTTCAGTTACAGCCAGAGTTCCAACAATCTCTCCAGTGACTAGTTTTGGTAGAATATCTTTTTTTACCTCTTCACTTGCAAATTTATTTATGGCTTCTGTAAATAAGTATACAGATGAAGAAAAAGGCACGGGCGCAAGAACTTTACCAATTTCTTCAGCCAGCACACAAAGCTCTAAATGACCAAGACCCAGCCCATCATATTCTTCAGGGATTGTTATACCAGTCCAACCAAGCTCAACAATTTTATTCCAAAGACTTTCATCAATATTTGATTTGTTTTCTAAAGTGCTTCTAGTTGCTGCAAGCGTATTTTCTTTTTCAAAAAATTTTCTTGCTTCTTCCTTTAAAAACTTTTGATCATCTGAGAAATCTAAATTCATAATTATTATTCAGTTAATGTAAAATATGATTATAAAGTATAAATTTTTATTTAAAAAATATGAATTCAGAGATAAAAGTCGACAAACCATCACCATCATATTTAAAGAGATCTAATAATGGTGGATTATTAGTTGGTTTAATCTATGTCTTAGTGCTAATGGCAATTTTAGCTCTAGCCTTATGGCAGAAATCAGAGGTAGATAGCAAAAACACATCAATAAAAATATTAGATGAGCGAATAGCATTATTAGAAGAACAGCTTAGTTTAGCTGACGAGAATAATATGGATTCTATGAGCGGTGTAAGCTCATCATTACAGTTTTTAGATAAAGAAATAAGAAAGCTCTGGGATCTTAGCAATAAAAGAAATAAAGTTGATATTAATAAATTAAAAGATACCGAAAAGTTAATCCTATCCGATATTCAAACTTTAGTCTCAGATTTAGATAATCTTAAAATTCTTATTGACGAAAATAAGAAGAGTTCAATAACTATAAGAGAGTCCGTTGACCTAGTTAAAAATGATGTTGATAATTTAAAAGATCTATCAATTCGAGCTAGCAATCTTGAAACTCAGCTTATGTTAATAGAAGATTCTATCCAAGCATTAGAAAATTATAAGAAGCAGATTAACCAGACTATTTTAGAGGTTCAGACGGAAATAACTAACATGAAGTCTGTCAATAAAATATCCACCAAGCTTATAGATGAAACTAGCATTTGACATTCTCTAAAAATAATAGTTTTATAGAATTATGAATAAAATAGCTCTCCAGTTATTTCTTGTCTTAGCCTTCATTCCGTTAGCACTCTTGATTGGCTATGGAATCATTGTTTTAGCTCCAATATTTTGCTGTTTCCTAGCTATAAATTCATATAAATTTAATAATCATAAAGAAATGTATTTCTGGATGCTTATAGGCGCACTTTCATTCACATTAGCTTTATATTTGTTAGGAGTTTTATGATTATTACTAAAATTGTATTGACTTTATGTGGCACAATTATGTTTTTGATGGGCCTAACAACCATTGTTCTTCCAAATGTGAATAGTTTTTTTGTTCCTGTAAATGTTGATAATGATGCAATGGCAGCTATGGTAAGGACATATGCTGGTTTTTTTCTTGCTTCAGGCTATCTAACTATAAGATTTGTTTATTCTTCATCTAAAGTTCAAATAGGCAATATTCTTTTATATATATTTGGATGTATGATCTTCTCGAGATTATTTAGTTTTATGTATGAGGGCTTTAGCGATCATTCATTATACTCATTTTTTGCAGGTGTTATTTTATTCCTAAGTATGTATTTCTTGCAAAGAAAAAGAAAGAATCAAATTTCATACGATCTCTAATATTTAACAAATAAATCTTTCCAAAAATCTTTAATAATATATATAATGCTTTTTCGAGTGGGGATGTGGTGGAACTGGTAGACACGCTTGGCTTAGAACCAAGTGCCGCAAGGCGTGGGGGTTCGACTCCCTCCATCCCTACCATCTTAAAAACAAAAAACTTATGAAAAGAATACTATCAGCAACGTTGATAATAATATTTGTAGTTGGTTGTGGAGGTGGGAGCTCTAACCCTGAAATTCCTCCACCAGTGCCACCACCTACCGATACCACCCCACCAAATATCGTTATTAAGGGTCCTCTGACCGTATATCATGAGGTTGGTGCAACTTATTACGATGAAGGAGCTGAGTATTCAGACAACTCTGGTGAAACACCCTCTAACAGTGCGCAAAGCAATGTAAATGAGAATGTTATGGGCACATATAGTGTTATGTACACGGCTGCTGATTCTGCCGGTAATCAATCCTCAGCAACGCGAACTGTCGTTGTAACGGGTTTAAGTTTTGTTGAGTTTTTTAACTTTACCAGAGACACACTAGGCGTTAACAGAAGAAATTTCAGGGACTCTTATATCAAGGCAATTGAGGCGTATATCTTCGCCGAAGAAGCTATGAAGATTGGGGATTATTCTAATGCAAGAACCATTGTAGAGAACGTCTTTCAGGAGCAGCCACTCTATGAAAATTTATGGAGAAATGGGGTATCTGATTTTGGATTGCATAATGGTGATCCCATTGCTTATTACGGACTGAGGATGATTGACAAAATAACTCAGGAATTACCACTTGCTGAAACAGGAGTTCTTCAGCTGACAGTTGTCATAGTTGAGTGTTCCCAAGTAACAAGACCAATCAATACATCTTATGATCTTGAAACAGTAAATATTAGTGTTGATGACAGATTACTTGTTGATGACTACCAAGTATTACGGGAAGCTACATACCTCTTTAGAGAATGGGTTAAAGCCATCACTCATGGATTATCAGTAAACCTAAAAATTCATAGGCAAGAAGAGTGCACAACAACTAGTTTCAATAGAAATGAGTCAGCTGGCTATCTTACAAGCTATCCAAATACAAGTGAGATAATCAGCAGAGTTCCAGATGAGATTGCACAAGAAACAAATATTTGGCTAGTAATTTCTCCCTCCGGTGTTCAAGGAGATGGCACAGGTTATCCATACTGGATCACAGGTGGTATGGGATTGACACCTAAAGGGACGCCTTTAATCATTGGCGATGACTTATGGTTTATCAGAAAACCTGTTCATCTTGGTGATGGTGAATGGACCCCAGTTGAACGAAGAGTCTATCATCCACAATGGTTTCAACATGAGTTTATGCATCATATCTACAGGACATGGCCAGAGTATCAACTTGAGAATACCGGACATGATTGGTTTGATAGGTCCTTTTGGCCTAGTGATTTTGAGGGCAGATGGGAACCAGACTTTTACTGGGAATCAATCGAAAAAAGATTAATGGAAGCCAACCCATCACTTGCTGAAGGAATTGATATTACCGATTGGGTAGGTGCGGATATAAATGAGATAGGGTTTGATGCTCTTCTAGGAAATTATGAAAGACAACCAGTTGGAAATCCTTGGCATGAAGTTGAAATAGTGAAAATAGGCGATAGCTTCTATTGGACTAATGCAGCTGGCCAACAATGGTTTCTCTATGCAGATGAAGGTAAATTAATGACCAACAGTGCTTATGGGATACAGGAAATACTTATTAGACTGTCAGATACAGGAGAAATAAATGCTCTTTATTTTAATGGAGAACCATATTTAAGATTGCAGACTTCTAGCTCTCTGAATCTTCTTGCTCAAGTTCTTCAGCAAAATCTACAAAATCATGGAACAAAGCAAGAAGAGATTAAAATTTTTCATTGTTTTCACTCAGATAAGCATAATTGGCAGACAGAATAGTAGACTCTCTCCATCCCTGCCAAAAAATTCGATCATAACTATATTGCCTAAAATTATTTATAATAAGTGTATGACTGTATCTAAATTTTTATTAAACGACCAGGAAGCTATTGTTAGGATTTTTGACCACATTGATAATGGTACAACTGATTTAGGAGATGAGGTTTGGAAGGAACCGGTAGATAATTACCATTCATTAGAAAGATTCAATCAAGAAATTGAATTGCTTAGAAATATGCCAATCCCATTTTGCCCATCCGCAGCTATTGCTGAGAAGGGGAGTTATATCGCTAGGAAAGCATCTGGCACACCGCTAATTGCTGTAAGAGGCGAGGATGGAATAGTAAGAGCTTTTATAAATGCATGTAAACATAGAGGTATGCAGGTAGCCGAAGGTGAAGGATGTAAAAAAGCATTTGTTTGCCCATATCATGCTTGGACTTACGGTCTTGATGGAAAATTAAAAAGAATTCCAGGTCAGAAAGGTTTTCCCGGAATTGAATTAGATACTACTGGTCTGTATGAATTAAGCGCAAAGGAAAAAGGCGGCATTGTTTATATTAAACAAAATGGAGAAATAAATAAGAGTGAGTTAAAGCATGCTTTAAATTTTTTTAGTAAAGAACAAGAATTATTTCACACAGGCGAGGTTGAAGATAATACAAATTGGAAGTTAATAACAGAAACCCTGCTAGAGGGTTATCATATAAGATCTCTTCACAAAAAAACATTTTACCCTTATGGCCTAGATAACATAAATCTCGTTGAGTCATATGGATTAAACTCAAGGGTTATATTTCCTTTTAAGAGGATTGAGAAATTAAGAGATATTGATCCATCCCAAAGAAGTATTAATGGCATGGTTACAAAAGTTTATCATCTTTTCCCAAATGTAAGTGTTTCAGTGCTTTCTAAGCATACTAGCCTTACTATAATCGAACCAATTTCACCAACACGAGTTAAGCTTATAAGTTATCTCTTAATAAATGAGCAAGAAGATCAAAAAAAGATAACATTAGAAGAAGCAAAAAAAGATGCAGTTTTTGTTAATAAGTCAGGACAAGCAGAGGATAGGGAGGCAGCAGTAGCTATACAAGAAACAGTTACGACTAAAGCTAATAACTACCTCACATTTGGCTACTTTGAAAAAGCCATTGTCGATTTTCATAAAAATTTATCAAATATGCTTAAATTATGAATATTAAAAAAGTTTACAAACCGGTATTTATGGCTATACTCTTTCCAATGATTAGATTTAACGCACAACCGAGACGGGCTTCAGCTTTATAGCTGGATCTTTTCTGTTGTGAAATAGACCCAGCTTTAGCTGGGTTTTTTTTTATTTATTAAAAGAGAGAAAGAATGAAAAACTTTATTACGACTGACGATTGGACAAGATCAGACCTTCAAGAGATATTGGATTATGCAAAATACTTAAAAAAAGAAAGATTTCAAGATACCTTGAAGAATAAATCTGTTGCATTACTATTTTTTAATCCATCAATGAGAACTAGAACTAGTTTTGAAATAGGTGTTCAAGAGCTTGGTGGCTATGCTGTTGTTTTGCATCCTGGTAAAGATGCTTGGCCAATAGAATTTAAAAAGAATGCACTTATGGATCAAGATTCAGAAGAGCACATAATTGAAGTGGCTAAAGTTTTATCTGAATACTGTGATTTGATTGCAGTTAGGTCTTTTCCAAAATTTCAGGATATAAATGAGGATATTTCAGATAATGTAATCAAGAGTTTCGAGAAGTTTTCAACTGTTCCAGTTGTGAACATGGAAACTATTACTCATCCATGCCAAGAATTAGCTCATATACTTTCTCTTCAAGAAGAGATAGGAGACTTAGATGGAAAAAATTACCTAATAACATGGACTTATCACCCAAAACCGCTAAATACAGCTGTTGCTAATTCATCACTCTTAATAGCTAGTAAGTTTGGTATGAATGTAAAGCTTCTTTGTCCTACAGAAGACTATATCCTTCATGAATCTTTTATAAGTAAAGCTAAAGAAAATTGCTCTAAAAATAACGCTTCATTTGAAATTACTCATAATATTGAAGATGGATATTCCGATGCTGATATTGTTTACGCAAAAAGCTGGGGGGCAATCAATTATTTTAATGATGCAAATAATGAAAAAATTCTTAGGGATAAATTCAAGAATTTTATTGTTGATGAAAAAAAAATGGCATTAACTAATAACGCTAAGTTTAGTCATTGTCTTCCATTAAGAAGAAATATTAAAGCTACAGACGCGGTTATGGATTCTGATTATTGTATTGCAGTTCAAGAAGCTGCTAATCGATTGCATGTTCAAAAATCATTACTAACAACTTTATTAAAGGGTAAATAAAATGAAAAAAATTGTTTTAGCATTTTCAGGTGGATTGGATACAAGTTTTTGTGTTCCTTATTTAATTGAACAAGGATTTGAAGTTCATACTATATTTGTAAATACCGGAGGAACATCAAAAAAAGAACAAATAAAAATTACAAACAGGGCAATGGAGTTGGGAGCAAAGAAACATATCAATAAAAATATAGACCAATCTCTATGGAAAGAAATAATTAAACCCTTGATTTGGTCAGGATCATTGTATCAAGACAGATATCCTGCATTATGCTCAGACAGGTACCTAATTGTTAAAGAAGCAGTTGCTTTATCTAATAAATTAAAAACTAAAAATATTGCTCACGGATGTACAGGTATGGGCAATGATCAGGTTAGGTTTGATTTATCCATTCAGGCTCTTGGGAGTTTTAATACATTCAGCCCAATTAGACAAATCCAAAATAAATCAAAAGATGTTAGAGCTTATGAGATTAAGTATCTCAAAGAGAGAGGGTTTAAAGTATCTTCTTTAAGCTCATCTTATAGTGTAAATGAGAATATTATGGGAGTTACAGTATCAGGATCAGAGATAGATGATTGGAAAGAGCCATCTGATGAAAGCTATATTCTTTGTAAAAAACCAGATCAATATCCTAAAAAAGATAAAAAAATAAAAATTGAATTCATTAAGGGCGAGGCAAAAAAGATAAATGGTAGATCTTTAAAAGGCGCCGATTTATTAAGAAAATTAAATACTGATGGCGGGTCTTATGGGATTGGTAGAGAAATTTATACCGGAGACACTATTATAGGGATTAAGGGAAGAATTTTATTTGAAGCGCCTGGAATAACTATCCTTCAAAAAGCACACAAAGCTTTAGAGGAGACTGTTCTGACTGATAAACAAAGTTTCTTTAAACCTATTGTTGGTAAGAAATGGGTCGAGCTAGTTTATAGCGGATTCTACTTTGATCCTTTAACAAAAAATCTAGAAAATTTCTTAGAAGATATACAACAGTCTGTTAATGGTGTTGTTGAGGTTTGTCTATCTTCCGGGAGAGTAACTGCCATTTCAGTTGATGCAAAGAAAAAGCTTATAAATCAAGATTCAACATATGCTCAATCAGCTTCATGGGGTATTGAAGAATCCTCTGGCTTTATAAAGTTATTTGGACAAAGCTCCTCCACATGGGCAAAGGTAAATAAAAATAAATTATGAATAAAGTTTATAAAAAAGAAACCTTTTTAAAGCTCTTAGGCAGCATTAGTAGCCAAAAAGAAATTAGGAAATATCTAGAAAGATTTTCCTCTGATGACTATAGATTTGCTTTGATAAAAGTTGGAGGCGCGATTTTAAAAAATGATCTAGATAATCTCATCTCTTCCATTTCTTTTCTAACTGAAGTTGGGCTTATCCCAATAATTGTTCATGGCGCAGGCCCAATGCTATCCGAAGAGCTAGAGAAGAATAAAATTGATTATAAATTTATAAATGGTCAAAGAGTAAGCTCGGCAGATGTCTTGCAGACAGCTATAAAAGTATTTTCTGAAGAAAATATTAAATTAGTGAAAGCATTAGACGTTGAGGGCGTAAAAGCAAAATCTTTCGTTGATGATATTTTTCATTGTGAAATAAAGGATCAAAGCCTCGGTTATGTTGGTGATGTTGTAAGCTTAGATGTAAATGCAATAAAAGCCTCTATTGCTGAAGGCTTTGTTCCAGTTATATCTCCATTAGGGAAAACCAAAGAAACAAATCATGTGAATATAAATGCTGATTTAGCAACATTGGCAATAGCAAGAGAGATTGAGCCAGATAAAGTAATATTTTTGTCAGAAGTAGGAGGAATTTTTAACGAAAATTCTAAACTTATTTCTACAATTAATATTAATGATGATTATGATTTTTTAATGAAACAAGAATGGCTTCACTCAGGTATGAAGCTAAAACTTAAACAAATAAAACTGTTAACAGATATTCTTCCTTCCAGTAGCTCAGTTTCAATCACAAAACCACTCTTTTTAAGCAAGGAGCTATTTACTGATGCTGGGTCTGGAACACTTGTTAAAGCTGGTCATACAATTAGATCATTTAACAATTTAGATCAACTCCAAATCAAAGCTGTTAAATCTATAATCGAATCATCATTTAAAGGAAAGCTTGCAAATAATTATTTCAATGAAAACAATAATAATTATCTAATCAGCTCCTGCAATAGGTCAGCAATAGTCTTATCAAAAAAACATAAAGTAGCTTATATGGATAAATTTTCAGTTATTTCCTCTGCAAGGGGAGAGGGTTTGGGTAATGCTATGTGGAAGAAAATGATCAAAGATAACAAAAAAGTATTTTGGCGTTCTAAACCAACTAACGTGATAAATAGTTTTTATAAAGATGCAGCAGATGGATTCCAAAGACTTGATGATTGGTATATTTTTTGGATTGGAATAACTGACTTAAAAGAGCTCATATCTTGTATTGAGTTTGCATCAAAACAACCAAGGACGGTAATTTATGATGACTAAGTATAATATTGCTCTCTTTGGTGGAAGAGGATATGTTGGCAAAGAAATAATCAAGCTATTAGACAAGCACCCATTTTTTGATTTAAAAAAAGCATACTCTTCTTCAGCATATGACAAATATGTAGAAAATTACTCAAAGAACACGGATTTAAGGTTTTCAAAACTTGATAATGCTGATTTTGAGCTCGATAGCATTGATATTGCAATACTTGCACTTCCAAATAATAAATCTATTGAATATGTGCAAAAAATTAAAAAGGCATCATCAAAAATTATTATATTGGATTTGAGTTCTGACCATAGATTTGAAGATGATTGGAATTATAGAATACCTGAAATTCAGAAGACCAGCGCTGGCCAGTATATTAGTAATCCAGGTTGCTATGCTACTGCAATTCAATTAATAGTAACCCCATTAAAGCCTTATATAAATGGCAAAGTCAGTGCTTTTGGGATATCTGGTTACAGTGGTGCAGGAGCAACTCTAAATGATAAGAATGACCCTGAAAAACTAAAGAATAATGTTATTCCATATTCTCCTTCTGGTCACATACACGAATTAGAGGCCAGGAAGCATTGTTATGAGAATATTTACTTTTCACCTCATGTTGGTAATTTTTTCCAAGGAATACATATTACAGCCCATATTCAACTTAATGAATCTTTTTCAAAAGAGGAGCTTTATAATCTTTATAAAAAATACTATGAAAACATGCCGTTAATAAGATTAAATGATATGCCGATGATTCAAGAAGTGGCTGGTAAGCATCACGCATCACTAGGAGGCTTTTCTTTAGATTCTTCAAATAAAAATCTTACAATGTACTCAGTTATGGATAACCTCCTGAAAGGTGCAGCAACACAAGCTATACAAAATTTAAATTCAGCATGTGGGTTTGATGAGTTATTAGGAGTAACAAATGACTAAAAAACTATGGGATACAAATAATAAAAACTCTTCTGATCAAATTTCTAAATTTCTCTCATCGGATGACATTGAGCTAGATAACTTTTTATTCATCCATGATATTGATGCAACAATTGCTCATATTAATGCATTGTTTAATATTAAAGTTATCAAAAAAACAGAATTATCAAAGCTTAAAAAATCTTTAAAACAACTTAAAAAAGATTTTACAGGTGGAAAATTTAAGCTTACAAACGAGTATGAGGACTGCCACTCAGCTATTGAGTTTTTCTTAACAAACGAGCATGGTGATTTAGGAAAAAAAGTGCACACTGGAAGGAGTAGAAATGATCAGGTTTCTGTAGCGATGAGACTTTTTGCTAAAGATCAGCTGATTTCTATAAAGAATTTAAACATAAAAATTGCTTCCACATTCTTAGATATGGCCTATAAGCATAAAAATGATCCAATGCCTGGTTATACACACTTACAGAGAGCAATGCCATCATCATGGGGTTTGTGGTTTTCTGCTTATGCTGAATCATTTATGGATAATATTGATCTAATTACATATACACATGATTGGATTAATAATAATCCTCTTGGTACTGCAGCAGGTTATGGAGTAAAGCTTCCTTTAGATAGAAAATCAGTTTCAGAGGAATTGGGCTTTAATAGATTGCAGCTAAATAGCATGTATGTTCAAAACAGTAGGGGAAAGTATGAAATGCAAATATTAAGCTCATTAAAACAACCCATGTTTGATCTAAGGAAATTTTCTT
>Ga0213863_10002683_pt1 | contig 12499 bp, 11 predicted proteins | sample PICome_8_FD_160128 | JGI IMG/M metagenome (GOLD analysis project Ga0213863, IMG submission 160128) | Coastal seawater microbial communities near Pivers Island, North Carolina, United States - PICO497 | ecosystem: Environmental > Aquatic > Marine > Coastal | place: USA: North Carolina... | reverse complement strand
CCCCAATTCGATATTGCTGGCGGTGTCGGCTTGAGCAAAGTCGCGTAATGTCTTGGGCCATTCGTCGGTGGGGACGAAACTTATTCTGCTCATAGTTGACCTCAATGACGCTGTGTTTTCATCCGTATTCAATCGATCGGCAGCTTCGCCTTAGGTGACAGTCAGTACAACGTTGGCTGCGCAACCTCACTTCAACCCCCGACTTTGCCGCCGTGGCGGCATCTCAGGATGCCAATGCGCTAACTTACCAATTATCTGCGATCAATACAGAATATTCTTGTCGGCTGTTGATCGATTCACTTGTTGGCTCGGGTGGTAGTAGTTTGATCTTATTAATCAACCTTAACTGGGCAAAAAAATACGGGTCTTAACCGCTGCTATGACACCTCTCGAGGCCACAGTTAATAATTACTTGAAAGATTAAGCCTGCTTTTTGCTAATTCTAAGGTCTCAATTCTTAGGACTCGAATATGGCGAAGGTTGGTTATTGTTCATTGGCGTTGCGGGGTACTCGTTTCTTGTGGCGTATACCGCTCGGAGAAGTTTGTTTTTTTCTGAACTAACATGAATACTCTATGCAAGGCAGTTAAAAAAACGATAAAGAGGCCACTGCGATATGAAAACATTGACAAGTTCCTGCGGCGATAGCGCCTTGCCTCTCACACCACTGACTGTAGCTGTGGCTTCCGCGTTACTGAGCGTTGCCGTGCCTGCCTCTGGGCAAGAGGAGGCGCGGCTTGAAGAAGTCTTGGTGACGGCCACCCGTCGAGCCGAGACGGATATTCAGTCAACCCCAATTGCGGTGACTCAAGTTAGCGCAGAGCAGATACAAAGGGCTGTACCTCGAGATTTGCTGGACGTTGCCAAATATGCGCCCAATGTAGTGGCGGGCAAGCAACCCGGGTTCAATTCTGCAAACTTTGCGATTCGCGGTGTGGGTCAGAACGGAATTATTCTCTACTACGAAAATCAAGTGGGGGTAATCGTTGATGACTTCGTTATTCCACATATTCAAACGGCTAATATCGAGATGCTCGATATCGCCAGCGTTGAAATTCTTCGAGGCCCTCAAGGTACACTTTTTGGCAAAAACACCACTGGGGGAGCTATTAACGTTAAAACGAGTCGCCCTGAGCTGGATCAAAATTTCTTAGATGTACGAGGACAGGTGGCACAGTACGGTCGCTATGAGGGCCAAGGGATTCTTAACCTTGCCTTGGGCGAAAACATGGCGTTAAGAGCGGCCGGTGTTTACATGAAATCAGACGGCTGGTACTCGAACAGTGCGGTATACGGCCCCGTCACAGATTTTGGCGTAGGTTTTCCACTGGCCGGCGCCACAGGGCAGGGGGATGGTGCCGATGTAGGTGGTGATGATGTATTTAGTGGCCGATTTAAGCTGCGTTGGCAGCCCACGGATGCGCTAGACATTAACCTCGCGTACGAAATGGTGCGTGACGATAGTGATGCTCCGCCATCCTATAACAATACGCCAACTGACACTGACTATCTCTGGAATACTCTGGGCTTTACTCGTGATGCTGGTGACCCCCTCGATAATGCAGCGATCACCAACCGCAATGACGTTCTTTTGAACATGGAGGCAGGCCATCAAATCGACGTCGATGGGTATTATTTAAACGTCGACTGGGACCTCAATAGCGATTACAAGGTGAGTGCTTTTGCCGGTTACAGAGAGACTGACTCTCAGCTTCCCAGCACCTACACTGGTGAGGTTGGTCCGGTGTCATTGTTTGATGCCAATCGACAGGATGTCCGTGAAACGACTCAGTTAGAGCTGCGTATTGCGTCGGATCTAGACGGAGCCTTCAATTGGGTGGGCGGGGTCTTTTACCAGCAAGACGAAACGGCATTCACCGTAGCACAGGTGCTGGGCTTTGTGGATATGACGATCCCTTCAGGCTTGGCTTTTGGCGATCCCTTTTACTTTAACAACAACCCACAGATCCTCTCCAACGGTCAGGATGCCTCCGCAGAAGCGTTGTATTTGGATGGCACTTTTGATCTAACAGAAAAATTTACTCTGGGCGCAGGCATACGCTATACCCATGAGAAGAAAAAGTGGACAGGGCGAAATCAAGTGTTCGTCCAAGCACTGAATGGAGGGTTCGATCCGTCATTGACCTGGCAGGTTCTTGGAGAGCCCATTGCGGCGGCAGATTTCACCAAATACCCTGTCGGGGTGGTGCAGGATGAACAAAGCTGGAGCGAGCCTACCTGGCGTTTGAATTTGGGCTACCAGGCCACCGATGACCTTTACACTTACGCCACCTATGCTCGGGGCTTTAAGAGTGGTGGTTATAACGATCAGACGGGCACCAGTGGCAACCCCATTGAACCTAAACAGGCGCGCCCGACGGATCCAGAAATTGCAGACTCCTTTGAGCTGGGACTGCGTTCGGAGTTCCTCGATAACCGGCTACGCCTGAATCTTACGGGGTTTTATGTCACCTACGATGATTCTCAGCAGCAACTGCTGGCCCGAATTACGGCAGACCGTGACGGTGATGGAATCGATGAAAGTGAGTTTCAAGAGACCCGTTACTTCAACGCCGCTGAGATTGAAGTCACTGGTTTAGAGTTAGAGGCCGCCTGGCTATTAACCGACAACTTCACTGTCATGGGAAGTCTTGGGATGCTGGATGCTGAGTTTAAGTCTTTTGAGGCAGATACCAATTTTGATGGGACGATCGACGCCGATTTAACAGGAAGTCCCGTCGCCCGGGCGCCCGAGACTACCTGGAACCTCGATTTTCTTTATAACTTGCCACTCGCTGGGGGTTATCTCGATTTGGCATTGAATGTGAACTACGAGGACGAGGCCGTCTATGCCTACACCTCAGTCCCGGGGTCCGATAACGGCCTCACCGACGAGAGAACATTGGTCAATGCTTCGGCCACTTATACAGCGCGTGACGGACGCTGGTGGGTGCGTCTATACGGTAAAAATCTCACAGACGAACGGTATCGCGTAGGTGATCTTCCCGTGGCCAATCTGTGGATGATGTCGTTTTATGGCGAGCCCGAGACGATTGGCATAGAGGGAGGTATGCGCCTGAGCTGGTAAGGCATAAGGTCGATCAGATGGGCACCGTGCCTATGCTCTCTGTGAAAATCGGGTTGCGAGGTTTGACGAATACCGCGCTCGCTGAAGCCGTAACCTGACCTTTGTGGCTGAGTTCAGCTTCGACTTGCATCTTTCGCTCCGACAGCGGTGTGAGATTTGCAATAAGGTCTAACTCACAGTTAAGAGGGGTGGGGCGGCGGTAACGAATATCCAGCCCCCCAGTCATACCCGCATTGCCAGCACGGACTTGAGCCATGCCCATAAAGTGATCCAATATCGCAGCCACCCAGCCGCCGTGTACATGGTTGGGCGGGCCCTCATAAGACCAATTAAAGGTGACTGAACCGTAAACTTTCTCCCCATCAAACCAATGGCGCAAACCTGGTGACATAGGATGGCTAGCGCCACCGACACACAGCATTTCGTGATTGGCCACGGGGTAACTGCCGTAGGCTTTAGCGTGGGCAACTACGCCGCTCAGGTTTCGGTAACCTTTGAGCTGCTCTGTAATGGCGTCAATACTCTGAGCAATAGTGTCGGCCGCCAATGGATCGACATCGCTGGTAGTCGCGGCCTCGATCAAGGCGTTAACCGCATCAGCAACTTGGCGACGGGCCTTCCAATACAATCTATGATTCTCATCAATATCTTCGGTAACAAAGGGTGAGGTGTAGCGCTTTTCCATTAATTTAAGATCTCTAATGTGCGCAGGCTTTCGCGCCACTGCCATAATTCCTGCGCCAGTACTTCGGGGACCTCAAGCGCAGAAAAATGTCCACCCTTAGCTATTTGATCATTGAAATAATGCAGGTTGATAAATTTCTTGCGAGCCCAGCGCTCACTTGAACGAAAAATTTCCGTGGGGAAGAGAGATATTGCCGTGGATAGCTCAACCTCTGACATATCAGGGTTATTGAAGCTTTCCCAGTAAAGACGGGCCGAGCTTGCCCCGGAGTTAGTCAGCCAGTAAATCATAACGGTATCTAAAAGCTCGTCTCGATTGATGGCATTTTCAGGGTGTCTTGAACCATTGACCTCGCAATCACACCACTGGGCATATTTTTCGATTATCCAAGCCATCTGTCCTGTGGGTGAGTCTGCGAGACCGTAGCCAAGGGTCTGCGGGCGAGTACTCTGTTGCTTAGAGTAGCCCGAGTCCCAGTCTTGATAGAAGTTGAAGGCTTCGAGAGCACGAACCTCCTCGGGTAGCAGCGATTCAAGGGTTTCAGGGTCAGAAGCAACCACGGGCAGTGTAATGTGTATGCCGGCGCAGGGCGTGTTGGGTGCCAAAGCTATAGCTTGGGTGACCAAGGAGCCCCAATCACCGCCGTGGGCAAGGAAGGTTTCGTGGCCTAAGCGCTTCATGAGGGCGATCCATAGATCAGCGATCTTCTGCACGCTGGTTCCTGGAGCTCTGGGTTTCGCTGAAAAGCCATAGCCAGGCAGTGCAGGTACCACCACATGAAACGCGTTTGCTGGGCTGCCACCATATTGCGTGGGATTGCTCAGTCGATCAATGACATGTCGAAATTCCAGAACTGAACCTGGCCAACCGTGGGTAAGCAGTAATGGCGTCGCTTCAGTGTGGGGAGATCGCTGATAAATAAAGTGAATATCTAGCCCTTCAATATCAGTCTTGAAATTTGGCCAGCGGTTGAGTGCCGTCGAGACTCGGCTCATGTCGTATTGAGATGACCAGTAATCGGTCAGTTCTCTGGCATAGGCCAAGGGCACACCTTGGCTCCAGTCTTCTACGGTTTCCTCGTCGGGAAAGCGAGCCAACCTTAAGCGCTCCTTGAGGTCAGCGATGGCCTTATCGTCAATGTTAGGCTCGAAGGGAGTGATCGGTGATGCCATAGGTAACTCTCAGGAGTTTATAGGTTGGACCAGCTTATCTGTAGATGCGGGCTCAGACCAGTGTTAGCGATGGTAGTAAGGCCGCGAAGATCAATGTCGAGGGCTTTTATTTAGCTTGTTACCGAACCGGTGAATCGCAGGCCAGAGGAACAGCCAGTTATGCCATAGATGCAGCATCAATCTGTGTGCTTATGAATGCTTCAAGCTGGGCTCGCTGGGCGGTAGATTCCCTCGTTTTAGCCAATAGGTACGGTGTACGAGGCTCTCTATCGAGGAACAGCTTTCCTGAAATAGCGCCAGCCTCTGAGGCTCTTGCAAGCCAAATGATGGTATCCGCGCCCTCATCAGCAGTGCGTAGAATTCGCTTGGTGATGCTGCGAAAGGTGGGTAACGCTGACGCCACCCCAGGGGTGTCGGCCCAGCCCGGATGCATCGCGTTAACGATGATGCTATCCGCGCGCCATTGCTGTGCCCATAACTCACTTAATACGGTTAATGCACGCTTGGCTCGTGCATAGGCCTGAGCGCCGTGATAGTTGGAAGGCGTCATAATAAGACGCTCACAGACCAGCTTTTCGGTATACATGCCTCCCGAGACAACATTAATGACTCTAGCGGGTGTGCTGTGCCCTGTCAGTAGAGGTCGTAAGGTGTGTGTTAACAACGAGGGGCTAGCAAGCAAGAGGGCGAAGCTTTGCTCTAAGCCTTCACCGGTCACGCCATAATCGTTAAATAGGGCACCCGCGTTGTTGATCAAAACGTCGATGGGTGTGCCTTTGGCCAGTAATCGCTCCGAAAGCGCTCTCACGTCGGCCATTAATGAGAGATCTGCAATCTCAATGGTAATGTCAGATCTGCCCGTCTCTGATTTAAGGGTCTGCAGCAGTTCTTCGCGTTTTTCTGGGTTCCTTATGACAAGCGTTAAATCTGCACCTGCCTCTGCCAGAGCAATAGCTGTGGCGAGTCCCAAGCCGCTGTTGGCTCCTGTTAAAACAACGTGCCGGCCATCGAGAAAGTGTGAGTTTGGTTGCCTCTGAGAGATGCTGCGGCGGTATCCCCATTTTGAAAACATGGCAACACCTGGGCCAATCCAACGATCGGCTCGGGCGGTACAGTCCGACAGCCCCGGTGCAGAGGCGGAGTTGTCGAGGGCGTCCTTCAGGCCGCGCAGACTCTCGCTGCCCATGGCACGCATTCCTGACTCTAACTGGTGCTCGAAATTACTCAGGCCCCAGCGGTAGGAGAATTCTGCGGTATAGCTGATATGCGTCTGTGATTCTGTTTCTGTAAAAGTGATCACGTCTCGCACCTCAAAAAATCGACTCTTCCCGACTAAAACAATCGATGCCCAAGGGCAGTATTCGACGATCTCGTAGGCTAGCCTAACTTTTGTAGGCCCGACCGCGCAGTGCACGATAAAGCGGGACCCCAGCCCTATGGGGCCGGGTGTACATTTCTTGGCATCAAGGGCAGTTGCATCCCATTCAGCAACGGTTCTGAAATCGGCGACGTAGCGGAAGCAGTCTTTCAGGGTCCGCTGCACCGTGATCTCTTCATGGAGTGTAATCATGATCGCCCGGGATCTGTTGGAAAGTTAGTGAAGTTACGATGATCGCTGGTTAATAGTTCACCGAAGTTTCACTCATCAGACCAAACTGTTCGCACCGCTTCACCAAAATCGTCGTATATCACACGCTTTCGAGGCTGTGTCTTGCGAGGCCGTTTTGGCTTGGCCGCACCTTTCAACTGGGTTTTGCGGCGTTCATCCAAAGTGGCAACGACATCATCAAGAGGCGTCCGTGATATTCTGGGTTCATTAAAAATAGGTGTGCGCAGTGGGGCCGCCCGTGACTCGAGTGCTGTCTCGCCGGCCTGAACATTCACGATTTGTCCGCCCCCAGCCAGAAAGGACTCGATGTCTCGATCTAGGTCGTTGCGTAAATCGGCTTTGTCAGCCGTCTGATTATAAAATTTGCGCTTCATGGGAGTGCAGTATAGCGATCCCCTTTGCAGAGTTCATTCGATAGCTATGTTAATCGTTGCCCGTGATACCGTTTTTTCTGTTTAAATGCCGTCTTCTCGAGAAAGAATCGATCCGCAGGTGAAGCGGGCAAAGGGGTGATGCGGGTATGAGGGGAATTAGATCCCTGCTGACATTTTTATGGATCGCAGTCTCCGTTATCCCTGTGGGCACATTGTTGCTAGTTTTTTCACTTTTTGTGAATGCAGAGCGCTTGTGGTGGTGGTTTGCGCAGCCCTACCTGTCATGGGCAATTTTTGCCGTTCGCTGGATTGGTGGCGTTAAATATCGAGTGGTGGGCTTGGAGCACTTGCCTGAGGTTGACGATAACCAGCGCATCATTTTATGTCCCAAACATCAGTCTACTTGGGAAACATTTTTCATTCCCAGCATGACCCCACATCCACTGGCCTATGTGTTTAAGCGTGAGCTTTTATTAATCCCCTTTTTTGGCTGGGCTATGGCTAGACTCGACATGGTGCATATAGATCGAAGCGCCCGAAGTGAGGCTTGGGCTAAGGTTGCAGACTTAGGCGTCAAGCTGATGGATAAGGGCAAGTGGGTCATTATGTTTCCCGAGGGCACGCGCACGCGACGGGGCGAACAAGGCGATTATAAAAACGGGGCAGCGCGGTTGGCGCTAGCTACTGGTGCAAAAATTATTCCCATAGCGGTGTCGTCAGGTCGTTGTTGGCCTAGGAAGAGTTGGCGTTTTGTTCCCGGAGTTATCGACGTCTCTATTGGAGAGCCTATTAACGCTTTGCCTGGGGAGTCCCCATTGGAATTGATCGGCAGGGTCGAGGAGTGGATTGAGACTGAAATGCGTGTCATAGACCCCTTGGCATATCCTCAATCGTAGTTTGTTAGACCGAGTTCATCAGGCTGCCACATTCTTTCAATGGTGAGCGTCATAGGTATACTTTAGGCGCGATTGGATCTATGAGTGCGTATTGACCTGGGTTGAAAACGATACTTTTATGAATGTTTTAGGAGCAGCAAGCTATGACAGTACAGACGCGTGAGTTGACCTATGAGTCCTCGGGAGTCATTTTTCACAGTACGATGGCGTGGGACGACACGCTGGGTCCCAGGCCCGCCGTGCTGGTTGCGCCAACTTGGGCTGGTTGCACTGACTTTGAACGTGAGCAAGCACTGCGACTCGCCGGGCTGGGTTACGTCGGTTTGGCTGTGGATATGTACGGTGGCGGGGCGGTGGGAGCAGATAAGGCCGAGTGTACGGCTTTAATGACGCCTATGATGTCAGATCGCGCGTTATTACAAGCGCGAATTGGTGCGGCGGTCGATGCAATCCGGATCCAGCCTGAGGCGGCGGATGAGGCTGTCGCGGCTATTGGATTTTGTTTTGGTGGCCTCTGTGTGCTCGATCTAGCTCGTACCAGGCAAGACATGGCGGGCGTCGTTTCGCTGCACGGGTTATTGCTGCCCGCCGATAACGTGTCGGACCCCGACATCCGGGCTAAGGTTTTAGTGCTGCATGGCTACGACGACCCCATGGTTTTGCCAGAACAAATGCTAGCTTTTACCACCGAGATGACGGCCACGGGCTGTGATTGGCAGTTGCATGCTTACGGGCAAACTCTGCATGCGTTTACCAACCCTGAGGCTAATGATCCCGATTTTGGCACCGTTTACAGTCCCACAGCCAGCCGTCGCGCCTATCGCGCTTTGGATGATTTTTTGAGTGAGGTTCTGTCCTGATGGGGTTGTATAGCCGCTACATTGTACCTCGGTTAGTGACCTGCGCCTGCGGCACAAAGCCTATCATTCGTCAGCGTCAGAAAGTGGTTCCTCAGGCTCAGGGACGTATTTTGGAAATTGGTTTGGGAGCGGGTCACAATTTGCCGCACTATGATCATCGTCAAGTGGAACGTGTTGTCGGTGTTGATCCCTGCGAAGAATCTTGGCGACTGGCCAAGCCTCGAGTACGTGCGGTACCTTTTGAGGTAGAGTTCAAAGCCGGTTCCGCTGAGGACATCCCTGCCGAGGATGCAAGCTTCGATACCGTGCTGCTGACCTTTGCCTTGTGCACGATTCCAGACCCGGAAGCTGCGGTAAAAGAGGCACGTCGTGTTCTACGTCCCTCCGGCAAGCTTGTGTTTTGTGAGCATGGTAAAGCGCCAGATGCCGACGTGGCGCGCTGGCAGGCTCGGGTGAATCCTATTTGGAAGCGGCTGTTCGGCGGCTGTAACCTGAATCGCAATATTGTCGAGCTTATCGGTGGTAATGGTTTTCGTTTGGACAATGTTGATCAAATGTATTTGCCCGGCACGCCGCGAGTCGCGGGTTTTAATATCTGGGGTACGGCACGTCCAGATTAGCCGGTGCCGGTGTACGCCCAGTGGTGCTTTGACGAACTCGTGGCGCAGCAGCGCTGGTTGCGGGTCAGTAGTCTCGTGTGGAATTTCAGGCTTAGTGTGAGCAAAGAGTCGGTAAAAGTAGGCGTGCTGGCGGGGTAAATAAATCGCGCGTTTTATTCGAGCTGAGCACAGATTTGCTCATCGGCACGGTTTTATCTCAGGTTTTCGTCGGAAATTGTTGAAGGTTTTTATGACCCGAGTCGTTCCATTGAAGTTGCAACAGTCGAGGTGCGCTGTGAATGTTGGCGCTGAGGGTAGGCTACACTGCGCCCCATGAGAAAACCTCTGTTCTTTGCGGTGATGCTCCTTTTGATCGGTTGCCAGACCGATGGACCAAAGCCAGCCCGCTATGCGCCTGCTGATCCCATAGATATGACTGGGAATTGGGAGGTGGATTACGCCCGTAGTGATAATATACAGCGTCGGTTTAACACTATTATTAGGCAGTTACAGCAAGAGGCGGAACGCCGGGCCAGAGCCGCCGAGCGAGGGCAGAGTTATTCGGGTGCTCCAATGTCATCGGGTCGAGAGCTACTAGCGCTGGCGGAAATGGCTGAAATCATTACCGCTCCGGAGTTACTAGAGGTGATCCAGACGGACAATACCGTAAGAGTCAAACGCGAAAATAGTTTTGCCTTGATTTGCGTTACCGATCGACCACCGCCCACGATTACGCAAACACCCTTTGGTGAGGAGCGCTGCGGGTGGGATGGGCATCAGTTGTTTTTTGACATTACATTGCCTGACGGACTTTCGATCCGGCATCGTTTAACGCGCTCTGCTCTGGCTGATTCACTGGTGCTTCAAACGGCGGTTTATTCTCCTACTGTGCGCGAGCCCTTTATTGTCAATCGCGTCTTCTCTCGATTTGATCCGTCAAAGGCAGGCTATCGTTGTACGCAGACCCTCAGTAAAGGGACGGTTTGCACTACAGAGAAGCCCAACTGATGAATGCGTCACCGAGCTTAGCGATATTAACTTTGCTCCTGAGCATTGTTGGAATGAGCTGCAGTAGTCCGCGAGAGTCCACGACGGGGCTGCCGGTTTATACAGCTGCAGATGTTTCAGGCGCGGCTGATTGGCCGCCACCGGTTGCAAAAGCCGAGTTACAACTTGAGAGTGAACCTCTGCCATTGGAAGTCGGCGTTGTTGTTTTTGAGGAGGGGCTTCGCAACCCGGATGCACAAGATGCCCGTGATAAACTGCGCTCAGTGGAAACGCGCCTAGCTGCTGCGTACTTGCGCGATATTCTGACGGAATCGGGACAGTGGGGTGCAGTGAGGGTTTTACCCGGGGCTAGCCACTTCGCTGCGCTTACCTTGTCAGGCGTCATCATTCACTCGGATGGTAGAGATTTCGTGGTCGACATTAAGGCCGTGGATGCCACAAATCGGGTGTGGCTCGATGCACGCTTTCACAGTCAAGCTTCCGCAGTGGAATACCTTGATAGCACCACAGAGCCCTTTAGGCCCCTGTTCGTCGCGATTGCCAATCGGTTGCGCGTTGCCGCCGAAGATTTAGCCTCTACCGATATGGCGAGACTGATGGGGGTCGCCGATTTGCGTTATGCCCAGGAGTTGGCCCCTGAGGCTTTTTCGGCATATTTATCGGAGGAGAGCGGCTTCCTGCAACCCAATCGTTTGCCTGCTGACTCAGACCCAATGATGGCTCGCATAGCGCGAATACGTAATCAGGAGGCACTTTTTATTGACACTGTCGATGAGCAGTATGTCGATTTGAGAGAGGAACTAGGCCCCACTTATCGCTTATGGCGCCGCTCAAGTTTTGAGCAGGCTGAGTATCTTGAGGCGTATACCGAGCGAGCTTCGGGTCGAGAACTGAAAGCGAAGCAGGGCAGTTTTGCCGCGATGCAGCAAGTCTATTCTGCCTATCGCTCTGTACGCATACAGGAGCAGGATTTGTTCGAGCTGGCCACCGGTTTCGATAACGAAACCGCCCCCACTGTGCTAAAGGTAGGCGAGAATGTGGTGCGCCTTGGGGGCACCTTAGATGAGCAGTATTCTCAATGGCGGCGCATTCTTGGGCAAATTATTGTGATAGAGCAGGGCGCTTTGTGACCCAGTATCGTTTTCTTGCAACAAGTCCCAAGGGGCTGGGAAGCCTACTAGTTCCAGAGATCAGTGACTTGGGCGGCCTTGATGTTCGTGAGACGGTGGCTGGAGTCACCTTCAATGGCGGGCTTGGAGTCGGATATCGCGCGTGCCTTCACAGCCGCTTAGCCAATCGCATTATTTTACAGCTCAGTGAATTCGCAGCCAGTCGTGCGGATGATTTATACGATGGCATAGCGAACTTACCGTGGTGTGACCATTTGGCTCCCAGTAGCACCCTGGCCATCGATTTTTCTGGACGCTCAGAAGATATACGAAATACACAGTTTGGTGCTCAGCGTTGTAAAGATGCGATCGTCGATGTATTTCGGAGTCGCGGCTTGAGTCGCCCCAGTGTTGATACTCGGGCTCCCGACTTACGTATTCATGTCAGGCTGCATCGAGGCCGTGTCAGCGTCGGAATTGATTTGTCGGGGACGAGTTTACACCAACGTGGCTATCGCACCGAGCCTGGGAAAGCGCCACTTAAGGAAAACCTCGCCGCTGCGGTATTGATTCGAAGTGGCTGGCCGGCGTTGCTCGAAGCGGGTCAACCTCTGATCGACCCCATGTGCGGTTCAGGAACCTTTTTAATAGAGGCCGCCATGATGGCAACAGCACGACCGGCGGGACTCGATCGCAAACGCTGGGGCTTTGAGGGTTGGCTCGGTCATAGTCCAACTCAGTGGCAAACCATAGAAGCTGATGGCAGGAGTCGGGTGAGATCGGCACCCGATGGGGTGGAGTTGCGCGGTTACGATGGCGATATTCGCGCGGTGAGGCGTGCTGAGGTGAGCATAGCCGCGCTGGGTCTCGATGATCTGATTAGAGTGCGTCCAAAGGCGCTCAATACGCTAACAAGACCAACCCATCGATCAATGCCTGAGGGCCTTATTGTTTGTAATCCGCCCTGGGGGGAGCGTTTGGGACAGCTATCGACGATGCGGTTACTTTATCGGGAGCTGGGGCAGGTGATACATCGAGAATTCCAGGGCTGGCAAGCCGGTATCCTGACGGCCCACAATGCGTTGGGGCGCCCGGGTAG
>Ga0213863_10002681_pt1 | contig 12502 bp, 11 predicted proteins | sample PICome_8_FD_160128 | JGI IMG/M metagenome (GOLD analysis project Ga0213863, IMG submission 160128) | Coastal seawater microbial communities near Pivers Island, North Carolina, United States - PICO497 | ecosystem: Environmental > Aquatic > Marine > Coastal | place: USA: North Carolina... | reverse complement strand
GTCTGCGCGGCGGCGAGGAGCACGGCGTCCTCCCGGCGCTCGTCCACGAGGCGGTCGAGGCGGTCCGACAGCTCCGCCGCGTGACCGAGCAGGTGATAGCGCACCACGTCGTCCGCGAAGCGCTCCGAGACGAAGTCGTGGACGTACCAGGCGAAGCCCAGGAACGGCATGACGACGACAGCGAGCACCGCGAGCACCCACTTGGTGGAGATCCGCCTGATCATTGCCCCCAGTGTAGGGGGTCGCCCCCCGTCATCATTGCTCCCACTTGACATGCTGGGACATGGCGCAACAACCTTCGTGCCGTCCCCATGCCGCCCACCAGCTCCCCTGAACGCATCCTCGTGGTGCGGCTGTCCCACCTGGGGGACATCGCCCAGGCGATTCCGCTCGTCCACGCCCTCCGTGACCGTTGGCCGACCGCTGAGATCGGATGGGCAGCCCAGCCAGAGTTCGCGGCCCTGATCGAGCCCCTCGCCACCGTCCTTCCTTTCGAGCGCGAGGGCGGGCTCCGCGCGTGGCTCGCGTTCCGGGCCGCGGCGCGGCGATTCAAGGCTGACCTCGTGATCGACGCTCAAGGGAACTGGAAGAGCGCCTTCGCCGCGTGGGTCGCTGCTCGAGGCTCGGGGCCTTGCCGCCGCGTGGGCTTCGCCCTGGAGCATTGGCAAGAACCCCTGGCGGCGCGCATCACGCGGCCACAGCTGGCTCCGCCCGCCGACGGCCCCCACCTCGTCCAGCGCGCCCTCGGACTCGCGCGCCATTTGACGGGCGTGGCCCCGCGCCCAAGGCTGGACCCCGAGCTCACGCCAGAGGAGCGAGAGGGCGGGGCCCAGCTCCTCCCAGGGGCGGGGCCAGCCGCCCCTGTCCTCCTGCACCCCGGGGTTCCCGGCGATCCACGTTCATGGCCCTCAGACGCCTTCCGGCAGCTCGCCGGCGAGCTGATCGAGCGCGGCTTTGAGGTCACCGTGATCACGGGTCCCAAGGAGCAAGCCGTCGGGCTCGAACTGGAGCGTGCGTTGCCCGAGGCCCACCACGTGGTCGGCCAGCGCGGCCTCCGGCTCCTCGCCGCCGCGCTCGAAGCGGCCGCGCGCAGGGGCGGCTGCCTGGTCTCGGGGGACTCCGGTCCTGCCCACGTCGCCGCATCCGTGGGGCTCCCCGTGGTCCTGATCGCAGGACCTGAGGACCCGGCCCGCACCGGCCCCTGGCCCACAGCCGCGCCCGCGGCGCCAGCCCGGACTCACCGCGTCCCCGGGCCTCGTTGGGAGGTTCGAGAGATCACGACGGTCACCGTCCCGGACGTCCGCGACGCGGTCCTTGAGCTGCTCACTCCCCGTCGAGCGCTCTGATCTGATCGAGGATGTCCTCGTACTCCGGCCAGAACGTCTCGATCTGACGGAGCTTCTCGAGCTTGGCGGCCGGGGCCTCGGCCGCCTGCGCCTCGGTGTAAAGGCGGGCAGCCTCGGACACGTACGTCTCGAGCGCCTCCATGCGGGCGCGGGCGTCTTCGTAGAAGTCCCGACCGTCGAGGACCTCGCCGTAGAGCGCGATCGCCTCGCCGAAGAGGAAGTCGTGCTCCAGGTCCAGGGCGCGTTGATACAGCAGGTCCACTTGAGTTGAGCTGATCCGGCCTCGAGTCGCCTCGACCACGTCCGCCTGGAGGACCGTCCGCTCGCCAGCCTCGGAGATGAGGAGTTCGGCCTCATCGAACTCCGAACGGAGCACGAAGGACTCCGCCTCGCTCAACAGCGCCGCGACCTCTGCCTCCACCCGCATGGCCGCCAGGGCCTCGGCGATGGCCTCGGATCCGGGATCAAGGCGGTACGCCGCGGCGTACTCGGCGCGCGCGGCGGCGTAGCGCCGATCCGCGACGAGCAGCTCGGCGTACTCGACCCGCCCTTGGGCCTTCTCCCGCCGCACCTCCGCGATGCGGCGCCGCGTCCGCTCCGATTCGGCGTCGTAGCGACGCGACTTCTCGAAGCTGTTCTCAGACTCGTTGAGCCGCTGCTCGGTCAGGTCTCGCACGCCGCTGAAGTAGTAGTCCTTGGCGAGCCCCGCCCGATAGTCCTCCAGCAGCTGGACTCGCGCCAGTCCGGCCGGCGCGAGGGTGTGATCTGGCTCGAACTCCATGGCGCGCTCGTAGGCGAGACGCGCCGCCTCGAATTGGCCGGTGGCCATGGCGCCACGGGCGACCTCGAACCAAAGGTCCGCTTGCTTGCGCTGAATGAGGCGCCGCCAAGCTTCCAGCATCGGCTCCCCGGGGAACCGCTCCTCCAGCTCGCTGAGGACGACGAGCGCCTCGTCGTCCTGATCCGCGAAGGACAGGGACCTCACGACATCGAGGCCCGAGGCGATCGACACCTCGACGGCTGCCCGGTTCAACTGGTCCTGCAGGGGGCTGTCCGCGGGGATCTGAGCCTGCGCGGCCTCAGCGGCTCGAGCGGCGGCCTGGTAGTCGCCGCTCCTCGTCAGGATCTGGACCTCGAGCAGGAGCTGCTCGTCGGTCGAATTGGAGCTCGCGCAGGCGCTGAGGAGGAGGGCCGCGACGGTGAGGGGACGGGTCATGTGGGTCCGGGACGAACAGGCCCACCGGATCTTCCCCGGGAGCACAGAAATGGGACCTGAGGGCAAGGCGAGCCCTCAGGAGCCGGCGCGGGACCGGCTTAGCTTCGCAGGGAATCGTAGAGCATGATCCCGAGACTCCCGAAGACCAGAACGGGGATCCATGCCGAGAGCAGCGGAGATAACTGACCTTTGACCCCCAGCGTGCGGAAGACGAAGTCGGCGGAGTAATAGAACACGCACAGGAGCCCCCCCAGGGCGATCCGGTCCGTACTGCGTCCCCGCTCGTAGTTGAACATCAGCGGGATCCCCACCAAGAGGAGCAGCAGGTTCGCCAGCGGAAAGGTCAGGTGGTAGTGCCAGAGGGTCTGGTACGAGTTGTCGTCGGGGTCCCGCGCCATGAGCTCCCGGACCTCGGAGAAGGAGAGCTCCAGGGGGGCCTCCTTCGCCCGCCGATAGGTGAGCGCCAGCTCGGGCGTGAACGCATACCCCTCGAGCGTGTCCACCGCCTCGTCCTGCGAGGCCCCGTCGCCGTCGGGGTCAATGGTCGCTCGCACCCCGCCCTCGAGGTCCCACCCCGACCCGTTCCAGATGGCGCGGTCCGCGTCAACGCGGACGTACCGCCCCGAGCCCATCTGACCCGACGTCCGCCGGATCGCGGTGAGCCGCTCGACCCGGGGCGGGCTCCCATCAGCCGGACTTGGGACAAACTCATTCAGGAAGACGAGGCTCCCCGAGTCCTCGATCACGGCCACGTCTTCGTAGTGCTCCTCGAAGCGGTGTTCGACGAGGACGTCCCGCGCCGCGTCCCGGTCCCTGGCGATCCCGAGCCCCACCGCCTCACGCAGGAAGAACATCCCCACCGCGAGCAGGAGGCCAGCCAGGAAGACCGGCAGCAGCATCCTCCGCGCGCTGATCCCCGCGCCGAGCACGGCCGTCACCTCGCGCGCCTTGAGCAGCTTGGCCACGGTGAACATCCCCGCGAGCAGCGTGATGAAGGGCGCGACCTGGAGGAACAGGTAGGGCAGATTCAGCCCGTAGTAGACCGCGAGGACCGAGCCCGGAGCGCTGGATCCGTCCTCCCAGCTCTCCAGGTAGTCGTCCAGGTTCGACGCCATGTCGATGACCATGAACAGCCCCGTCATGAGCAGCATGGCCAGCAGGTAAGACCTGAAGAAGTGGGACGCCACGTACCGGTCGAGCCGACACCCCAGGCGCAACCGGCGCGCGGACATCCGGCTGCGGCCGGCGGGCTTCTTGGGACTCGCGCTCATCGCCGTATGGCCCTCCGTATCAAGGCGACGGCGATCGCGCCGCCGACGATGGTCGTGAGCCACGCGCCCAGCCAAGGCGGGAGATCCGAGGACTGACCGAGCTCCTTGCCTAGCCGCATGTTCAGCACGTAGTAGAGGATGCCGTAACCCGCCGAGACCGCGAGGGCACCAAGCTGCGTGCCCCTCCGCATGAGGAGTCCCGTCGAAGCACCGAGCAGCAGGAAGAGGAAGTAGATGGCGAACATGGTCGCGCGGTAGTGGAGCATGAACCGGTACTCCCGCACGCGCTCCGGCTGCACCTCACCGGTGTCGAGGCGGCGCCTGATCTCCGAAGAGACGAGGTACTTCGCGCGCTGGTAGCTCTGCTCCTTGCGCTCCACGCGCCCCGCAAGGTTGATCTGTGCCTCGAACTCCTCGGACCGCCGATCCACCTTGCTCTCGGGGTCGAAGAGCTCGAAGTCGTACGCCTTGAAGTGCAGGAAGTCGCCGTCGATCCACAGGTCGACCGCGCCGGCGAAGGCATCCATGAGGCGTCGCTCGTCCTCATCCTCGTCGAGGTAGCGGATGTACGCGTTGTAGAACGTCCCGTCCTCCCGGGCCCCCGCCTTCAGGAGGAAGTCGCCGATCTGGAGGCTCGTGCGACCTGGCTGGAGGTTCTCGACCACGGAGGCCGTGGCGTCGACCATGAAGCGCTTCTGGCGCTTCTTCAGCTGCGGCAGCTCGTTGGAGACCATCCAGAAGGTCAGGAGCCCCAGGAGGCCCGCCAAGATCGCCGGCGAGACCAGGGTCTTGAGGGGATGAATGCCCGCCATGTGGATCCCGATCCACTCCTTGTCCGCGGCCAGCCTCCCGAAGACCGCCACCGTGCTCAGCATGAAGCACAGAGGGAGGACGTAGGGGGCCAGAGACTGCAGCACGATGGGCAGGAACCGGAGCAGGATGCCCGCGTCCACGTTGGGGAGCTTGTGGACGGTGTTCACCGCGATCCCAGGCAACGCGACGAAGAGCAGCGCGGCGACGGCGAAGACGAACGCGACGAGGAGCTGCCGGAGGATGTAGGTGTGGAGCTTCAAGGTCTCGTCCCTGGGTGCCCCCGGACGGCCTGCGCTGAACCCGGGCGGCGGAGTGTAGCGGGCCGGGCCCCCGAGTTCCCCAGGGACCACGGCTCCACAGGCCCAGTCCCGTAGACTCCAGGGGCTCCGCGGGCCTGGCCGGCCCCACCGAAGTCCGGTGAGAGCCCCAAGAGCCCGTGACCCCAGATCGATCCGACTCCACGCCCGGGTCGCCCCCGACCATGCGCAGCGAGGACCTGAAGTCAAACTTCAAGCGGACGGTCCGACTCGACCTGGCGGGCGACGGCTCCGCCTCGCTCTCCAAGCACTTCCACGCGCCTGGCCTCGGGCGGCTGCGCGACGGCTGGCGCGCACGCTCCGAGGCCTCTGCCCTGCGTGAGGCCGCGCGCCGGGGGCTGCCGGTCCCAGAGGTCCTGGCGCTCGAGCGCAATGGGCCATCCTGGATACTCCGCCTCCGGTGGATTCAAGGTGCCCGCCCCCTGGGAGATCACTTGGCTGCGCTGAAAGGCCTCCGCGAACTGGCGACCGAGCGATCCGCTCCTCAGACCGTGGCAGGACCCACAGCGACAGGACAGGCCGAGGCCCAGCCGGCGGAACTCACGGCACCGGAGTTCACCCCAGCAGAGTTCACCGCCACAGAGTCCTCCGCCACAGAGTCCTCCGCCACAGAGTCCTCCGCCACAGAGTCCTCCGCAGCAGCCGCTGCGCCTGTGGGAGCGAGGGCACCCGGCCCGTGCCCGATCTCCGCCCCTGCGCTGGCTCGATCTGTGGGTCGGCTGCTCGCCATCGTCGAGGCCGCCGGGCTGCGGTATCCCGACCCCCATCCGCACAACGTGCTGGTCGATGGGGAGGGCGCCCTGTGGCTCGTTGACCTCGCAAGAACACGGTTCGCTCCCCATACACCGGCCAGCTTCGAGCGCACCCTGATCCTCGCCTGCGCGCGGCTACGCGACCTCAGCACGCCGGCCTTCAGGGCGCTGGTCTTTCGCGCGTACCTGGGTGCCCGCCCCGCTCTCCACCGCGCCCCCGACCCCCTGGAGATCGAACGGAGGGCCACGATCCGGCAGCGCCGGGACGTCAGCCGAAGGGTGAACGTTTGGCGCCGGAACAGCTCCGCGACGATCGTCGAGCGGGACCCGGAGCAGGTCGTGAGGGCCCGGCACGTGGGCGACGGGCCCGCTGCCGGCTGGCGCACCGAGCGCGTCAACTGCTCACGGAGGGAGGCCGACGCGATATGGGCTCACCTCGTGCGGGCCGAGCTGCATCGGCTGCCGAGCGCCCGGCCCCGTCGGTTGGCCCTGGCTCCGCCTTACTTCGTTGAGTTTGACGTTCCAGTGGCGAGCGACGCGGTCCTCGGGTCCGCGGCACGCGCGGCCCTCGAGGCACGGCTCGCGGACCGGGGCCTCGAGCTTGTCGGCTCCCCCCTCTCCACCGATGGCGGCGTCGCGATCATCCCCCCCCTCGGCCACCTCCGGAACAAGAGGCTCCCATCGTGACCTCCGGAGGCCCCAACCACCCCGAACCCCTCCGTCGCCGAGCGCGCGCCGCCGGGCTACGCGCGCTGGCTCGCGCCGCGGGCGCAGCGCCCCCGTCGGTCGTTCAGGCGTGCCTGGGCCAGGTGGCGCCCCTCGCCCTGCGCCGAAGGCAGCACGAGGCGGTGGATCAAAACCTCACCGCAGCCGCCGCGTGGCTGGACGGGCTGGAGCCCGGACTGGGCCGTCGGCTCGCAGGCGATCCAGCGTCCCTGACGCGCCAATGTGGGCGCTTTGCTGCGGAGCAATTCGCCCACTGGATAAGCCTGGCCCGAGGGGCCGGACCCGGGGACCCACGAGGCGAGTGGGTCGATGAGCTCGTCCACCTTGACGAGTCCATCGAGATCCTCGACCGCACCCTCGCCGGGGGACGTGGCGCGATCATCGTGACCGCCCACCTGGGCGATTGGGAGCTCCTGTGCGCGCGGCTTCGCCGCCGAGGCCACGAAGGAGCTGTGGTCGGGAGGGTCCGCCGGCGAGACTCCAGTCACCGCTGGCTCGTGGACATGCGCCGGGCGTACGGGGTCGAGACGATCCCCCAGGACGCCGGGGCCAGAGAAGCCCTGGGCGTCCTCAAGCGCGGCGGGGTCCTCGGGCTCTTGACCGACCTGCACGTCCCGCGCCTCGACAATCGCCAGGTCCCCTTCCTCGGCGCCCCCGCCCCCACGATGACGGCGCCTGCGAGCTTCGCCCGAGCCTGGCGGGCCCCCCTCGTTCCGGTGCGTTGCGTTCGAACCGGCAGCCGCTACGCCCTCTCGGTCGAAGAGCCGCTGGAGCTCCGAAGAGACCTCGGTCGACAGGACGCCGAGCTGGACCTGCTCCGCCGACAGAACGAAGTCTTCGGTCGGTGGATTGCCGCGACGCCTGAGCAGTGGGCGTGGTACCTACCGCGCTTCTCCGCTCCCGGTTGATCAGCAGCTCCGCTCGTCCACCGGCGGACGTGTATCCCGCTCCGGCCCCGAGCCGAGGGTGATTCGGCCCAGGTGCTTGATATTGCCGCAGGCGTCGGAGGCGCCGGGGATGAAGAGCCTGAATGGCCCACCGCGCGCCTCGACCAGCAGCCCCTCGACGTCCGCATGAACGACGATCGCGGACTCGAGGTCGCCGAGCTTGAGGCTCGCCGCGAAGGCGCCGTCCATCGACTCGAGACACGCCCAGCCTGCGCTGCGGCCCGGGTGCGCCTCTCCCACCAGCCAGCGCAGGAAGACGCCCCGGCCTTGCCGGCCCGGGACGAGCTCCGAGAGGTCATCCACGCGCGCGCTCGCTGGCGCTCGGTCCAGGTCTGCCTGCTCCCAGCGATGCCGACCGCTCGGCCCCACGTCCCCGAAGATCTGAAGCTCGTCCATGCCCCCATGGTAGGGCGGCGATCAGGCTCACGCAGGACCGACCAGGCGCCGCGCGGCCTCGGCCAGATAGAAGGTCAGCCCGGGGACATGCTCCCAGAGAACCGCCACCCGCGACCCCGCACCCAGCGGCTCAATGCCGATCCGAACCGATCGATCGTCGACCTCAAGAACGGCATGCGGAACCGCCACGAGCTCGCGGCTCGACCACTCGGCGATCAACTCCCGGCGGGTCTCGTGGTCAGAGTATTGGAGCGCGACCTTGAGGATCTCGGAGAGCCGGTGCGCAATCACCGGCGTCAGGGCGACCTGAACGGGCATCTCGTCGAGAGCTCCGCACGCGACCGAGCCCGTGGTGAGGAAGACCAGGCCCCCCGTCTCACCGATCACGGCGTCGGTGGCGACCCGGTGCGGGAACGCCTCGACGAGGGCGAGCGACCTGTTGGGCTGGGTATCCATACCCGTTAGAGATCGGCTCTCGGAGCCTCCGGACTTAGCTCACAGACCACGGACCGCCCCCTCGCCTCGGATCGAGACTCCCTGCCGCTTTGCCCGCGGCGGACAGGCCCCTGGGCACGTCCAGCTTCGCGAGCGACGGAGATTAATCCTGTCGCGGGCTTGACGACCATCGGGCGGTAGCGCGAAGTCAGGGCGTTCCTTTTACAAATTCAGCCAAGGCAGCGGTGCTCCTCCAGCAAGGAGGAGTGAAACGGGAAGTACGGCGGACCCCTCCAGGGTCCATGACCGACGCGGCCCCCGCCACTGTAGACACGCCTCGGCCATCGCGATGAACCACTGACCCTGAGCGCTCCGCGCTCACCAAGGGATCGGGAAGGTGCGACGGCCACGGACGCCCTGCGTTCCCCTCCCGGGGGACCCAGGAAACCCTGACGTGCCAGCCAGGAGACCGGCCACTGCCTTCCATTGATCGTGCTTCGGAGGGAAGTATGTCCATCAGTCGCCTTATACCCATCGGAGCGCTTCCAAGAAGCAGCTCCCCCCAGGGGCCTCAGTGCCCCCATCGCGCCCCGGCGCCAGCTTCTCCAGCGGGATCTTCCCGCCCGTCTCTCACGCCCGAGGCCGCGCCCCCGCCCGCGCTGCCCCCCGGTCAAAGAGGCTCACGGAGCAAGCTGAGGCCTCAGTGAGCCGCCTGAAGGCCACCTGGATCGTCCTGGTCCTCGTGCTCGGTGTCGCCGTCGCGCTCTCGTTTGTCGTCGGTGAGGGAGACCTCTCCAACGATGCGCTGAGGAGCACGTTGCTGCGGCTGCGTGCGTGGAGAGTCGCAAACACCCTGTTGGCCGGGGCCGCCCTCGCCGGCGCGGGTGTGCTCGTACAGGGCTTGTTCCGCAACCCCCTCGCCAGCCCGTCCATCCTGGGAACCAGCGCCGGCGCGACCCTGGGAGGGGTGCTCGTCCTCGTCCTCTGGAACGCCCTCCTGGCCGCTCGCCTCGACTGGGTCCCGCCCGAGCTGATCCTCCCCGTGGGCTGCCTCGTTGGCGCCTGGGTCTCCCTCTCGATCCTGCTCGCGGTGACCGGGCGGGGCGCCAGCATCGTCACGGTCCTGCTGACCGGGTTCATCCTCTCCAGCCTGTTCCTCAGCCTCGGGAGCCTGCTCATGAGCCTGGCCCAGAACACGTGGGAGATGGGCCGCGCGGTGGTCGCCTTCACCCTCGGCGGCGTCGACGCAAAGGGCCCGAGGCACGCCGCCCTCGCGCTCCCGCTCGTCGCGGTCACCTCCGTCGTCGCCATGGGCTGGAGCCGCCACCTCGACCTGCTGCTCTCCGGAGAGGAGGAGGCCCAGTCCCTCGGCGTCGACGTCAACGCCGCCCGGCGCTGGGTCATCGTCTGGGCCTCGACGCTCACCGCTGCGGCCGTCGCGATCGGCGGCAACGTGGCGTTCGTCGGCCTCGTTGTCCCCCACGCCCTCCGCCCATTCACAGGACCCGAGCACCGGGTCCTCATTCCCGCCTCGCTGGTTGGCGGAGCCGCGTTCCTGACCGCGGCCGACGTGCTCACGCGCGTCCTCCCCACCGAGGGGACGATTCCGCTCGGCGTGGTGACCGGCCTCGTCGGGGCGCCGCTCTTCCTCATCCTCCTCGCCCGCGCCAGCCGCGAGGGGAGGATCGCGTGAGCGAAGGTCTCCAGGTACGTGGCCTCTGGGCCAGCTATCGGCGCGGTCCGGACGTGGTCCGTGGGATCGACCTCGACGCAGCGCGTGGTTCGATCACCGCGCTCCTCGGGCCCAACGGGTCCGGCAAGAGCACGCTGCTCAAGGCGGTGGTTGGCCTCGTCGAGTCCCGGGGCGAGGTGTCCCTCGACGGCGAAGATCTCCGCTCGATCGCCCCCGAGCAACGCGCGCAGCGCGTTGCCTACGTGCCCCAGCGTTCACTGCTCGCCGCACCGCTCCTCGTCCATGCGGTCGTCGCGCAGGGCCGCTTCTCCCACCGCCGGGCGCTCGGGCGCCTCGGCATCGAAGACCGCGAGATCGTGGACCGCGCCCTCGAGGATGCCGATATCACTCACCTGGCGTGTCGTCCGTTCACGGAGCTCTCAGGAGGCGAGCAGCAGCGCGTCCTGCTCGCGCGGGCGCTCGCGACGGGCGCAGGCGTCCTGCTGATGGATGAGCCCACGAGCGCCCAGGATGTGCGGCACGTCCTCGAGCTGCACGCGATCCTAAGGCGCCTCAGGGAGCGCGGCGCCGCCATCCTCGTCTGCCTCCACGATCTCTCCGAGGTGCGCGCCATCGCTGACCGCGCGGTCCTGCTCGAGTGCGGCGCGGTCCACGCGGACGGCCCCACGGACCAGATCGTCCACGACCGTCACATCACGCCCGTGTACGGCGTCGAGCTGATCGAGGGCGGCGGCCTCGGATTCAGGTTGGCGCAGGGAGGAGAGACCTAGATGAAGACGGACATCCTCAACGGCGCGCTGCTGATCGCGACGCTCTCCGTCTCCATGTGGGCGGCGACCCTCCCTGGCGGCGCCCGGACCGTCGTCCCGACGAAGGGCGGGGCGGCTGACGCGCCCGACATCGAAGCGACCGAGGTGGTGGACGCCCGCGGAGTCGCCGTCCCCATCGCAGACTACCAGCGGATCGTCTCGCTCAGCACGATCTCCGACCACGTGCTGCTCGAACTCGTCGAGCCCGAGCGAGTCGTCGCCATCACGGAGTACACCTCACGTCACCCGGTCGCGTGGCGCTTCGGCGACCGCCCCACGATCTCGAGCTCAGGCGCGCTGGAGTCGGTCCTCTCCCTCCGGCCGGACCTCGTGACCGTGACCCTGTATGCCGACGAGGCGTACCTCGCCCGCCTGCGCGAGAACGGGGTCCAGGTGTTCGACCTCGGAGACATGCGCGGCGTCGGGACGACGCGCGCCAGTATCCGCGCGCTCGGGGCCCTCCTCGACGTCCGCGACCGCGCCGCGGCGCTCGAGCGAAGCTACGACCGCGAGCTGGCGGCGCTGGATGCGATGGTCCCCGACGACGAGCTCGTCCCCGGCATCTACCTGTCGGTCTATGGCGACACGTTCTTCGGCGCCACGGCGAACACAAGCTACGCCGACACCCTTCACCTCGGCGGGGTCCAGGACATGGCCGCCGAGCGCGGCTTCGAGGACTGGCCTCAGTACACGGCCGAGCAGCTCCTCGCGCTGGACCCGCCGCTCATCGTCACGCTCGAGGGGATGGGCAGCGTCATCCGCAGCCACGCGCTCCTCTCCACGCTCAAGGCCTGCGGCTCCAAGGGCCGGATCGTCGAGATCGACGGTGCCTTCAACGGAGACGCGGGGCTCGGGATCGTCGAGGCGGCCCACCAGGTTCTCTCCCGAGTCCACCCTGCGCGGGTCTCGCCTCCGGGCAAGAACACGGCGGCCCCGACCGGGGCTGCTCCAGCCAAGGACGGCCGCTGACTCACGGAACAAGACTAGACACTCTCCTCCGCTGCCTCAGCTTCCCGGGGCAGCTCAACCCACTGACACCAATGAAGACCTTCTCGACCCTCGTCGCCGCAGCCCTTATGGGAACGGCCCTCACCCCCACGACCCAGGCCCAGGTCGTTGCCAACGCCGGATATTCGGTCGCTGGTTCGATCGACCTGTCCCCCTACTGCGGGACGTTTCCCGCAGTTCACGTCTTCACCGACGGCTCCGTCCTGATCTTCGACGGCTCGAACACGTCACACCGCTCCGCGGACGGGACCATCCTCCGCGACTATGGCACGCGGCCCTCCTCGGTCTTCGCCAGCTTCGTGCGGGTGAACGAGGCGGACAGGCTCGCGTACATCGGAGAGTCCTCGTTCGGCACGATCTCGGAGCTCGACCTCGACACGGGGACCTCGCGCATCCTGAACACCCTCGTGTTCAACTTCGATCTCGCCTTCGACGTTGTCCCCGGGCTCGCTTACGTCACCGGCTCACCTGGCGGATTCGGGGCGAACGCTCTGTACCGACTCGACCTGGTAAGCGGCGACCTGTCCCAGGTGGCCCAGCTGGATGGGTTCTCAGGGCCCGTGGAGGTGGACTCGCTCGGCAACGTCGTGGTGTCCGTCGACCCTGGCCTCTTCCCCATCCCCGCGGACTCGGTCAAGCTCGTCCGCTTCGACAGTGTTGAGGTCACGCTCGGCACCGTGCTGACCGACGAGGCCGACGGTGAGGACTTCTCCGTCGCCTACGACGGGATCTCCTCCATGGACTACGACGCCCAAACGGACCGCTATTCGGTG
>Ga0213863_10002680_pt1 | contig 12504 bp, 8 predicted proteins | sample PICome_8_FD_160128 | JGI IMG/M metagenome (GOLD analysis project Ga0213863, IMG submission 160128) | Coastal seawater microbial communities near Pivers Island, North Carolina, United States - PICO497 | ecosystem: Environmental > Aquatic > Marine > Coastal | place: USA: North Carolina | collected... | reverse complement strand
GCCCAGGGTGCATAACTATTACATTTTTTTTTGCACTTTTAATCTTATTTTTAGTTAATCCAAATTCCCTATAATAGTCATCTGTTGAGATCAGTGCTTCGTGCATCCTTTCTTTTTGTAATCTTAACATAATTATAACATCGACTTGATCTATGCCTTCTTCTAATTTATCTGAATAAGTAACATTAAGCTCATCAATATTTTCAGGCATCAAGTTTTTGGGACCTATAATATTAATATTGTTAACTTTTAATATATTTAGGCTGGCAATTAAGGACTTTGCAACTCTTGAATGAAGTATATCTCCTACAATAGCAATATTTAAATTATTGAAATTATTTTTATATTTTTTAATTGTATACATATCTAACATTGCTTGAGTAGGATGAGCATGTGTACCATCACCTGCATTTATAACTGAAATCTTATCTCCAACCTGTTCTGCTATATAATGCGGTATACCTGACGTGCTATGTCTCACTATGAACATATTACATTGCATAGCTTCTAGGGTTCTTATCATATCTAATATAGACTCCCCCTTTGATGTAGATGAATTAGCTATATCAATATTTATAAAGTCTGCCCCCAATCTTTTAGCCGCAAGCTCGAAAGTTGTCTTTGTTCGTGTACTAGGCTCAAAAAATAAACTTGCAACTGTTTTTTCATTCAAACTTTTTGGCTTTACAGTATCTGCTAGTTCTAATATTTGTAAAATCTGCTGAGCAGATAGATTTTCAATATTCAAGAAATGAATCAGCTTTCCATCATCATTAAATTGAATGTTATGATTTATATCCATAAGTTTAGTTTACCATATTTTCATTAAACCAGCTTTCTAAAATTATAGATGCTGACAAATCATCCAAGTTATCTTTTTTGCTTATATTATAATTACTTCTTCGCACGTTAGCATAGAGTTCTTTGGTTTCCTCTGTTGACAAGACTTCAGAGAATACTGAAACTTGAATAGTGTCTTTGTACATATATGTTAAATCATCTATGAAGATATCAAGACTTTCAAGAAACTTATTCTTCCTAGGCGTATAGGGGTATCCAACTATTATTACATCAGGTTTCCACTTTTCTATAAGATGTTGGATATCAGCCCAGTTAACTTGATTGTTTTTATTAATCACTATACCCAAAGGTGAGGACCTGGCAGTAATAAGTTGACCAATAGCAAAACCAATTTTTTTACTTCCAAAATCAATCCCCATATATAAATAATCTTTATTTATAATGCTATTATTTTTTTTCGTCATAATAATTATGAATAATTTTTATAAATTCTGATGCTATTTCATTGCTTATTTTCTTATTTTTTTCTTCAATCTGCTTTATACCTGTAGGGGATGTAATATTTATTTCTGTGATATAATCACCAATCATATCAACACCAGCAAAATAAATTCTATTATATTTCAGATACTCAGCAACTTCTTTTAAATAGCCTAAATATTTTTTGTTTATTTTATTTACCTCATAATTTCCGCCATATGATAGATTAGATCTAAAATCATTTTTAGGTGGGTATCTAACCAAGACATCTTCATGTATAACTCCATTAGTAATTAATATGCGTGTGTCACCATTGATGATTTCTTTAATAAACTTTTGACATATTACATAATGCCTTGATTCATCAAATACTTTATCTATAAGATCATCATTATCCTTATCATTAAATGATAAAGATATAATACCTTTACCAGCCATGAGATTCATTGGTTTTAAAACAATCTTCTTATGTTTTTTTAAAAAACCCACCACATGATTTTTATTAGAAGTTATAATCGTTGGGATTTGTTTATTTGATAGTATATTACCTAAGATTTTTTCATTAAAGTCTCTCAGAGATTGAGGAGAGTTAATAATAAGAACTCCTTGTAACTCTAAATGATCGAGTATATATGTTAAATGAATATAATGTTCATCGACGGGAGGGTCTAGTCTAAATAATATGCAATCCAATGTAGTTAATTCTTTCATACAAGGACTTAAAATTTCAAAAAACTTCGCTTTTTTTTTGTTTATTTTTAGACGCCCTAATTCCCCATAGACTTTTTTATTATTTATATGTATTGTTCCCGGAGTTATATAAAAAACTTTTGAATTTTTTTGTAATGCTTCTATTATAGCTATTGTTGAATCTTTGTTTATATCTATATTCTGGATAGGATCCATTATAATTCCAAATGAATACATCATTATGTCTCAATATTATATAATTCTTTAGCTGCAGCTAATATTGCTAGCCTTGCAATTACACCATAGATATAAAATTTATTAGTATCCGAATATATCAGTTCATCATTATTAGGGCTAATACAAGCATCCTTAAATGGAATAGGGTGAAATGACATTCCAGGAGAATTTAAATTTTCTGAGTTGTTTTTAGCATCATGAAGCCTATAGAATCCTCCTACAAGACTGCTTCCAAAAGCATATATAACAGGCTCTGCAACATGATTATCTCGTTTCATATTCTCATTAGAATAAATGCCTTCCTGTAAAATTACCTTATTGAGTTTATTTCCACCTTTTGTTTTTGACATTTTTGTTCTTTGTTTCCTATTTAAATTTGTAAGTTCTTCTATACTCTTAACTTGCATAATTCCCATACCATATGTTCCAGAGTCAGCCTTTATCATTATGTACGGTTCTTCATCTATTTTATAATACTCATATTTTTCTTTAATCAATGTAAAAAGTCTAGACGCATGATGTATAAGACAATCCTCGCCTTGTTTTGTTTTAAAATCTATTTCACCACAGTTTCTAAATAAAGGTTCAATTAACCACGAATCAATTTTTAACATCCTTGAGAAATTACTTACGATATCACTATAATATTCAAAATGTATTGTTTTGGATCTATTTGTCCATCCTAAATTTTTATCTGGTAAGATTGGTTGACTAATGTTATTTAGAATATCAGGCACCCCAGCTGATAGATCATTGTTTAATAAAATCGCATCAGGAACAAAGCTATTATGTTTGAGCATGCCTCCCTCATGAGATAACATAGGATTGAGTCCCTCGCTACCATCTATATTATGTAATGTTGTAACTTCAATATCATAACCTGATTTATTCAAGATGTTACATAAAGCATCAATACTAGATTGATAAAATTTATTTCTTGTATGATTTTCTGAAATAATCAATATTTTAGTCAAATTTGGTGATAGTCTTTCAAATGCATGTTGAGCTGCTGAAATATACAGAAACTCTAAACCCTTATCTAGATTATTAAACCCTGCTGGGAAAAGATTAGTATCTACAGGCGCTATCTTGTAACCAGAATTTCTTATATCAATAGATGAATAAAATGGAGCAGGGTATTTAACCCATTGATTTCTAAACCATGCCTCAATATTCATATGATTTTTTATAATCTCTGAATGCAACTTTTCATTTTTAAAAGTTTTAGTATACTCAGCGATAGTTTTAACATTAAACACTTAATATCCCCTTAAAATTGTTTGTGCAACAATAGAAGCAGTCTCTGTTCTGAATATCCTATCCCCTAAGGTAATTATATTCCAGTTATTATTCTTCATTAATTCAAGTTCTTGATTATCAAATCCTCCCTCAGGCCCAATCATAATAACATGCGATTTATGATGTAGATCATTTGTATCCATATTTCGCCCTATCGTATTGAAACAAATTTTATGATACTGATCAGTATCATGTTTATTTATACAATCTTCGAGAGACATAACTCTATTCAATACTGGTAAATATAGTCCGTTAGCTTGTTCGGTTGCATGTATTATAATTTTTTCCCAATGATCCAACTTTTTTTCATGATTACCAGGATGGCTCCTTGATGATGATATAGGGATTATCTGATCTATCCCAAGCTCTGTAGATTTCTGTATTGCTAGATCCATCGCTTTGTAGTTTGGTATACATTGCGCTAATATTATTTGATGAGTACCTTTAGAAATTTGTCTAGATAGTTTATAGGGAACGACTATAGTAGATTTTTCTTGATCCTCGACTTTCGCATTATATTCTTTTCCATCACCATTAAATATTTTAATTTCTTCATTATTTCTTATCCTTAGAACTTTTTTGATATGATTGGACGTACTTTTGTCCAGTACTATAGGATTATTGATTTCAATAATATTTTTTAAAAAAATTCTATGTGTCTTATTTTGTTGCGACATCAACAGCAGCCTTTATAACATTGACAACCTTATCAATCTCTTTCTTTTTTATTATGTATGGAGGCATAAAATAAATTACATTCCCTAAAGGTCTTATTAGCACATTATTCTTTAAACCATATTGATAAGCTAGCATCCCACGCCTCTCTCTCCAGTCATATGGTTCTTTTGTATGTTTGTTTTTAACCATTTCTACGGCAGCTATCATTCCATGTTGTCTTACATCACTTACATGTGGATGCTGAGATAATTCCTTAAGTGAATTAAAAATATAATCGGATAGTATTTTATTTTTCTCAATCACATTATTTTTTTCAAATAAATCTAGTGATGCATTAGCAGCTGCACAAGCTATTGGATTTGCAGTATAGCTATGAGAATGTAAAAAAGCATTAAGTTTTGTATATTCATCATAGAAAGCATTATATATCTCATCTGTTGTTAATATTGTAGATAAAGTCATATAGCCACCAGTTATCCCTTTGGACAAACATATGATATCAGGAGTAATTTTACTTTGCTCGTATGCAAACATTGTCCCTGTTCTGCCGAACCCTACAGCAATTTCATCAGCTATTAGATGAATATTATATTTACTGCACGCTTGCCTGAGTAATTTTAAATATATAGGATGATACATCCTCATATACCCTGCACATTGGACTAATGGCTCTATAATCACTGCGCATGTCTCAGCATGGTTTTTTTCGATAGCTTTCAACATTTGATCAAACATTAATTTTGCATGTTGTTTTTCAGTATGTTTTTCATTCTTTAGGTAAGAGTCTGGACTAGGAACAATTATTGTTTCTTTCATTAAACTCTTATATGTTTTTTTATATAAATCTATATTACTTACAGATAATGATCCTAGAGTCTCACCATGATAACTATTTGATAGAGCAATAAACTTTTTCTTTTTTTTATAACCTTTATTTACCCAGTAATGAAAACTCATTTTCATTGCTGCATCAATTGCAGAGGAACCATTATCAGTAAAAAAACATTTCTTAATTTTGTTAGGCGATATATCTATTAATTTTTCAGCTAATTGAATAGCGGGCATATGTGTAAAGCCAGCAAGTAACACATGTTCTAAATTTTTTAATTGTTTTATTATTTTATTATTTATATATGTATTCGAATGACCAAAAATATTTACCCACCAAGAACTTATAGCATCTATATATTTATTATTATTATAGTCAGTTAACCAGACACCTTTGCCTTTTTTTATTGGTACCATAGGAATTTTTTCATGATCTTTCATTTGTGTGCATGGATGCCACACAACCTTGAGATCCCTATGAATTATAAGAGATTCATTATTATTATGAATATTTGACATAGTGTCTAAAAATATTTACAAGAGCTTTTAATATCTATAAGTATCTTTCTTATAAGGTCCTTGTTCATTTACACTTATATAGTCTGCTTGTTCTTTTGTTAGCTTAGTCAGTTTCACGCCCAATTTGTCTAAATGTAACCTAGCAACTTTCTCATCTAGATCTTTAGGTAGAACATAAACTTTATTCTCATAATTTTGATGATTTTTCCATAATTCTATCTGAGCCATAACTTGGTTGGTAAATGAACATGACATAACAAAGCTAGGATGACCTGTAGCACATCCCAGATTTATAAGTCTGCCCTCAGCTAATAATATAATTCTTTTACCATCAGGAAAAATAATATGATCAACCTGTGGTTTAATATTTTCCCATTGATATTTTTTAAGACCCTCAACATCTATTTCATTATCAAAGTGGCCTATGTTGCATACAATCGCGCCATTTTTCATTTTTATCATTTGGTCATGGCTAATAACATTAAAATTTCCTGTTGCTGTGACGAAAATATCTATTTCTTCTATATAATCATTCATATCAACAACTTTATACCCTTCCATTGATGCTTGGAGAGCACATATTGGATCTACTTCAGTGATAAGAACATTTGCACCTAAACCTCTGAGAGATCCAGCTGAGCCTTTTCCAACATCGCCATATCCACATACAATTGCAAGTTTACCAGCAATCATTGTGTCTGTTGCTCTTTTGATGCCGTCTACTAGTGATTCACGGCAGCCATATAGATTATCAAACTTAGATTTAGTTACTGAATCATTTACATTCATAGCAGGCATCATTAGCTCATTATTTTTTTCCATTTCATATAACCTATGAACCCCTGTTGTGGTTTCTTCTGAAACACCTAAAATGTCGTCTAAAAGATCTTTGTGTTCTTTATGAATTATTCCAGTAAGATCACCTCCATCATCAAGCAGCATATTTGGCTTCCATCCTTCTGGACCATTAATTGTTTGGTCTATGCACCACTTATATTCCTCTTCAGTTTCACCTTTCCATGCATAAACAGGTATATCTTGATCTGCTATCGCAGCTGCTGCATGATCTTGGGTTGAAAAAATATTACATGAAGACCATCTCACATCAGCACCAAGATCAACTAGTGTCTCTATCAGTACTGCTGTCTGAATAGTCATATGGAGACAACCGATGATTCTGGCTCCCTCAAGAGGCTTTTTATTTTTATATTCTTCTCTAATTGCCATTAAACCAGGCATCTCAGTTTCTGCAATCTTGATTTCTTTTTTGCCAAATTCTGCTAACGATATGTCGGCAACTTTGTAGTCTGTTCCAATTTTTTTAATTTCATCAGTTTTCATAATGTTTTCCTATATATTTTATGATACTTTTTCCTTAAGTATATCAATTTTATCTGTTTGCTCCCATGTAAAGTTATCACCAACTCTTCCAAAATGACCGAAAGCTGCAGTTGGCTGATATTGTCTGTTGAGTAAGTCCAAAGTTTGAGTAATACCATAGGGCGTTAAGTCAAATACCTCACTTATAATAGATGAAATTGTTAAATCATCTTTTTTGCCAGTACCAAATGTGTTTACTGATATGGATGTTGGTTGAGCTATCCCGATTGCGTATGACAGCTGAATTTCACATTTATCAGCAATTCCAGCAGCCACAATATTTTTTGCAACATACCTTGAAATATATGCTGCCGATCTATCAACTTTAGAAGGATCCTTTCCTGAAAAAGCACCTCCGCCATGCCTAGCCATTCCTCCATAAGTATCTACAATAATTTTTCTACCTGTTAGACCACAATCGCCCATTGGCCCGCCATCAATGAAGTTTCCAGTTGGGTTTACAAATACTTTAGTGCTATTGGTATGATATTTTTCTGGGATAGTTGGTTTGATTATTTCTTCGATAACAAATTCCTCTATTTGTTTTAAATTAACAGTATCATCATGTTGTGTTGATAAAACAATAGTATCAATTGATACAGGATTACCTTTTTCATATATAAAAGTCACCTGGCTTTTTGCATCTGGTCTTAACCACTTAAGTTTCCCTTCTTTTAAAAGTTTTGCCTGCTTTTCGACTAATCTATGCGAGTAATATATAGGCGCAGGCATTAATACTTCAGTTTCATTCGAAGCATAACCAAACATTAATCCTTGATCACCAGCTCCTTGGCTTTTTTTGTCTTGACGATCTACGCCCATTTTTATATCTGGAGACTGTTGATTAATTAATTTTATAATGTCACATTCTTTACCATTAAACCCTAATTCATTAGAGCTATATCCAATATCGCAGATGCTGTCACGGAGTTTTTGGTCAAAGTCTAGTGGATTTGAAGAAGTTATTTCTCCAGCAATTACAATAGACCCTGCTGAGTCTTTTTTTCCTTTAGTTAGCACCTCACATGCCACTCTTGCATCTTTGTCTGTTTCAAAAACATAATCCAGCACTGCATCTGATAGTTGATCGCTAAGTTTGTCCGGATGACCAGGTGATACGCTTTCCGATGTAAATAGATATTTATTATTCATGATATTTTAATTCCAAACCAATATATCATTAAATTAACTGATATTCTAAAAAAATAGCTATTTTTTAAAATTTTTTAATAAATTCTTTTCTTCTTCGGTCAATTCTACTCCATCAGAGTATTTCTGTAGTACAGTAAAATATTGAGATTCTTTATCTTGACCTTCATGATTATTTAAAATTGAAATAATTGTTTTTTTAGCAGAATCCTCGTTTTTATATATGATTTTATCTGTGGAGTATTTAAGGAATAATTCTTTTATTTCATCATCAGTTTCTAGGAATTTATTCATATAAAAATTATTTCCTTTTTTAAACGTGGGTATCAACTTCAAAACTTTTATAATATTTTTATCTTCAATTATTTTTATTACTTTTTCACTAAATTGATCAAACAAGTTGGGGTGTTCCAAAAATATTGACAAAAGCAGGTTATCTGACAAACTTATATTATTGACAGCTTCAACATGCTGATTTTTTTGAGTTCTTAGTTCATAATTATTAAATAAATCTTCAGTTGATAGATTTGTTAATGATAGTAATTTTTCTTGTAGTAATTTTTTATACAAACCCATTGGTATTTGAGATATTAAAGGCACAATACTTTTTGTGAACTTAGTTTTATCTTCAATTTTCTTCAAATCAAGATTTCTCAATAGACTATCGAATAAAAAATCAGATAGCGGCACAGGATTGCCTATAACTTTTTTAAATGCTCCAGGATCTTGATTTACTATTTCATCAGGATCTCTCCCATCTTCTATAAATGAGAATCCAATATTAACCTCATCTCTTAATTCAGACAAGCAATTAGTCATTGCTTTCCATGCAGCTTTCTTACCAGCATTATCACCATCAAAACAAAATATAATATTTTTACTATACCTTAATAATTTTATAATATGTAATTTTGTAAATGCGGTACCCAAAGTAGCTACGCTATTACTATATCCATTTTTATGTAGTGCTAAAACATCAGTATAGCCTTCGACTATTATGATTTGATCTTTTTTATTAATTTCTTGTTTTGATTCATAGAGGCCATAAATCTCAGAACTCTTATAGAATATATCTGACTCCGGTGAGTTTATATATTTAGCGCTATCGCTTTTACTTAATGCTCTACCTCCAAAAGCAATTGTAAGACCTGATGTATTTCTTATTGGAAATATAATTCTGTTTCTAAACCTATCATATATTTTGCCTTTGCTCTCAACTAGCAAACCTATACTCAAACCATTTTTAAGTTTATTATCTTTTTTTAATATATTAGTGACATCATCCCAAGCATCTATGGCTAGACCAATTTCAAATTTGTTAATTAAATCATCAGTAATACCGCGTTTTTTTAGATAATCTAATGCTGTGCCATTTGATTTTAAGTTTTTGATAAATCTTTTTTTTATGATCGAGTTTATATTTGAGAATTCTTTTAAATTATTATTTGGCTTAGAATATGTCTTTGGTATTTCAATATTCGCTTGAGCGGCAAGTTTTTCAATTGCCTCCATAAACGTTAAACCATCATGTTCTCTTAAAAACTTTATAGCATCCCCCGAAGCACCACATCCAAAACAGTGATAAAATTGCTTGGTGCTGGATACATTAAATGAAGGGGTGTTTTCTGCATGAAAAGGACATAACCCTTTATAGCCAGTTCCATGCTTTTTCAATTGGACTACAGCGCTAATAACTTCAATGATATCTATTCTCGATAATAGATCATCTATAAAAGTCCTATCAAGACTAGTCATTTTTATGCCACTTTAGTTATCAAGTTCAACAAATCTTTATAACTAGATGCTTTTGGTTTAACCATTACAAAGTTTTTGATTTCTTCTTTATAGTTATTAATAATATTATTTGCATGAATACTTTTTGTTTTCTTATAATATGATTTTAGAAGCTTAAGTAAGAAACTTTGATGATCAGAGTAGAGTTTATTTGATAAATTATTAATTTCTACAGATTGAGTATTAATCTTATTTTTAAAAGATTTATTTTTATCATATACAAATGCTAACCCTCCAGTCATACCGGCTCCAAAATTGTTTCCTGTATCTCCTAGAACTACAACAGAACCACCAGTCATGTATTCACATGTGTGATCACCACTGCCTTCAATAACAGCAGTGCAACCTGAGTTGCGCACCCCAAATCTTTCACCTGCAATTCCTTCTGCAAATAGTTTTCCACCAGTAGCGCCATACAAGCAAGTATTGCCAATAATAATCATTTTATTAGCTGATTCTTTTATCTCAAGAGGAGCTTTTATTATAATTTCTCCACCCGCCATACCTTTACCAACATAATCATTTGAGTCACCAGTTAAAGTTATATTTAACCCATCAGCATTCCATACACCAAGACTTTGTCCTGCAGTTCCCTCGAGCTTTAGAGTTATAGGATTCTTTTTAAGACCATAGTTTCCATATAACTTGGCTATTTCTCCTGATAAATTAGCACCTATGCTTCTATTGAAGTTTTTTATCTTATATGACAACGTTTTTGTTTGTTGTTTTTTTATATAAGGTAATGCGTCTTTAAGTATTTGTTTAGCTAGAATAGCTCTATCAAATGGATCATTTGACTTAGTGGTACAATATCTATGACTTTTATTATTGATCTTTATTAATAAATTTTTTAAATTTATTTTCCCATGTTTCTTTGTCTCGCCCTTTATTTGTCTCAATAAATCAGTTCTACCAATAATTTGGTTTAATGATGTAAACCCTAAGCTTGCTAGTATTTCTCTAACATCTTGTGCTACAAATTTAAAATAGTTTACAACTCTTTCTGGGCTGCCCGAAAAATGATTCATTCTTAAGATCTTATTTTGTGTTGCCACACCAGTTGCACAATTATTTAAATGACATATTCTTAGATACTTACAACCTAATGCAACCATTACAGATGTTCCAAACCCGAAACTTTCAGCTCCTAGAATTGCCCCTTTTATAACATCTAAACCTGTTTTTAACCCTCCATCTGTTTGAAGTCTAACTTTATGTCTTAGATTATTCTTCATTAAAGTTTGGTGCGCCTCACTAATACCAAGTTCCCATGGGCTACCAGCATATTTTACTGATGTTAATGGGCTTGCACCGGTACCACCATCATAACCAGAGATTGTTATTAGATCAGCATATGCTTTTGTAACTCCTGCAGCAATTGTCCCTACGCCTGCTTGCGACACAAGTTTAACTGATATCAATGCTTTTTTATTAACCTGTTTTAAGTCAAATATGAGCTGAGCTAAATCTTCGATTGAGTATATATCATGATGTGGCGGCGGTGAAATTAATGTAACTCCTGGAACAGAAAACCTAAGTTCTGCAATCATGCTGTTCACTTTATCTCCAGGTAATTGACCACCTTCTCCAGGTTTTGCGCCTTGAGCTATTTTAATTTGTATTACTTCGGCATTAACTAAGTAGTGTGGTGTAACCCCAAATCTTCCAGATGCTACTTGTTTTATTTTTGATGTTTTTTCGCAGTTAAACCTTTTTTTATCTTCACCACCTTCTCCTGAATTTGATCTGCCGCCTAACTTGTTCATCGCAATAGCAAGTGCTTCATGCGCTTCTGGTGAGAGCGCCCCTAAAGACATACCTGCAGTGTCAAAACGACGATAAAATGTTTGAGCTGACTCAACTTTAGACAATGGAATCTTTTTAGAACTCTTTTTTAATGATAATAAATCCCTAATGAAACTTGGTTGTCTATTATTCACTAAATTAGAATATTTTTTGTAGTCATTATAATCTCCAGTCATCACACATTGTTGAAGGGCCTTGACAACATCTGGATTATAATCATGATGCTCTTCACTGTGTACATATTTTAATAAGCCACCAGTTTTGATTTCTTTTGTGATATCCCATGCTAAATTTCTATTGTCATTTAGGTCAACTTCTATGTCAGAAAAATCTGAACCTGATACGCGACTAGTAGTATCTTTGAAACAGAGTTCCACAATCTTCTGATTTAAACCAACAATCTCGAAGAGTTGAGCACCTCTATAACTGGATATACATGATATACCCATCTTAGACATAATTTTTAAGATACCTTTATTGATTCCTTGTATATAATTTTTTACACAATCACCGTACTTACTAATTGTGATTTTCTTTTTATTAACCATCTCATTTAAAATTTCATATGCTAAGTATGGATAAATTGCTGTAGCACCATATCCAATTAGAACAGCATAATGATGTGGGTTTCTAGCAGAACCTGTTTCTATTATCAAATTGGTATCACATCTTAATCCGGCATCAATTAACTTATGATGGACAGCCCCAACCGCCATAGGTGCAGGTATAATTAGTTGATTTTTATTTATTTTCTTATCGGAAAGAACAATATTTATGTTCCCTTTTTTAACACTCCTGATTACACGATCACAAATAGTGTTAATTGCTTCTTCTAAATCTAAT
>Ga0213863_10002675_pt1 | contig 12508 bp, 26 predicted proteins | sample PICome_8_FD_160128 | JGI IMG/M metagenome (GOLD analysis project Ga0213863, IMG submission 160128) | Coastal seawater microbial communities near Pivers Island, North Carolina, United States - PICO497 | ecosystem: Environmental > Aquatic > Marine > Coastal | place: USA: North Carolina... | reverse complement strand
GTTAGGACATATGGTACTAAAATACCTAAAGTATAATAATCCCTATGATGAATTTGTAACAATAGATAAAAGATGGCCCTCATCTTCTTTTAAAAAAACAATTAAAGAATTTGATGGAGATTTTATTATTAATTGTATAGGAGCAATACATCAAAGAACAAACCAATTTAATATCAATTGGGAATTACCTCAATGGTTAGATAAAAATGCCAATTGTAACATTATCCACCCGGGTACTGATTGTGAAATTGATAATGATGATTATGGAAATTCTAAAAGAATAGCAGCTGAATGGATTAAATCTTCAGGTAAAAATACTAAAATTATTAAAACTTCTATTTTAGGTCCTGAAGTTAATACTAAAGCAAGTTTAATGGAATGGTTTCTTTCTCAAACTGGAACAGTAAATGGATACTCAGAGTGTTATTGGAATGGAAATACTACTTTAATGTGGGCTAAACATTGTACTTTTTTAATGACAAATTGGGATACACAACAAACAGAGACTATATTAGAAGGAGAACGTGTTTCTAAATATCAATTATTATTAACATTAAAAGAAGTGTATGGTAGATATGACATTAATGTTAATCCTGTTAGTGAACCTGTAATAGATAAATGTTTAAAAGGTAGTGTTAAAACCCCTAATTTAAAGTCACAATTAATAGATTTACAATACTTTAACAATATTGAAGGATAAATTAAACATAACTATATCAATTGATGATATTAACCCACTAAAAGGTTGGGGTACGGAGAGTGATATTCAAATGTCGTACCTAGAAAATTTATATCTAGAATTTGGTGCTAAGTTTACACTATTTATTCCTTCTAATTATCATAGACAAGCCCCACTATCAAAACATAAAGATTGGATTGATTGGTTAAAATCAAAAGAGTATTTTGAATTAGCTGCTCATGGACATTACCATGAATGTGAAAACGAAGGAATTGGTGAATGTGAATTTTGGGAGCTAAATACAGAGCAAAAAGCTAAAGATAGAATTAATTTAATGTTAAAAGAATGGGAAGCTGTAGGACATAAACCAGAAGGATGGAGAAATCCTGGTTGGTTAGGTAATCCCATTGCTATTAAAGAATTAGGTAAATATTTTAAATACGCAGCTATACATTATGAACATAATCATAATAATAAATGGTTATGTAAAACATTTTATGGTGCAGATGGTATTGATATAACGGACATTAAAGTTCATAATGATAATATGATTATGTTTCAATCTCATATAGCTGGAGATTGGAATGATAATGTTTGGAATGAAACTAATTATCAACAAATGAGAATATCCTTAGAACACTTATGTAAAATGGATTTTAAATTTAAAACATTAAACGAATGTCTATAGCATTTTTTACTGAAATGGGCTTTAAAGGTAAAGTATCTCGTACTCATGAAAATATGAGAACCGAGTTTGCTTGGATGTGTGCCCTAAACGCTGATCATTATAATATTAATGATACCTTAGATAAAAAATATGATTTGGGGATTACTATTATTCCAAAAAACAATCCTCAATTTGATCTTAAAAGATTAAAACAATATTGTAATAAAGTAGCTGTAATGCAAGAAGGTCCTCACTGGTATTTTCAAGATTATAATTTAAATGATCAAATCAATTATTTTAATGCTTTAACCTCAGCTGATATAATATTTGTTCATAACAAAGCAGATAAAATTTATTATAAAGGATTAACAGGACATAGTGATGTGAGAGTTATGAGATCGTTAATGATAGAGGATGCTGTAGGTGAAGTAAAAGATGTTAAAAGAAAAGGAATTATTATAGGAGGTAATTTTGTTAGTTGGTATGGTGGTTTTGATTCTTATATAGTAGCCAGTAGCCAGTATGAAGAGGTATTTGCTCCTTCTATGGGTAGAAAACAAAAAGGAGAACAACAAATGCTTTCATTACTTCCTTATATGTCTTGGAAAGAATGGATACATAAATTAAATGAATTTAAAATTGGAGTACATTTAATGAGAACTCATGCTGCAGGTACATTTGCTTTAAATTGTGCCTATTTAGGTATACCTTGTATAGGTTATAAAGGATTAGATACTCAAGAAATATGTCATCCTGATTTAACCGTAGAAGTAGGTAATTTAGGACATGCTAAAGAATTATTAGAAAGACTTAAAAATGATGAAGAATTTTATTTAGAAGCATGTTATACAGCTCAAGATCGTCATTTAGAATACTATCATGAATCAAAATTTAAAATATGAAAATATTAGTAACAGGAGGAGCAGGATTTGTAGGAACAAATTTAATTAAACGTTTAATAAAAGATGGACATACTGTATTATCCATAGATAATTATTCAACAGGATTAAAATCAAATCATCAATTTGGTTGTAAGTATCTGGACCATGATTTAAGAAACTTAGAAGAATTTCCAAAAGTAGATATAGTATTTCATTTAGCAGCTATTGCTAGAATTCAACCCTCATTTAAAGATCCAAAAAAATATTTTACTACTAATGGTAATGCTACTTTAAATTTAGTTGATTGGTGTTCTAAAAACAATATTCCCCTTTTATATGCAGGTTCTTCTTCTAAACATAGTGGAAGATTTAAAAATCCATATACATTTTCTAAAGATGTAGGAGAAGATATAATTAAACTATATTCTGATCACTTTAATTTAAATGCTAGTATAGCCCGATTTTACAATGTATATGGACCATACCAGTTAACTGAAGGTGGGTATACAACTTTAATAGGTCGTTGGTTAAACAACATAAAAAACGGTATACAATGCGAAATTTATGGTGATGGTGAACAAAGAAGAGATTTTACTCATGTGGATGATATTATAGATGCTTTAATATTAATTATGGAAAAAGAAACATGGGGTTATGAATTTGAATTAGGGAGAGGTAAAAATTATTCTGTAAATGAGGTAGCAAAAATGTTTAATATATCCCCTATTTATAAAAATGCCAAACCCGGAGAAGCAAGAAATACCCTTAATGCAGATCAAACAGCAAATAAAATTTTAGGTTGGGATCCTAAAATAGATTTAGTAAATTACATTAAAACAAAAATATGAGCAAAGATCCTAATTTAAAAGCTATTAAAAAAGTATCTGATAATACGGCTATTAGAGAATTTGATAGATTCATCTATCCAGCATCACAAACTTCTATTGATAGGTATGTTTTAGCTAATACTTGGACTAAAGACAAAAAAGTTTTAGATGCCGCAACAGGACAAGGTTATGGAGCTGGGATACTATTATCTTTAGGTGCTAAAAGTGTAGTAGGTATAGATACAGATGAACATGCAGTTGAAGTTGCTAATAATTTACTTCAATCTCCAAAAGCACAATTTAAAGTATGTGATATTTTTAATCTTACTGACACATTCCAAGATAAAGAATTTGAGGTATGTGTTTCACTTGAAACATTTGAACATTTACCTCCTGAAAGAATAGATGAATATTTGCAATCTATTAAAAAAGTAACATCGGAAACTTTAGTAATAACTACCCCACAAAGAAAAACAAAAGAATGGGTTTATGATGGTGGGACTCATTTATATGAATATAGTGCAGAAGAATTTATTGAAGTACTAAATAGAAATTTTCCAAATAGTCAAGTAAGTGGTTTTGGGATTATAGAAGTACCCTTAAGATCTAATTATCCTGATTTACCTTTACAATGGGGATCTACTATAACTACAGATTTAAATCAAGCTTGGGTGATGGTTGGAGTAATTACTTTAAATAATTAAAAATGGAAAAAATAACATTTGTAATACCTAGTAGAAATAATTTAGAATTTTTACAACTAGCTTATCAATCAATTCGTAATTTAGATACTAAACATGAAATACTAGTATTAAATGATGCTAGTACAGATGGTACTAAAGAATGGATTGATTCTCAAAATGATAAAGATCTAATAGTTCATCATAACCCAGGCCCTGAAAGAATAGGAATTGTGGGTATGTTTGATAAAGGTATTGAAATGGCTCGTACTGATATTATCATGGCTTATCATGCTGATATGGTTGCTGGCCCTAATTTAGATAAGCATATATTAAAACATCTAAAAAAAGGTACAGTTGTAAGTGCAACTAGAGTAGAACCACCATTACATCCAGATGGACCAGAAAAAATGTTAGTTGATTTTGGTATTGAAGTAGAAGATTTTAATATAGATAAATTTAACGAGTGGGTATTAAATGAATATAAACCCAAACATGATAAATTAGTTACTGAAGGTATATTTGCACCCTGGTGTATGTATAAGGAAGATTTTTTAGCTATAGGAGGTCATGATGAATTATTTGCTCCTCAATCTAAAGAAGACAGTGATTTATTTAATCGTTTTGTTTTAAATGGTTATAAAGTATTACAAACATGGGAAGGTTTAGTTTATCATTTTACAAGTAGAGGTAGTAGATTTAATAAACATGCTGGGGGTGCAGCTGGTAAAAACTCAGATGAATGGTTACAAACAACTACTACTAACATGAAAAAATTTATTACTAAATGGGGTACTCCAGTACGTCATGATGCATTTATGAAACCTATTATTACCCCAGTATATGATAAATGTCTTATTATTAATAACTCTAATCCTCAACTAGAAGAAGCTCTTGAGTATTGGTTTAACAATGGGAGTGATATTGAGGTAGAAATAGATGGGAATACATTTACACAACAAGATTTTCAAATCATACAACAATTAAACGCTATTATTAAAGATAGTGGTGAAGTAGGGGAATTTAAAATAGGAAATATATTTGTTAGAATTAATAAACTTCAAGAACGTCAAAACGATTTAATAATAATTTAAATTTTATTTGGCTTCCCCATATAGTGTTCGTATATTCCCGCCTAATTTTAAAAAGGTTATATATTTATGCAACAGACTATTAAAACCCCACTAAAAGTGAAAATGATTCCATGTATTAAGTGTAAAGAAGATATGCCCGAATTAAGGCTATCTAAATATGGTTACAAAGTATGTGTTAACTGTTCAACAGTAGGCACTAAAAGAGGTATTCCTGTAATGAGAGGATCTGGTGATCATACTTGGACTGAAACCATTATAATGGAGGAAGAACAGTATGAAGAATATGTAGTAGCAGCTGCTATTGAAAGAGGTGATAAAAATACTGCTAAAGCAGAAATGTTAAATATTGATAAAGAAGATCGTAATCTTCAAGGCCCATTTCAAATAATTAATAGTATAGATAAAGATAGAAGCTAATGCCTAAGGCAAAACCACTATCCAAAGAACAAATTTTAGCCGCTCAAGCCAAAACAAAATCAAATATGGCCGCAGCTAGATATCTTCATGTGTCATATCAACACTATAAGAAATGGGCTAAGCTATATAAATTATTTAATGGGCATAAAAATCAAAGTGGTAAAGGTATTCCTAAGTTTTTAAAAGGACCTAAAAAAATGCCTCATATGTTAGAAATAATTGAGGGTAGAATAGCAGCATCTTCATTTGATCCTAATAAACTTAAATATGCTCTAATAGAACAAGGATATTTATCAGAGGAATGTGCTGTATGTTCTTTTAAAGAAAGGCGAGTATTAGATTATAAAATGCCTTTGTTACTTCATTTTCAAGATAATAATAGCAATAATTACAGCTTAGATAACGTTCAGCTATTATGTTATAATCATTATTTTTTAACTGTAGGGGATATTTTTAATGATAAAGATGTTAAACAAATAGAATCTAAACAAGAACATTTTGGTACAAGCGAAAAAGTAGAATGGGAAGTAGATGATTATCATTTACAACGTTTAAAAGAATTAGGTTTAGATGGAGATGATGAAGATGACCCAAATCAATACATAAGTAGAATATGAAAAAAGCAAGACGAGCTAGATCACTAGAAAAGAAACATCATAAAATCACTCGTGATTATGATAAACAAAAATCTAAACATTTAGAAAAGTTAACTGATAAAATGCTTAAAAATGATGAAAAATCAAATCAACTAAAATCAAAAACAATGAAAGGCGACTTTCTTAAAAATTTTTAATTATGAAATTTAAACATACTTGGAACTTTGATACTGAAGATGAAATGAATAATATTTTCAGAGATGGAATGAAAGAATTAAATGATTTAATCGTTGATACGGCTTTATCTAATCTTAAAACTAAAAGAAAAACAATACCTGTAGTATCCCTTTACACTAAAGATACAGATATGTTTTATGATATTATGATTGATCGTCCTGATATGGTCGAGACATTAGAACAAAATTTAACTACAATGGAAGAATACGAAGATTATGAACGTTGTGCTAAAATTGTTGAGGCAATAGATTACCTTAAAAATAAGTAATATGAAAACTATATTAAAAATTGGAATAATAGGAGTATCAATTTTTTTATTAGCATTTAAAGACTATAGAGAAAAACTACTCCCAGCTACCCCAGTATTAGATTTACCCGTTAAAGGTATAAGTAATATTGAAGTTGCACCATTAACGGTACCTCATATTGAATTGAAAACAAATTCACATGAAGCATTTTTAAAAGCCATTGGATTTAAAGAATCAGGTAATAGATATGATATTGTCAATAGATTTGGTTATATGGGTAAATATCAATTTGGTAAACGAACACTTAGAGGCTTAGGTTTTAAAATAAGCAAAGAGGAATTTTTAAATTCACCTGAAATTCAAGAGGCTGCTATGAGAAAATTACTTCAAACAAATAAAAAATATTTGCAAAAATATATAGATGAGTTTGATGGGCAAGTAGTAAATGGTATATTAGTGACAGAATCAGGTTTGTTAGCTGCCGCACATTTAGGTGGAGCAGGTAGTGTTAAAAAATGGTTCAAAACAGGTAAAGTAAGAAAAGATGGTAATGGTGTAAAAATAACTACTTATATGCAGCAATTTTCAGGATATGATTTATATTTATAATCAAAAATAGATTATGGCAAGGATAGTTGTAAATAATTACAAACCAAACAGTAGAAAAAAACGTCCTGGAGTACATGCTAAAAGCAAATCCAGTAAATTAAAATCAAGTAAAAACTATGTCAAAGCATATCGCGGTCAAGGGAGATAATATGGATTTAAGTACTATATCTTTATTTAATCATATGACAGATGCTGATTTTTTAGCAGTACATAATGCGGGTCAATTAAAAAATTTATGTATGGCTTTATCATTAGATTTACAATCAATTAAAGATGAAAAAATTAAAACAAATAATACTTACACAGCATGAATGGAATGATGCTATGAAACTTCCTACACCTTATAGGAATAAGAAAAAATACTATCGAAAAGAAAAACATAAGAAAAATGGGAACCAATTTGGTTCCCATAATTATTTTTCGTATATTTACCCTGTAAATAGAGGTTATGTTATACGAATTTAAAAATTATAATAAGCACGGTAATGTAAGAACAAGGATAGTACCTGGTTCTAAAGGTAAAGCATTTAGTGTTAATCCAAAAGGTTTAGGTAATTATATTGGTGTTAGAGTATTCAAATATGAATATAAACATGAACTTATGCCTCCAAGTTTATTAAGTATAGGTGGTAAAAAATATATTGTTCCTACTTGGCAAGAAGTATTACCTGAAACTGAATTAAGTGATATTAATTGGATTAAACCCAAACCTAAAGTTAAACAAGAACCGATAGTTGAAATATCAACTAGTAGTAGTGACCCAAATAAAACATATAAAACGGTATATTACCCAGAATCGGGTAAATTTCATTGTAATTGTCCAGGTAGATGGAGAGCATTTGATGGTAAATGTAAACACATAAAAGCATTAGAATTAAAAATAAATAAATAAAGGTTATATGGATAAATTAATTGTAAAATTTGAAGGTAAAAAAGAACCAACAGTGTATAACATTGTTACTTTTCTTAAGAATAAATCAAAATCTAAAGAAGTATTATTTAGTAATGTTCAAGATTTGATTAGACACCCTTTAACTGAATGGCATGAAATAGTACATGCTGAAGTAAACCGTGGTGAAGGTGATGGTGAATCAAAACCATACGAGTCTAAATATGAAAGAGAAAATATAGCATTACCCAAAGAAATGGCTAAAGAAATTGTTGAAGTTGCTACTTCACTTAAAGGTTGTACTATTGATTTTGTTGATAGATGTAATAAAGTATTAGATTTTGATTTACATGAAAAATTAAATAATAAATACGGATTTACAGGTGCTAAACGTTTATATAATATATTTAAATTAAGTTAATTATGAGTAGAGGTAGACCAAGTGAACAAGTAGAAGTATTAGAAAAATACACCCAAACCTGTTATGAAGTACCATCCAAACCTGAATTAGGGTGGACTTCAATATGGCATTATGACAAAACTAAATTTGCTAATGGTCCTTTAAAGGTAGAACACTCTCCACCTAAAGGATATAAACATCCTAAAGTTAAAATTGACCAACGTTTATATAATTCAAATTGTCCTACAGTAGTAGTATTTAAAACATCAAATCGTTTAAATGCTAAAACAAAGATAAAAGTAATTAATAAAAATATTGATTATGTTTTAGGTGCTAAAAAAATACCAGGTATACCTGCTATTGCTGAATGGCTAGAAATAGGTGTTGGTAGATCATTTATTGACAAATATAAACAAAAATATAATTTAGCTTAGTTTTTATATATTTATAATAAAATATTAATCAATTAATTTATTATGTTAAAAATTATAGGTCTTATAGTAGTATTATTAGTAATCGGAGCTGCCGTTTATTATTTCGGTTTTTATAAAAAAGGAAAAATTAATGATCGTGATGGCGATTTTATTCCTGATGAAGTAGAAGATGCAGTTGAAGATGTAAAAGAAGTAGTTAAAGAAACTAAGCGTAGAGCCAAAGCAGTAAAAAAAGAACTTAAAGATGTTGCTGATGCCGCTAAAGAAGTTATTAATCAAGCTGGTGATGTAGCTGCTGCTGCAAAAGGTAAACCAAGACGAGGACGTAAACCAAAAAAATAAAAAATGAGCAAATATAACTTAACAGACATTTTAGAACAATACAAAATAGGTTCAGGTTGGACTACAGATTTTGATTATGATGGGATGTTAAAGACTGGTTTAGGAACTAGTATTGATACTCCTATTGAAGTTCTAAAGAAAATATCTGATGACTTTGAAGATGTTAATTACCATAGAGAAAATATGCATCTAAGTTATGCTATTGATGCAATAGAAATTGGTGATATGATGGAAGCTGAAAGTAGACTAAATGATTTTCATAAAGAAATTAAAGCAACAATGGGGGATCAAGGTATGGACATTGAACCAACATTAGGTAAATTTATGGCTTCTAAAATGGAAGAAAATACTGAAGCAGTTGATTTAGCAATTGAAACATCTCAGGAAAAAGCAGGTATTAAAGAAGCAAGAACATATGCTTCTGTTGATAAAGAAGTAGCTGAGCGCATTGAAGGCATGCTTAATATATCTATGAAAGCTAAATTTTTAAATGCTTGGGAAGATTTATTCTATGATTTAGTTGAAGAAGACCCATTTTACGTTGATGATGTAATTGCTCATTTAAGTAATGAAATGGGTAAAGTAATAGATGGTAATCAAATGGCAGGTGATAGATTAGCTGGTATAGGTGATTTCGAACAAGAAGAATTTACAGCTATTCCTGAAGAAAATTCAATTGAAGAAGGTAGTACCCCATCTACAAAGGATATTGTTAAAGCACTAAAATCAGCTAACGCTCAAGATTCAGAAATTAAACAATATATGACATCATTGAAAAAAGCAGGTGATAAATTTGATGATGTAGATGATTATGTAGAAGATTTTAATGAATATGTTGCTAATAAAGGATTAGAAGAACATTTTAAAAGATTTATGTAAAAATAAATTAAAATAAATTAAAGATAATGCGGTATCCATTTGGTTACCGCATTTTTTTTTCGTATATTTACCCTGTTGATAATTAAGTCAACGCATTAAATAAAGGTTATGAACGAACAATTTATTAAAGCAATTACAATTGCAATTGACAAAAAAATGATTACTGCCGACCAAGGGTTTGAGATCATTAGAGAGCAAAGTACTGAGCGTACTAGTGTTATTAACGAAACTATAGGTTTCAACCAAAAAAGATAGTTATGAAAACATTTGACGATTTAAAATTCACAAAACATAGTGTTACTGATAAAGCTATTATGGCATCACTTGAACTTAAACCTAATGTGTTTATTTCAGTAGTTGCAGGTGAAGGTATGTACAGCGGTGGTAAAAATGGAGTTAGAGGTCCAATTACTAAAGTTGAAGATGCTTCTTCATTTGAAGTTGCTATTATAGATGAAAATATACCTGAGGACCAACAAGGATGGGAAGTTTTTGGGTGGCAAGGTAGAGATGATATTAATAAATTAATGATTGAGAACTCATGAATGGAGAAAATAAAAGATATGTAGTAACAATGGATATGTACGTTTATGCTGATAATGATTATATGGCTAAAAAACGAGCTAATGATCTAAAATTATCAATTGAAAATAGACGCCATTCAAGTGATGTTAAAATAACTGAAATAGGTGAGCAACCATTTGCTAGTTTTGATTATCGTAAATTAGATGATCCAACATTTACACCTAAAGATGAATCTGATAAACCATTACCATTTTAATATGAAAAAAGGAGATTGGATATTATATAATAATAAACGTAAAAAGTGTTTTGGTATACATCATAATGGTAATATTTTAATAAAAATGAATAATACTATAGTTCAAGTACATAAAGAAAAAATAAAGACTCCCGCGTAAAAATTTGGTTACCCGGGCTAGGGTTCGTATATTTACCCTGTTGATGCAGTTAAGTATCACATTAAAATAATAAAGGTTATGACAAATACAGAAACAATGCAGTTAGATTTATTTCATGGAGTAGTATTGACTACTAAACAACAAGAAGAAGTTGATAAGTTTGTAAGTGATCAAGCTAAACGAGCAGTTTCAATTCAAGAAAGTATTAATAGAACAATGTTATTGCTTGATGAAGCAGGTTTTGTTCAAGGAGTTGATTATGATAGTAATTTTGAAGTTTATGAAGTTACTAAAGAAGTATCATTTGGTTATTCTTATAATAATACAAATTGGGAACATGAAGTTACTTATATGAATGCTGTAGGTACTGTTTATTTAATTGTTGATACTATTAAAGAAGGTAAAATAGTAAAATATAATGCCTCAGTTGATAGAGAAGGTAATAAAGTAATGTGTACCAATATCACCCAACAATATAGATATTATAAGCCAAGTTCATTGCTTACTAAACTTAAAGAAAGTAGAAAAGCTAAAATGAATGAGCTTAATAGACAAAATAAAGAGCAAGTATGTTTAGATTACACAGTTGCTAAATACCAGAAATTATATCCTGAAGCTACAGTTAAAGCTGGTAGTGATTATTATAGAGGATATAGAAGAGGATATGAATCATTTCCAATAGTACAAATTGAATTTAAATCAGGTAGTAGTGTTACCTTTAAATTGGGTTATGGTTATGAGTTTGATCAAGAAAGATTACATAATAGATATGATGCTCAAAAAGAAACTGTTGAGCAAACATTAGAAAGATTTAACAATCAAAAATCCAAATAATATGTCTTATATAAAACAACTATTTTATCCTAAATTAAATTCTAAACCTACTAAACTTTGGAATGTATATCAATTAGCTAGAGCAGTAAATAGATCACCAGGGAGTGTTAAACGTTATATGTCTTACGCTAATATTAAAGCAGATGTTTATAAACCAATCGATAATAGAAATAACCATCCAGCTAAACACTATAATCAGGAAAGTATATTAAAGTTCTTTGAGTATATGGCTAGTGGAGTTAGAGGAAAACGTAAATAAAATAAACAATATGGCATTAAAAAATAAACCATTCAAAATTTCAGTAGAACATTGGGATGAAAAGATTACAGTAGAAAAAGATCATAGTGATATTACATTTGATGAATTTGTAGATATGTTAAGAACTTTATCCAAAGGAGTAGGATATAGTGAAGAAAGTATAAATGAAATATTCGGATCTTAATTATGAAAGAGCAGGATTTAATTGATTTAGGGTTTGAAAGAACAGATGTGAGTGAAGCAGAAAATGGAGGAGATGCCTTCCACTACTACACTCTAGATTTTAGTAAAGGCTTTAGTTTAATATCATGTGCCAGCGATAAAAAAACATTAGTTGCAGGTCACCACAGATGGTATGTAGAAGTATTTGAAGCACCAGAAATTAATTTTGTTGAGAAAAAAGATTTAAAACAACTCATTGATATAATTAAACGTAATACCCATGCAAGAAAAATTAAATAAAATTAAAAAGTATTATGATGTTGAATTCACTGAGGATTGGAAGCAAGGTCTCGACTGGTATATTTACATGGAATCAACAGCAGATGGATATGAAGTATCTATTTCACATGATGGTAAATCCCCAATGTCAATAAATGATAATGTATTTTACTAT
>Ga0213863_10002669_pt1 | contig 12522 bp, 8 predicted proteins | sample PICome_8_FD_160128 | JGI IMG/M metagenome (GOLD analysis project Ga0213863, IMG submission 160128) | Coastal seawater microbial communities near Pivers Island, North Carolina, United States - PICO497 | ecosystem: Environmental > Aquatic > Marine > Coastal | place: USA: North Carolina | collected... | reverse complement strand
TCATGAACTTATCGATGATAACACTAAATACCCGGATGACTTTTACCTGACCCATGCCTTGTCTGCTTCAGCTATCGAGTTTGTCGAATCACAGAATGATCAAAAGAATCCATTCTTTTTGTACCTCGCTCATTATGCTCCCCATGCTCCGATTCAGGCGCCTGAAGACAGGATTCAAAAATGCCTGGAGCGTTACAAACCCGGATTTGTGAAACTCCAGCAGGCTCGATTTGAACGTCAGAAGAAATTAGGTGTCGCACCCAAGAATGCGGTGCTGCGAAATCAGGCGGGGTCATGGAAGAAACTAGGTGCCCAGCATAAAAATACTTGGATGAGGACCATGGCGACTTATGCAGCCATGATCGAAATTATGGATGATGGCATTGGCCAGTTAATCGATGTCTTGAAGAAAAACGGCCAATATGAGAACACATTGATTGTGTTTCTCAGCGACAATGGATCCACACCCGAACGGAAGAATGTCGGTGCCCATTTATGTGCCTCCCTTAGCAATACCCCATTTAGTGGATTCAAAGCACAAACTCTTGAGGGGGGGATATCTTCGCCTTTCATTTTCAGTTGGCCCAAAAAAATGGCGAAGTACGGTGGGCAAATACGGAATGGGCACTGCCATATCATTGATGTTTTACCCACCTGCCTTGAAGCTACGGGGGTGAGTTTTCCTGATTCATTTAACAATATTACCCCCAAGAAACCGGATGGAGTCTCCTTGATGGATGCAGTAGAAGGCAAGGAACTGGAAAAGCGCTCATTTTTTTGGGAGCACGGGCGTAGTTGTGCCGTTTACGAGGATGGTTGGAAACTGGTAGCCCACCGCCAACCATGGAAACTTTTTGATCTGAATAACGATCCTGTAGAGCAATCCGACTTATCCAAGGAGCACCCTGAGAATGTAGCCAGTCTAAAAGCACTCTGGGAAAAATGGGGAAGAAAATACGATGTCATTCCTTTCCCAGGATCGAAAAAAAGCGGCAAATAAAATAGAACTAGATGACTTTTAAAATGATTACAGTAAGGAAACAAATGAGAAACTACATTAATGCAAGGACTGTAACCGATTGTCTTTCTTCATTCGGGGGTGTGTTGTTGCTTCTGTTTGTCTGTATCTCCTCTGCTCAAGCAGATCCGCTCATTAAAATTGCGGACGATGTGGTGAGTCAGACCGCAGTCGGCGAGCCTACCTCCAAAAATAAACCTAATCCGACTCGCTACAATTTATGGATGTATCAGAACTTCATGATCATGGAAGGAATGGATGCACTGGGTGAAGTAACCGGGAACCAATCCTATAAGAATTATACGAAGCGAAGTATCGATTTTTTTGCCGCCTATCAATCCAAGTTTGGCGATTCGATGACGGGCCCAAAACAGTACTCCAAGCCAAATCAGTTGTGGCAGACAGGCATGGTTGCAACCTTTGCAGAGCATCACAAGATGAGACCGAACCCAGAGTTTGTTCGTGGAATGAAAACTGTCGATGATCTGTTCGCCAATGCACCCACTTTTGATGATGGTGTGCTTGTTCGTAATAAATCAAAGAAGCGGGGTTTAGGTTTGCAGATCGATGACCTCTACATGATGGTTCCCTACTGGTGCCGAAAAGCGGAACTACTTGAGGATAGTAAGTGGTTGGATCGAGCGATCGAGGAATCGCTACACTATTTCGATTATCTTTGGGATCACGAAGACAAGCTGATGAACCCTCTTTGGCTACAAAAGAGAAAAGGTCCTTACGGTCTTTATTGGGGTAGGGGAAATGGTTGGTATATCATGGCGGTCACTGACTTGCTCACCTTTATTCCTCCAGACCATCCCAAGCGTACGGAAGTACTCAATGACTATCGCACTTTCATTAATGGCATCCTCGCGAGACAGGGTGATGAAGGCCTATGGTATCAGATTCTCGACAAGCCTGACTCTTATCAGGAAACCTCCTGTTCGGGGATGTTCACCTACTGTATCCTAAAAGGCATCAATGAAGGATGGCTGGATGATAGTTACTTCCTCGCCGCAAAGAAAGGGTGGTATGGATTGCTAAGTGTGGTGAATGAAAACGATGAACTTACGGGGGTTTGTCCACCTTCCGACATTAGCGAAGATCCGAATTATTACTTAAAAGGAAGAGCACCAAGGGTACATGATCAGCACGGCATTGGCCCCTTTCTGCTTGCGGGTGCAGCCTATTTACAGGCAAATAAGAAATTTAGGAAATAATTCGGGTTTACGCTAAGTTACCATAACACACCTTTCTTAAATATAAGAAATCGAATACTTAAGATATTTAACATTACTATGAAACTTCCCTTTGCATTAACCATCTTGCTAAATGTTCTGCTTTTGTGTCCAGGCTACCTGGTAGCTTCATCGGATAGGATTGTTGAAAGGGAGACCAGTTTACCCCTCGCTTATGATGTGGATGTATTGGTTGCCGGTGGGTCTTTGGCAGGGGTGGAAGCGGCCTGTGTTGCTTCAGATAAGGGGGCATCCGTACTGGTCATTGAATCTCGCCCCTACCTGGGTTACGACATCTGTGCCAATCAGAAATTATGGCTCGAAGCAGATGAAAAGCCCCAAACTGACATTAGCAGATGGATCTTTGATGGTAAGAAGCAACAAACTCCCATGAAAGTAAAGGGCCTCTTGGACCGGGTATTATTGAAAAGAAATATCCCATTCCTGACCGGTAGTTTCCCGGCAGAGTTGCTAGTTGACCCAAAAGGTAAGCCAGCAGGCATGACCATGGTGAACCGAAGTGGGCGTCAGGCCATCCGTGCCAAGGTGCTTATTGATGCCACTTCGCACGGCGTTTTGGTTCGTCAGTTACCCAATGTGTTAACCAACTTTAAACCAGGAAAGAAAGAGGCATCGTTTACGGTCATTGGCGGGGATTTAAAGAAAGCAAATGACACCATCCACGGTAAGCAAGTCCCGGATGTAATGTTTTCCGTAAAATTTCCAGTTAAGAGAAATAAGAAACAGGAGTGGGTTTCGAAAGATTACCCAGTCTATCAGTACGACGCAAAGATTGATCTGAAGGAAGATACTTATCGTGCCCACAGCAAAGCGATCCATCAGATCCGGACCATGGTTTCCGATCCAAAGATGGCTGACCATTCTGAAGGACTGCTGATCTTTCCTGAACGCATGATTAAAACGACAACGAATAGTGATGATCCTTCTGCCCTGGCAAACTATCTGCCCAAGGGATTTGAAACCCTTTTTGTATTAAATGCATACGCGGGAATTAAAAACGAAACCACCCGTCATCAACTTATAAAAAGTCCCTACAGGCTTGCCCCAATGGGTAAGGTCATCGGCGCGGCAGCGGCCGAGCTCGCGAGTAAAACCGCTGTCCCCACTAAGATTGACTACTTATCCTCCACCGGTGATGAGGTGAAGTTCGCTGTCTCAGAATCTGTGAAGAGCTTTCGTTTTAATGATCGCCCAGAAGTAAAACTTTCAGGGAATCAGCTCCCCGTTTTAGGTCGCTGGGATGTGGTGGTTGTGGGTGGTGGCACATCGGGAGCCCCGGCTGCCTTGGCTTCTGCCCGAGCAGGTGCGAGAACTCTGGCGATTGAGTATATGGATGAATTGGGTGGAGTGGGAACGGCTGGGATGATCTCAACCTATTGGTACGGTTTTAGGAATGGGTATACAGCAGAGGTCGATAAGGCTCTGGGTACGAAAGAGAGCTGGAATCAAATTCAAAAGTCGGAGTGGTTACGTCAGCAAATCATGAAAAGTGGTGCTGAACTTTGGTTTGCCAGTTTTGGGTGTGGTACGGTGACAAATGGCAATAAAGTTGCCGGCATCGTTGTGGCCACTCCATTCGGAAGGGGGATTGTTTTGGCCGATGTGGTGGTGGATGCAACCGGCAATTCAGATATCGCTGCGGCTGCCAATGCAAATACTCATTACAGCATTTCCAAACACGGAGACCTATCCGTTCAGATTTCGAATTATGCCTCGAGGAAACTTGGTGGGGCTACTAATAACCCAGCCCGTTACATGCTTAATGATAATGATATCTTTGACCGTTGGCACCTGAAGCTATCTGCCAGGCAAGAGATTTATGGCAGGGCAAAAAATGCAGGAACCGGAGGAGTTCACGATATGGGGCAGCTCATCCCTTCCCGTGACCGTCGACGCATCATTGGTGAGTATACCTTAACGACCGAAGATATCCTTACCAACCGCACCTTCCCGGACACCATCAGTCACCATCGGAGTAACTTCGATGCCGGAGCTCATCCGGATACCGAAATGTTTTTGATCAAAGATATGAAGGGTCCTGTATTCACCTGTGACATGCCTTACCGATGTGTCATCCCCCAGGGCCTGGAAGGAATTCTGGTGATTGGTTTGGGTGCTAGTGCAGACCGTGATGCCATGACTTTGGTACGGATGCAACCCGACCTGCAAAATCAGGGATACGCGGTGGGTACGGCCGCTGCGATGGCAGTCCTCAGAGCTCGGGGTAAAGTTCGCGATGTTGATATCAAGGCTCTTCAGAGAGAACTGGTCAGGAAGAACTGTCTAGAAAATCGCGTTCTTGAGGATGTGGATTCCTTTCCGTTGAGTGCGAAAACGGTCCAAGAGGCAGTCAAAACTCTTGAAGGTTTGACGATAGATGTTCATCAAAAGCCTGAACATGACGACACCCATAAAGCTCTGGCGGTGGTGATCAGTCATCCGGAAGAGTCCATTCCATCCTTAAGAGATGCTTACCAAAAAAGTACCGAGCACAAAGTGAAATTAAATTATGCCCGAATTTTAGCTATCCTTGGAGATCAGACAGTAAAAGAGACACTCGTGGAAGCCGTAAATAAAGCACCTAATTGGGGGAAAGGCTGGGACTACAGTAACCAACGTAAATATGCCAATACCTTTGGACCTATAGACCGCATCGTGATAGCCCTGGGGTTTTTAAACTCAGCAGAAGTTCATGCCCCCTTATTGGAGAAGCTCGATCAATTAACCTTGAAGAGCCCGCTTTCTCATTACAAGGCCCTCTGTCTTGCCTTAAGAATGAATAAGGATGATTCACTGGCCGAGCCCTTGGCTGATTTTCTCAAAGCGAAAAAACTGAAAGGGCATACGCAAAGACTCAGCTATTACAATGAGCAAGAAACCCAAAAAAATGTCTATGTTCGTCAGGGTGTGAATACAAAAGGTGGATCCATGGTAAATAATAAATTCAAAGAACTTTTAATCGCGGCTCTTCTTTTCGAATGTGGAGATTACCAAAACCTAGGTCGGGAGATTTTAGAGGAATACACCAAAGATGTGAATGGTCACTTTGCCGAGTATGCCCATCGTGTATTGAGTGAAGGAACCGCAATAAGTTACATTGGGGAATAGCAGGAATAGTGAGAGTAGCGATTGGAAGGCTCAAGTATCTAAGGCAGAATTGCAGTGGCAATGAGTAGTCCGATGTTGAATCGCCGGAATTTCCTGACTCTTGGAACAGGCATGGCCACGCTGATAGCACAAGGTGCTTCACACGGAAGTGTTGCTCCCGGGCAGAAACATTTTCGCAGGGCCAAAGCATTGGGGACGAAGGTAAAGTTCACAGTGTTTCATCCCGAAGAGAAACAAGCCAACCGGGCGATCGATGCAGCCTTGGATAAAATCGAGCATGTCGAACAATTGATGAGCCTGTACCGGACTGATAGTCAATTGAGCCTGCTCAATCGTCTGGGGGCATTGCGTAATCCTCACCCGGACTTGGTAACGGCCCTGAAAAAATCTATCGAGTTGTCACGGCGTACTGGGGGAGCTTTCGATGTCACCGTGCAGCCATTGTGGAAACTGTATGCCCGCCATGCAGATTCGAGGACTCTTCCGACTGAAGCAGAAATCGGAAAAGTTCGGCAGAGGATGGGTTGGGAGTATATCCGTGTGGAACCGGAGATCATTTATTTTGACCGGCCCGGTATACAAGTAACCTTGAACGGAGTGGCTCAGGGGTTGGCTGCCGACCTCGCACAGCAAGCACTGGAAGAATGGGGCATTGAGAATGCGCTGATCGATGCCGGAGAGTTCAATGCGATCGGATCCCCCGAGCAAAGAGACTCTTGGCATGTTGGCGTGCAACATCCAAGGCAGTTAGGAAGTATTGCCAAAACTGAATTGCAGGGGCGTTGTCTCTCTACTTCTGGCGATTATGCCAGCAAATTTTCGGATGACTATTGTCATCATCATCTGCTCGATCCACTAACCGGTCTTTCCCCGGTCAAGTTGTCAGCAGTATCAGTAGTAGCACCCACTGCTCTTGAGGCCGATTCTCTGTCAACCGCACTGTTTGTTCTCGGTCCTGAGAAAGCAAAAGAAATGGTGGGATCCATGGATTTGGTGGATGCCTTGTTTGTCAGCAAATCAGGCGATATCACAGCAACGGATGGATTCCCGCTTGTTTAGGTAAATGGCTTACCTAATGAGCAAGTTACCTTTTCTCCCCGTTTTTCAATCAACCGCTTGGATACCCTTATTATCAATTTGCTTCTTGATTGGATGGCTTTCTCCTGTTGATGCCAAAGAGACAACCACCATCCAACTGACCGATCCGGTTTATCCAAAGAAACCGAAAAAGGAACACAGTCTCACTGCTTATTTCAATGACGAGGGATTTCCCTCTGGATACAGCATGAAACTTATTAATACGGTCTGCCTGGATGAGGTCTGCAAACTCGTCGAGGTTACGATGTATTGGGATGCATTGGGATTCTATAAAAGTTTAAAATATCCTGAAGGGAAGCCTTTGACCAAGCTTGAGCATGTGCCATTCGTTCCCGCGGATTATGAGAAGCTTGATTCAATATTGAAAGACCGGGAATCGATTTTGGATGACCATGAACTTGGCTTTCTTGCTTCTGAAAAAGATGACAAGAGCCCTGAAGGAGAGGACGACGATGAATATAAGGAGGTTGATGGCGTTTCCAAGGCTACGCCAGGTGCGGTTAAAGAAGCCGTGGTCAAGGATGCGGCGTGGACCACCTGGGTGTTGTGGAAATATGCCAATACCGAGCTGTTACCTATCATGCAGAGAATGACCAAATCCCAATTTTCTCCTGATTTACTGATGCACCTCCTCGATAGTAAAGACTGGCGGAGAGTTGCATTCGTGATCAACCATCTCTTACGACAAAAACCGGTTGCCCCTCAATACCTCGATGTAATAGCGGCACTCATGCCCCTGGCCGGGATTGATCATATTGAACTGGCGATTGAATATCTTCGCAAGGCGAGCCCTGACAAAAACACCTGTTACCGGAAACTCATTGGCACTCTGCCGGAGCTCAATGGATACAACGCGGCCTTGGTTATTGAACTTCTTGAATCCGACGGGCAACTGGAGAATGGAATCCTCGAGCAACTTGCAGCAAGTATTGGGAACCAGGAATACTACCTCATACACCTGTCCCTCCGCCTGATTGAAGGTCGGGAATTCTTTTCGAACGCAATCGAGGCGGATATTGTAAAACTCCTCGAGGTCCAAGACTTTTTCATTGCCCGCCGGGCCAGTGACTTTCTATCGAGCCAGAAGCTGTCCGCTTCCGCAAAAGAGAAGCTGGATGCATTTCGGGTAAAACATGCCGATCGCTTGTGAGAATGTTCCGGTCGAGATATTTTTGGAGATTGGCAGTTATCTTCTTTCTGGTTTCGAGCTTACGAGCTCAATCTCTGGAGATTGAGGATGCCACCGACCAAAAGAATCTTGTTGGGATAAATTATTCCACCTGGCATTCACTGGCCTTCAGGAAAAATATCCCCATTCGCAATATTCAGGAAATCCTAAGTGGGGGAGGGCAGTTTGGTCCCAGGGCATCCTGGCACTTCTGGGCGGAACCCGCAGTCGGCTATTACCGGGGAGATAATGCCATGGTCATGGACTACCATTTTGACCTGTTTGAGCAGGCTCAGATTGACTTCATTATATTGGATGCAACGAACCTTTTTCCTGATTCGAAGAAGAAGGATGAATACCTATATGAGCCCTTCGAAGTGATGGTGAAACTTATGCGTAATCGGGAGGAAGTGGGCAAGCAGTCTCCACGCATTATCATCTGGTCTCCCGGTTTACTGGCCAATGAACTCCATGACCGCTACTTCTCGAAGTCCGAGTACAAAGATATTTGGTTTTATTTGGATGAAGGGAAGGGGGCTAAACCGATGTTTCTTAGCAGGCTTGATATCGATAAAATTCCTAATCAGATAAATCGCCAGCTTACGGTTCGGGCGATGTGGGGGCTCAACACCAACCTTGCCGACCGGGAATGGTCATTTCTTGAGAATTACCCGCAACCCGTTGCTATGTTCGATGGGAAGCCTGAACAATTGGTTGTATGCACTGCCTTGCAGAAGAATTATATGACCAATGAGGATTTGGCTACACCACGTAAGGGTGGCAAGACTTTCCAGCTTCAGTGGTCACGAGCCTTTGAGATCCGTCCTAAGTTTGTAATTATCACTTGGTGGAACGAACTGATGGCCCAGCGCCAAAAAGACGCTCCCAATGGTCAGGTCCAGTTTACTGATATGTTCCGCCCTGAATACTCCCGCGATATAGAACCCGTCCAATCTCCGTATGGGGATATGTATTTCCGTTTGATGCGCGACTATATTAAGGCCTACAAGAAGGGCGAATCTATGCCCACGAATCTACTTGAGCTTCATCGTAAGGAGTCCGATCGATTGGACTTCGATATGGATGGTATCTCCAACTTAATCGAAGGCACTAAGGATTCTGATGGGGATGGAATATCTGATCAGTGGGACTTGGATTCAGATAACGATGGCATCCCCGATTCTCAGGAGAAATAATCCGATTCACTCAGGAATCACCTGACCGTTTATGAGGAGGCATGAAAGCTATTATCCCTTTGCTAACAAAACATTACTTTTAGAATAGGAGAACCTTTGCCATCATGCTTCTCATGGCGCTGAGCGGATGTACTGTTTTTCATAGCGAGCGTTTGAATGAGACATTGGAAAATGGTTTCTGGAAGAATACCCTTGTCCTCACTTCGTAGTCCATGGAGGATGCGTAAAGGAAAATGAATAAAGAAAACGGAAGAAAATACGCACTCTGGGGAGCGTGGCTTCAAGTCGGTGCGGTTATCGGGCTTATTTGGACTGTTATTGGAATGATAAGTTCTTTTCAGAAAGTCTTACCAAGCGGAGCCGCCCTGGCAAATGAGATATCCAACGAATTGACCCCAGTCCTGTTTGCATTGGTTGCGTCATTTATTGGAGCGATTCTTCTAGCCGTGGCGTTATTCGTGAAGAAATATCGTGCGGCGTGGTTCTTTTGGTTCCTACTCATCTATGGTATCCTAATCGCAATGAATTTAGGGGCAGGAACCGTTATCGGAGGCTTGCTGATTATTTATCTAATTTATAAGAAAGACGAATTCCTCGAGAGCAAAAGGGAACTGGTATCGAAGCCGGTCTGAAATATTATTGTGGATCAACTTTCCTCGGTTGGAATGGTAAAAAAGGTTTAGTTTTTATCAGGTCTGTATTCAACTGATTTAACCGATAGTCCGGGAATAAAAAACATCTAATCTCAATCTTATCCCTCGCGGGTTGGATGTCGGAATGATAGGAAATAAAGAATGAAACTCCCAGTATTTCTAATTCTACTAACATTCGGATTCTTCCTTCAGGCAAAAGATTCCAGACCCAATATCATTCTCTTGATGGGGGATGATCATGGTTGGGAAGAAGTCGGGTACAATGGTCATCCTTATGTCAAGACACCCAACTTGGACAAGATGGCTTCGGTGGGTCTGCGTCTCGATAATTTTTATGCCCAGCCCACTTGTTCTCCTACCCGTGGAAGTGTGCTAACCGGACGTCACCCGAACCGTTACGGAATTTTTCGTCCGGGTTATTCTATTCGGCCCAAAGAAATTACAATCGCTCATCTACTTAAAGACGCAGGTTATGCAACCGCTCATATTGGGAAATGGCATGTGGGACCGGTTAAGAAGTCATCGCCTACCAGTCCCGGAGCCATGGGGTTCGATCATTGGTTTTCCCATGATAATTTCTTCGAAATGGACCCAGTCTTTTCATTGAATGGTGAGCCACCCCAAAAAATCTATGGCGAAAGTTCGGAAATTCTAATTGACGAAGCGATGAAGTACATCGAGAAGAAAAAGGACCTTGAGCAGCCTTTCCTCTTGGTTATCTGGTATGGCTCGCCTCACGAACCATACAGCGGGTTTGAAACCGATTTGGAACTATATCGTGATCTACCCGAAAAGTATTCTGAGAATCAGGTTAGATTAACCTCAAATGAAACGGGATTGCAAACTAAGCGATCCCTCCGCGATGTCCTGATTGAACGCTATGCCGAAATCACCGCGATGGATCGATCGATCGGCAAGCTCCGTAATGTTCTGAAAACACTAGGACTCAAGGACAATACCTTGCTTTGGTATTGCGGTGACAACGGCATTCCACCCAGCGGCCTGCGGGAATCCCGATACAGAGGACTCAAGAGCATGGTGTATGAGAATGGGGTTCGGGTGCCTGCCGTAATTGAGTGGCCTGCTGGCATTCCGAAACCACTGGTGTCAACCGCCAGCACGGTTACCTCTGACATCTTGCCAACCCTATGTAAACTGGCCGGAACCACACTTCCCCCCGTTCCTATGGACGGGATTAACCTCGTTCCTCTTTTGAAGGGTGAAATGAAACAACGGTCGAAACCCATTGCCTTTTGGAATTTCCCAGTCTTCGAAAGTCAGGACTACAAGCCATACATCGATCCCGAACTGCAGAAGGGCACCACGCCCCTGGTCAAGAAAATGCGGGGGCTCTTCACTCGTAATTTCCGCAATGACCATCACCCAGGAATCGCAGAAGAGAACTTCCACGGAGCCCGGGCGATCATCTTAGGGGACTACAAATTGGTGATTGATGGCGACAAGAATTCAGGTGTCGAATTGTTTAACCTCAGGGATGACTCAGCTGAAAGAAATAACCTTGCCGAAAGTCAACCAGGCTTGGTTGAGAAATTAAAAAAAGAAATGCGTGACTGGCAGGCTTCCGTCCTCAATAGCCTGATGGAAGCCGATTACAAATCGAGTGCTCCCTAGTCGAGGAAACAGATTTCTCGCACCTCAATGATTGCATCAATCATGAAAACTTGTTCAGTTATTTTTTAGCCCACATAATCTCCTATGAAATGCTTCGCTCTCTCCTCCCTCATATTCATGTTCGTTTCATGTTTCGGAAATAAAAATGAATCTGGAGTACTGAAGATTAATGCCCCGAAAGGATCGACTTTGAAGGACGAAGTAATGAAGAACGGGGTTCACTTTTACTCCATCAAGTGGAAGTTGAAAAATGAGATGACTTCGGTGTTCATGATTTCTAAATGGCCCGTCGACATGCCCGCCTCAGAAATGGCTCCCTCCGTCCAAAAAATAGCCGAAGATACCTTTGCCGAAACGAAAGCAAATGGTAAAAGTAAAATTGAAAAGGATGCAAAAATACAATACTCGGAAATTTCTGAAGAATTTGTGTCCGGAAATGTAGCTTACTTTGAACACACCAGTGAAAGAGGATATCAGAGAATTCTCTCCGTTCACATGGTATCAGATGGAGATGTTATCTGGAACGGCCAATTTTCCGGGTCGAAGGAATTATTCAAAGAAGCGATGAATATTTTTAAGACCATGGAACCCCAGAGCGAATAGCCAAAGCTTTTTACAAAATGATGCTTAAAAATTTGAGATAAAAAAATGAAAGACTTTTAAATTATGAAAATCAAAAACTGTTATCTGTTCCTTCTTTTATGCTTTCAAATTTGCATGGTTGATGCAGTTCCCAATGAAGTCGCGGGTCCATTGACGGGGAATGTGCAAGCAGATGGGGTTACCTTGTGGATGTATGCATCACCGACTTCCGTAATCACCTACACTTATCAATCCGAGGGGTCGGGCCAGAAAGAGAAACAGACGGGCAAATTTACTGCAGTTAAAAACCAGGCAGCCAAAGGCATGGAGCAGATATTTAAATCAACCGTGGTAGGTTTGTCACCTAATACCGAGTATCACTATCAAGTTTCCATAGATGGAAAATCCGATCCTGACTGGAAAGGGTCTTTCAAAACTGCTCCGGTTGAAGGAAAGCCAACGGCGTTCAGGATGGCGATTACTTCCTGTATGAAGATTGGAAAACCTCAGGGGTCGTGGAATCTGTTACTCGCGGAGAAGCCCGATTTTCACCTCACTGTGGGTGATACGCACTATGCAGATACCACGGATCCTACCATTCAGTTACAACATCATGTGGCTTACCGACGGGAGAAGGAATTTGCCAAAGTCCTTCGCAATATTCCGATTTACGCGATCTGGGATGATCATGATTATGGCCCAAATAATTCGGATGGTACCGCAAAGGGAAAAGAGTTTTCCCTAGCCGGGTGGAAGCAGGCATGGCCCAATCCAGCATCCGGAAATGCTGACACCCCAGGTGCTTTTTTTA
>Ga0213863_10002668_pt1 | contig 12527 bp, 15 predicted proteins | sample PICome_8_FD_160128 | JGI IMG/M metagenome (GOLD analysis project Ga0213863, IMG submission 160128) | Coastal seawater microbial communities near Pivers Island, North Carolina, United States - PICO497 | ecosystem: Environmental > Aquatic > Marine > Coastal | place: USA: North Carolina... | reverse complement strand
TTTTAAGAGGGCCATTTTTTTCATAGCAATCATCCAAATATATACCAACTGTTATTAAATCATCATTGGTATGTGGGTAAAAAGCCCAATCTTGATGCCATCCAATTTCACTTCCTTTTTTCTTATTGGGTAGTTTAAAATTTAATTTACCTAGATGAAATCTAACTGTTCCTCCAAGTAATTTTTTAGCTATAGATATTATTTTTTTGTTTCTAGATAATTGATAGAAGATCTTATGTCTATTTTGAGGATTATTTAATCTTAAAATTTCTTTATTTTTTGATGAATTTGAATTGTAAACAAAATGATAGTTGTCATAAGATTGAGTATGGTTTTGCGTATCTGATCTTTTTTTTTGTTTTTCTTTAGAAATTATTTCATTAACAATTTTATTTATTTTGTTAATCTCTTTTTGATTAATAAGATTTTTTTTTACAAGAAACCCATTATTTTTAAACTGATTAAAATCGTTCATTGAAAATTATTATATTTGAAAATAATAAATTTTCTTTAAAAAAATAAGTTTTTGGCTTCAAATAAACTAATAAATTAGCAACCTTTAAAAGAAGCTGACATATTTCTAATCAATTTAAAGTATAGATCTTTACCTGAATCTAAAGTTGCGCCCAGTGGGTCTAAAACACCAGTTTTAATCTTCATATCTTTTGCAACAGCATTGATAATATCTGGATTAAATTGAGGTTCAGAGAATACACAAGCAACTTTATCATGTTCAATGATTTCTCTAATTTCTGCAAGTTGTTCAGCTCCAGGCATTACATCGGTATTGACAGTAAATGCACCCAATACATTAACATTAAATCTTTTTTCAAAATATTGATATGCATCATGGAATACAATTGATGAAACACTATTATTTAATTCAGTCATTACTTCAATAGTCAGCTTATCGATATCTTTTAAAGCCTTATCTAAATTACTTTTATATTTAGCTTCATTTTTTGGATCGTTTTCAATCAAATGTTCAGCCATTTCATTTAGCATGGCTTTAGCATTCATAGTATCTAACCAAATGTGTGGATCATATTCACCGTGCGCATGACCTTCGTGATCATCATGATCATCATGATCATCGTGTTCTTCTTTCTTACCGTGATCATCATGGTCGTCATGATCATCGTGTTCTTCTTTCTTACCGTGATCATCATGGTCGTCATGATCATCGTGTTCTTCTTTCTTACCGTGATCATTATGGTCGTCATGATCATCGTGATCATCATGATTATGTTCATCAAAAATATTTCTTTCTCTGAACTTTAATACGTTTAAACCTTTGATTTCTATTAACTCAATTTTTTCAGCTTTTTTAGCTATTGAGCTTAAGGGTTTTTCTAAAAAACTTTCCAAATCTTCACCTACCCAAAATATAAGGTCTGCATTTTGCAACATCTTTGCATGAGAAGGTTTCATTGAAAATCCGTGTGGAGATGCATATCCATCTACTATTAAATCTGGTTTTCCAATTCCATCCATTAAATAACTAGCTAAAGAGTGTATTGGTTTGATAGACGTAACTACTTTTAATTCAGCCTTTGCTGGTGTAAAGAAAGTTAAAATTGATAGAATTGATAATAATAGGGGTAAATTTTTGATTTTTTTCATAATAAGTAATTTAATTGATTGTTATATTATAACAGTATGTAATAATATAACATTAACAAGTCAAGCTATAAATGTCAGATAAAAATATATTAGTTGAACTTAATAAAGCTGGTTTCAAACAAAATAATAAATGGCTAGTTGAGGGAGTTTCTCTAAAAGTTGAGAAGGGCAAGATTGTTACACTTATTGGTCCAAATGGATCTGGCAAAAGTACTACGGCTAAAATTGCCTTGGGTATTTATAAAGATATAGAAGGTAGCGTTGAGAAATATACTAATAAAGTTGGTTATGTTCCTCAAAAAATTTCAATAGATTGGACTTTGCCATTGAGAGTTCATGATTTTATGACTTTGACTGAAAACATTAATGATGATGCAATAAATGAAGCTTTATCATTAACAGGTGTAATGCATCTTAAAAATAAAAACTTAGGTAATTTATCTGGTGGTGAATTTCAAAGAGTTTTACTTGCAAGAGCTATTTCTAAAAAACCAGAATTACTAGTGTTAGATGAACCAGTCCAAGGTGTTGATTATACTGGTGAGATTGCTTTATATGAATTAATTAAAAAAATTTCAGATACTTTAAATTGTGGAATTTTATTAATTTCACATGATCTTCACACTGTAATGACTGCAACAGACTATGTTGTTTGTTTAAATGGACATGTTTGTTGTTCAGGCACACCAATAGATGTTGCAAAAAATAATGAATACAAAACTTTATTTGGTGAACAGGCATCTCAAATACTTTCAATTTATGAGCATAAACATGATCATGAGCATTCTCATGAAGGAGATATAAAGAAAAATTAAATGTTTGATGATTTTTTTATAAGAGCATTAATTGCAGGTATTGGTGTTGCATTGGTTACAGGGCCACTTGGTTGCTTTGTAGTTTGGAGACGGTTATCTTATTTTGGAGATACTCTTTCTCACTCAGCATTACTTGGTGTTACGATGGCTTATAGTTTTGATTTAAATATAGCTTTTTCAGTATTTATAATTTCATCAGTAATTGCATTGATCTTAATTCAACTTCAAAAAAAAACTAACTTACCAGGTGATGCTTTGCTTGGTCTTTTAGCACACTCATCACTTGCTGTTGGATTAGTGGTAATTGGTTTTTTAACATTTATTAGATTTGATATTATGGGGCTATTATTTGGAGATATATTAGCTGTAACTACAAATGATATTCTTACAATATGGACAGGTGGTGCAATAATATTAATAATTCTTAAATTAATTTGGAAACCTTTATTTGCATCTACTGTTAATTATGAATTGGCTGAGGCTGAAGGATTAAATCCTGATAGAGCAAAGGCTATTTTTACAATTTTGATGGCTGCTGTAATTGCAATATCTATTAAAATGGTAGGATTACTATTAATTACTGGAATGTTGATTATACCAGCTGCCATGGCTAGAAATATCTCAGATAGTCCTCAAAAAATGGTTATTTTTTCAATTATAGGAGGATTATTATCAGTAATTATAGGATTATTTTCTTCATTAGAATTTAACACATCTTCAGGTCCATCAATAATTGTTGCTGCTTTAGTGTTGTTTATATTATCTTTGTTAAACATTAGGCAATCGATTAAGTTAAAAAATTAAAAAAGTTATAAAAAAATTAAAAATGCACAAACAAAATGATCTTTCAAAAAATCAACAAATTATTTTTGATATAATTCATAATTCTTCAGAGCCATTGAAAGCATACTCAATCCTTTTTAATGTACAGAAGAAAGGTATTAAGGCACCTCTCCAAGTTTATAGAGCCTTAGATAAATTGGTTGAAATTGGAAAAATTCACAAAATAGAGAGTCGTAATGCTTTTATAGCTTGTCAAAATTCCAGTTGTCAAATTACAAAAGCAACTGCTTTTTCAATTTGCGAAAGTTGTGAAAAAGTTTCAGAAATTAGTAATTCTAAACTTTCTAAATATTTATCAAATTTTACCGATGACTCAGGAATGAAGTATAGTAAGTACAATTTAGAATTTTTTGGTTTATGCAAAAAATGTAAATCAAAATAATGAGCACAATTTCTTTAACATTGGATGAGATTTTTGATTTAGCAAAAAAAACATTACTTGCTAATGGTTGTGATGATGAAACAGCCTCTATATTATCTGATTTAATAAGAAATGCCGAAAGAGATGGTTCAGTTTCTCATGGCTTATTTAGATTACCTGCTTATATTTCAGGTTTAAAAAGTGGTAAGATTAATGGAAAAGGTAAACCTGAAGTTAAAAAGATTTCTCCATCAGTAATTAAAGTTCAAGGTAATAATTCTTTAGCACCAGTTGTTTTAAGCAAAGGTTTGCCTGAATTAAGTAAAGCTGCAAAAGAAAATGGTGTTGCAGTTTTAGCTATTAATAATTCACATCACATGGCTGCTATGTGGCCAGAAACTGAAAAATTAGCTGAAGATGGTTTAGTTGCTTTTGCTTGTACGTCTTATAAGCCTGCTGTAGCTCCTGCGGGTGCAATTAAGCCATTGTTTGGAACTAACCCAATTTCATTTGCTTGGCCTAGACCAGGAACAACTCCTGTAGTTTATGATATGGCAACAGCATCTATGGCTATGGGCGAAGTTCAAGTTGCAAAACGAGAAGGGCACAAAGTTCCACTTGGAACCGGACTTACCAAAGATGGAAAAGAAACAACTGATCCAGGTGAAATAGCTAACGGCGGTGTTTTATTACCTTTTGGTGGATACAAAGGTTCTGCAATAGCAATGATGGTTGAATTGCTTGCTGGTGCTTTAGTGGGTGATAACTTTAGTTACGAAACAGCAGCAAAAGATAATAATGATGGCGGTCCCCCAAGTGGAGGTGAATTTATTCTAGCTATTTGTCCCGACAAAACTGCAGGTACTAGTTGGCAAAAACATGCTGAAGAATTTTTTGAAAAAATGAAATCAATGGGTGAAGTAAGATTACCTGGTGAAAGAAGACACAAAAACAGACTTGATAAAGGTCCAAGAAATATTAACGAAGAATTAGTTAATAAAATAAAATCTCTAAGCTAACTTAATTTCAATTGGAGTGTGATCTGAGGGTTTTTCTCTACCTCTAGGATCTTTGTTAATATTAATATCTTTTACGTTATCAATTATAGAATTTGAGACTAAAAAGTGATCAATTCTCATGCCGTTATTTTTTTGCCATGCTCCTCTCATGTAATCCCAGAATGTATAACCCTCTTTATCTTCGTTAAAATGCCTGTAAACATCACTAAAGCCTATGTTTAGCATCTCTCTAAATTTCTTTCTTATTTCAAGTCTGTATAAAGCATCATCTTCAAAACTTTTAACATTATAAACATCTTCTGCTGATGGAATAACATTAAAGTCACCAGCAAGTATTATATTAGAATTTTTTTTTGATAAGGATTTTAATTGTTTAATTAATTGATCCATCCAATCTTTCTTGTAATCATATTTTTCAGTATCAACTGGATTACCATTTGGTGTATATATATTTATCAATTGAATATTTTTCTTTTTATATTCAATTTCAGCAGAAATTATTCTTGATTGTTTTAATTTATCTTTGATTAAGTCAGTTCTTACATTTGTTAATTTAGTTTTTGAGATAATAGCAACACCATTGTAGCTTTTTTGACCAAATACATGACTTTCATAATCCATTGAAGCAAAATCATCATAGGGGAAATTGACATCTTCAGTTTTAATTTCCTGCATCATTAAGATATCAGGTTTGTATTTTAATAAATAGCTTTTGATATTTTCAATTCTTGCTCTTACAGAGTTGACATTCCAAGAAGAAATAATCATTAAAGTGAAAAAGAAACACCACAACCACATGAAGATTTGGTTTGTGGGTTAGATATTTTAAAAGACTCTCCAATTAATTCCGACACATAGTCGACCTCTGAACCTTTTAATAAATCTGCAGACGTTTTATCAATTAAGATATTTTCATAATTAAGATCATCATCATTTTTAGATTGATCAAATGTAAATTCATACTGAAATCCAGAACAACCACCACCTTTAATAGCGATTCTAAAAAAAGAACCTTTATCTTTTTTAGACAATAAATTTCCTATTTGTTTTAGAGCATTATCTGTAAATTTAATTTCTTTAATCATGACCGAACACTGTTAATACTAATATAATACTTAATTATTTAAATTAAAGGATGAAAAAACATTTAAAGTTAGGCATATTTAAAAGCAAGGGACGACTTAATAATGAGCCCACTTCTAAGTATAGATCACCGTTTCAAAGAGATAGAGATAGAATAATTCATAGCGCTTCTTTTCGAAGGCTTAAACATAAAACACAAGTTTTTGTTAATACAGAAGGTGATCATTTTAGAACTAGAATAACTCATTCAATTGAGGTAGCTCAAATAGCCAGATCAATTGCAAAATACTTAAACTTAAATGAAGATCTTGCAGAAACATTAAGTCTTGCCCACGATTTAGGTCACACTCCTTTTGGTCATGCAGGTGAATATGCTTTGGATGAGTGTATGGAAAATTATGGTGGTTTTGACCATAATCTTCAAACATTAAGAATTGTTATGTTTTTAGAGAATAAATATTTTAAATTTAAAGGCCTTAATTTATCTATTGAAACCTTAGAGGGATTATTAAAGCACAATGGTCCCGTTGAAGACTCAGATTTAGTAAATAGTTTAATTGGTCTAAAAACATTTAAAGGTAAAATTAATTTCAATACATTTCCCTCTCTAGAGGCTCAAATTTCAGCAATTTCTGATGATATAGCTTATAACAATCATGATATCCAGGATGGTATTAACGCTAATTTATTTAAACTAGAAGAATTAATAGAGATAGATTTTTTTAGATCAATTTATCTTAAATATAAAAAAAAAATTAATAAAAAAAATTATAAAATTGCAACTTATCAAATTATTAGAGACTCGATTGATTTAATGATTAGAGATCTGTTAACAAATACTCAAAAAAACTTAAAAAATTTTAAAATAAAATCAATTAAAGATATCGCGAATTCAGATCAATTATTAGTTTGTTTTTCAAATTCAATTCAAAAATCAGAAAAAGAAATTAAATTATTTTTAAGAACTAAAATGTACGATAACAAACTAGTATTAAAAAAGAATCAAAGAGGAAAAATCATTATTAAGAAACTATTTGGTATAATTAAATCAAATCCAAGAAAATTTCTTACAAAAGATCAATTGACTAAAGATAAATTTAGAGCTATTTCAGATTTTATTTCAGGTATGACAGATCGTTATGCTATTAACCTATATAACAATTTTAAATGAATATTTTTGAAATATATCTAGATAAAATTAAGTCAATTATTGTTGATCTTAATAAAAAGGGAGAACTTATTATTCCCGAAACTTTAAATGGAATAAATTCCGAAATACCCCCAGCTAAATTTGATAGCGATATTTCTACAAATGTTGCAATGGTTCTTTCAAAATTAAATAAAAAATCTCCCTTAGACCTAGCAGAGAAAATATCACCAATAATTAAAGAAAATGATCCTCTAATAGAAAGTATTACTATTGTTAAACCTGGTTTTATCAATATTAAATTTAAACCTATTTTTTGGTCTAATTTTATTAAAGAAATAATTTTAAATGCAAAAACTTTTGGAATTAATGAAAAAGAAAAAAAACTTAATTATTTAGTTGAATTTGTATCAGCAAATCCTACAGGTCCACTACATGTAGGTCATTGTCGTGGTGCCATATTAGGCGATGTAATTTCTAATGTATTACTTTTTAACAATCATAAAGTTACCAAAGAATATTATGTTAATGATTACGGTAATCAGATTATAAACTTTACAAAATCTGTATATTTTAGAATTCGTGAAGTTAAATATAATGAGACTTTCCCAAGTGAAAATCCTGACTTATATCCAGGTGATTATCTAATTGATTTTGCAAATAATATTGTTACTTCCAATAAAGACCTTAACTTTGATAAGTATGAGGATATAAGTGAAAAACTAACCGCCTTATCTATTGAACAAGCTTTATTATTAATTAAAAAAAATCTTAAAAGTCTTGGCATTAAACATGACAGTTTTGTAAGTGAAAAAAAAATTGTTCAAAACAAAGAAGTTGAAAATGTTATCAACTTTCTAGAATCTAATAATTTTGTATATAAAGGTAAAATTAAAGCACCAGAAGGTGAAGATAATAAAAATTGGGTTGAGAGAGAGCAATTATTGTTCAAATCTACTGATTTTGGAGACGATAAAGATAGAGCGCTACAAAAATCAGATGGTACATGGACTTATTTTGCAAGTGATGTGGCTTATCATAAAAATAAAGTCGACCGTAAATTTGACTATTTAATAAACATTCTTGGTGCTGATCACGCAGGTTACATAAAAAGAATTTCTTCATCTGTAGATGCGCTCTCTGGAACAAAAAATAAACTAATTTGTAAAATTAGTCAGCTTGTAAAATTAATTAAAGATAAGAAACCATTCAAAATGTCTAAAAGAAAAGGGGACTACATCACTGTAGATGATTTGATTGATGAAGTAGGAAAAGATGCAACAAGATTTATAATGTTAAATAGAAGTAGTGATGTAGAATTAGATTTTGATTTTGATGCTGTTAAAGAAAAATCTAAAGATAATCCTCTTTACTATGTTCAATATTGTTATGCTAGAATTTCATCTGTATTTAGACACTTGGAAAAAGATTTAGATAAAGACATAAATATAGATAATTATAATTTTGAGTATTCTGATGATGAAATTAAGATTTTAAAGAAGATTTCTGAATGGCCAAAATGCATTGATTTAGCCAGTTCAAAACTTGAACCTCATCGTATACCAATTTTTTTATATGAACTAGCTGCAGAATTTCATTCTTATTGGAATCTTGGAAAACAATTCCCAGAAAAAAGATTTATTAATGATCAAAAAAATATTTCACAAGATAAATTGGTTTTTTTGAAAGCAATTGCAAATGTTATTAAATCAGGAATGGATATAGTTGGTGTTGCCTCTCCATCTAAGATGTAATGTTAAAAGAAATTAAATACTTAATATTTGTAGTTATCATTATATTGTTTTTGTTTTTCACTGGAAAATACTATTTTTCAAACGAAAATATTAAAAATTCTTACAGATCTTACAAAAATATTGACGAAAAAATTAAAGTTTATTCCAAAAATTTACCTTTATTAAAAAATGATACAGAAAACATTATTGAATATGTAAAACAGACAGACAAAAAAAAGAAAAAAAAATTCAATTTTTGGAAACTATTAGAAAATGATTAATAATAGAAGAGCACTGATAGTTGGTATTAGATCTCTTAAACTTAATTCTAATGAAAGAATATTTTTGAAAAAATATAAGCCATGGGGTGTAATATTATTCTCAAGAAACATAAAATCTATTAAACAAACCAAAAATTTAACTGATAGTATTAGAAAAATTTTTAAAGATAAAAATTATCCAATTTTAATTGATCAAGAAGGTGGTAGAGTTAATAGGTTAAGTAAAATCATTTCATTTGATAATTTAACTTCTGAATATTTTGGTAATCTTTATGAGAAAGATAAACTAAAATTAGACATTATTTATAAATTATTTATTGATAAAACATCATATTTATTGAAGTTGATAGGTGCAAACATAAATACCGTTCCTGTTTTAGATCTTAGAATAAAGGGAGCTAGCAATATAATTGGTGATAGATCTTTTTCTAAAAATCCAAATACAGTCTCTAAAATGGGAGATTTATGTATAAAATTGTTTCAAGAAAATTCCATTGGAACCATAATAAAGCACATTCCTGGGCATGGGTTAGCTAAAGTAGATAGTCACAATTTTACTCCCACAGTTAACAGGTCAATTAAACAACTCAATAAATATGATTTTAAACCATTTAAAAAGAAACGAAGTTTTTTTGCGATGACAGCCCATGTTATTTACAAAAGCTTAGATAGTAATAATACCGCAACTCATTCAAAAAAAGTGATTGAATTTATTAGAAACAAAATAGGTTTTAAAAATATTATAATTTCAGACGATCTTTCAATGAAGAGCTTAAAAGATGACATGAAAGAGAAAACTATTAAAACATTTAAAGCAGGGTGCAATATTGCACTTCATTGCAATAGCAATCTCAATGAAATGAAGATTGTAGCTGACAATTCACCCTTAATAAGTAGTTTTATAATTAAAAAAACATCACAATTTTATAAAATTTTAAGTTAGTATTTGTTTATGTCCGAGTCTGATTCTGTTTTATTTAATGTTGATATTAATAACTATAATGGACCTCTTGATGTTTTGCTTGATCTTGCGAAAGCTCAAAAGGTAGATTTAGAAGAAATATCAATAACAAAACTTGCTGATCAGTTTCATGATTATATTACTAGTGAAAAAGATTTAAATTTAGAAATTGCATCAGAATATCTATTGATGGCTACGTGGTTAGCTTATTTAAAATCTAAATTATTACTTCCAGGAACTCCAGAAGAAGAATTTAAAGTTCAAGAAGTTGCGGAAAAATTAAAATTGCAACTTAAAAAATTAGAACTCATTAGATTGCTTTCAGAGCAAATGTTAAAAAGAAATAGATTAGGTAAAGAGATTAGAACGCGAGGAATAAAAGGAAATATTAGATCAATTTATAGCTCTGAATATAATGTAAGTTTATATGAACTTTTAAAAGCCTATTCTTCAATAGTTATGACTAAAGATTTTCAAACAATGAGTATTCCTAAATTACCAGTGTTTACTACTGAGGATGGTATTAAAGCTATAAAAAAATTTATTGGTAAACTGATGGATTGGAAAAACTTAGATGATTTAATACCTAGTAATTTTAAAAATGGTTCTAGATATAAAAAAACAGGTAAAGCAGGAATTTTTGCTGGATCATTAGAATTAGTAAAAGAGGGAAATCTAACAATAAAACAAGATAAATTATTTGATGATATTTATGTAAGGGAAATTAATGATTAAAAAAGAAAAAATAACAAAGGATAACGTAGTTAAATTTCCTTCTAAATTAACCGATCTTGAAAAAGAAATTGAAGCTGTAATTTTTGCAGCTGCTGAACCACTTGATGTTGATACAATTGAAAGTAAAATTTCAAAGAAAGCAAATGTTGCAAAATTATTAGAAAAATTACAACAAGAGTATTCAAATAGAGGAATAAATTTAGTTTGCATTAAAGAAAAGTGGTCTTTTAGAACATCACCCAAAGTATCAAGCTTAATGACTCAAGAAAAAACTGTTGAAAAAAAATTATCTCGTGCAGCAATAGAAACGTTAGCAATTATTGTTTATCACCAACCTGTTACAAGAGCAGAAATTGAGGAAATACGTGGTGTTGCTTTTGGAACAAATACTTTAGAGATTTTAATGGAATTAGATTGGGTTAAACCTGGTGGCCGTAAAGATGTACCTGGCAAACCAATTCAATATTTAACAACAGATGGTTTTTTAAGTCATTTCAATTTACAAAAATTATCTGATCTTCCTACAGTTGATGAGTTAGGGGCTGCTGGCTTAATTGATAGCACAAGTGTTGACAATGCAATTTTTGGCTCAAGTAAATTTTTTAAAGAAAAACAAGATGAAAAAAAAGAGGATATTTATTCTAATATAGACGAAATGTTGAATAGTACTCTTGATGAAGAAGAAAAAGATTCATAAAAAAGTCACTTTTAAATCAATCGTAAAAAGGTTATAAGTTTTTATGAGCATAGGAATTTGGCAAATAGCAATTGTTGTAATATTAGTTGTCTTATTATTTGGACGAGGAAAAATATCTAGTTTAATGGGCGATGTTGCTAAAGGTATTAAAAGTTTCAAAAAAGGAATGGCGTCAGATGTGACTGACGATAGTGAGCCAAAAAATATTTCCGACGAAAATAAAGACTCAAATAACAAAGATTAAATTACATGCCTACTATTGGTTGGTTTGAAATTTTGATTATTGTAGGTATTGCCATAGTTGTACTTGGCCCTAAAGACTTTCCTATAATGTTAAAAAAAGCTGGTTCATGGATCGGTACCGCAAAAAAATATATGCGTGATATTCAAAGTGAAGTTTCAAATATTGACATTGAAGAAGAAAATACAAATGAAATAAAAAAAGATAATATTAAAAAAGATGAGTAACGAAGAAAATGAAGGTGGCTTTATAAGTCATTTAACTGAATTAAGAAAAAGACTTATTCATAGTTTTTTGTTTCTATTCATATTTTTTATTGGCTGTTATTTTTTTGCTGAAAATATCTATGGGTTTTTAGTTGATCCCTATGCAAAAGCAGTAAAAGATGATGGTACTGAAAGAAGATTAATTTTTACAGCATTACAAGAAACTTTTTTAACTTATCTAAAAGTATCTTTCTTCACAGCATTCTTTGTTACGTGCCCATTTATTCTAATGCAAATATGGAAATTTATAGCTCCTGGTTTATATAAACATGAAAAAATTGCTATTATGCCTTACTTAATTTTAACTCCTATATTATTTCTTCTAGGAGGAATGTTAGTTTATTACCTCATAATGCCACTTGCGATTAAATTTTTCTTATCATTTGAAAGCACTGGTCTTTCAACTAGTTTGCCAATTCAACTTGAAGCTAAGGTTAATGAATACTTATCACTTGTTATGAAATTAATTTTTGCATTTGGTTTAAGTTTTCAGTTACCAGTGGTGCTTAGTTTACTAGCAAGAGTCGGTGTTGTTGATAGTCAGTTTTTAAAAGAGAGAAGAAAATATGTTGTTGTAATAATTTTTGCTGCAGCCGCCTTGTTAACTCCGCCAGATCCAATTACTCAAATTGGTTTAGCTATACCATTATTAATTTTATATGAATTATCAATATTTTCAGTAAAATTTATAGAAAATAAAAATTTAGAAAAAACTGATGCAT
>Ga0213863_10002657_pt1 | contig 12576 bp, 10 predicted proteins | sample PICome_8_FD_160128 | JGI IMG/M metagenome (GOLD analysis project Ga0213863, IMG submission 160128) | Coastal seawater microbial communities near Pivers Island, North Carolina, United States - PICO497 | ecosystem: Environmental > Aquatic > Marine > Coastal | place: USA: North Carolina... | reverse complement strand
TGACAGCTTGAGGATATTCGCGCCTTCGAAATTTCCCAGCACGGTGGGCTGGTAGAGCTCGCTGATAAGAGCAAACTCGTCGGCGCTGAGCGCTTCTTTCAGCTCGGCGAGAGACCAGGTAAAAAACACGCCCTCCTCACCTTCACTGTCGGCGTCGGTTGCAGAATAGAAGCCGCCTTCGGGCCGCTGCATATCGCGCAGCACATAGTCTAAGGTCTGCGTGAGCAGCCGCAGGAAGAAGGGTTTGCGGGTGAGCTCATAGGCCTCGAGCAAGACAAGCCCGAGCTGCGACTGGTTATAAAGCATCTTCTCGAAATGCGGCACCAACCAATCTTCGTCGACGCTATAGCGCGCAAATCCGCCACCGACTTGGTCGTAGATGCCGCCGCGCCCCATGCCCTCTAGGGCTCTGTCGACAAACCCTAGGGCGTGCTCGTCGCCGCTGCGCGCCGCTGCGTCGAGAAGCAGCAGTAGTAGCGGCTCCTGTGGGAACTTCGGCTCCCCAGCAAGCCCGCCTCGCTCGCGATCCTCGCGCTGCAGCAGTGCCTGCAGGCTGTTGGGCAGCAGGCCCTCATCGAGCTCGGCCACGGCCTTACGGTCGCCCAGTATCTTCTCAATACCTGACTGCATCTGCATGGCGCTGGTTTCGAGCTCTTCGCGCTTGTCACGCCACGCGACAACCACCTGTTCGAGAATGGCGATAAACTGCGCCGCCGGGAAATAGGTCGCTCCGAAAAAAGGCTCACCGCTTGGCAGTAGCAAATTAGACATTGGCCATCCGCCGTGGCCGGTCATCAGCTGAACCCCCGTCATATAGATCTCGTCTATGTCTGGGTACTGTTCGCGATCCATTTTTACGCTAATAAAGTGCTCGTTAAGCACTGCCGCGACCGCAGGGTTATCGAAGCTCTCAACCTCCATCACATGGCACCAGTGGCAGGTTGCGTAGCCAATAGACAAAAACACCGGCTTGTTTTGTTCGCGGGCGCAGGCGAAGGCTTCGTCGCCCCAAGGGAACCAGTTCACCGGGTTGTGTGCGTGCTGCAGCAAATAGGGGGAATCCTCACGGATCAGCCTGTTTATGAACACGCCGTAGCCGTCAGCATTTAGATGCTCCGTTCGTTTGTCATAGGAGCCGTGTTTGGCGAGCTCGTGCTGGCGAAGGTCCGCTTCTAGCTCGTCTGAGTGCTGCTGCGAGGGCACTGTCATCGATAATCCTATTAATTTTAGGGGAGGCTAGCCTAGTGATGGCAAATAGTGAGACTTTGTTTGAAATAAACCGGCCGACTATCCGTTCTTATTTTACAGATTACATGGATCTGCGAATGTAATCTTCTATGCCCTTTTTATGCCCCCGCTTGCGGGGGCTTTTTTACTCTCGTTTGAGCCGGCATTTCTGGCCAGGTCTCGCGCCCTGCCTTGTTTTTCCTATTTTTTTGACTGTTCTTCTTTGACTACTCTTCATTGCTGGTTTTTCGCTATTTTTTCAACCCGCTCTCTTGGCTGTTTCTCTTGGAAGTCTCTCTTGCTGAGTCTTTTGGCTTGATTTCTTGACTGAATCGGGTGTGTAAACCTTTCGCATAGCCAAGCCAAGCGACCTAACAAAGAGGACGGCGCGCTCAGGTGACTTCTGCAGGTCTTTAGGCTATTTTCCGTACCAATCCACCCAACAACGAAACCCCTGCAGGAAGGAGTTCACTATGCCCGTTAATCGCTTTTCACGATTCCCCTTTCCACGTTTATCCTTGGCACTGCCTTTATGCGCCGCGCTAATGTCGCTCGCAACAGTGGCATATGCCGATCATCACGGCAGCGGCCATGCCACACTCGAACAGCTTGCCGGCGGTGAACATCGCAGCGCCAGCAATATCGCCCGCAATGGCGCGCGGCATCCGGTCGAGACACTGGAGTTCTTTGGCCTGCAGCCTGACATGACCGTTGTCGAAATACTGCCCTCCACGGGCTGGTATACCGAAATCATCGCACCCTTCGTGCGCGACCAAGGAAAGTTCTACGCCGCTCACTTTTCACCGAATGCGAGCCTGAGCTACATGCCGCCTAATCTGCGCGCGTTCGAGGACAAGATCACGGCGGAGCCGCAGCTCTATGGCAAGATCACCGTGCGTCATCTCAACCCTCCCCACGAGGTGGTTATCGCTCCGCCGGAGAGTGCCGACATGGCGCTGACCTTCCGCAATGTCCACAACTGGATAATGGCTGACCAGCAGCACGAATTCTTTGCGACTTTCTTTGCCGCACTCAAGCCTGGCGGAATTTTGGGCATCGTCGAACACCGCGCTAAGCCCGATGCCGGCATGGAGATCATGCGCACCTCGGGCTACGTCACCGAAGCCTATGTTAAGGAGCTAGCTGCGGCTGCTGGCTTCGAGTTCGTCGCCAGCAGTGAGGTGAACGCCAATGCTATGGACCCCACGGTACATCCCCGCGGCGTGTGGACACTGCCGCCGAACTACCGCTTAGGCGACGAAGATCGTGCGAAATATGAAGCCATCGGCGAAAGCGATCGCATGACGCTCAAATTCAGAAAACCTCTGTAGGAATACAGCACGTGGTGACGCACGACAAAGTTTGTCTCATCGTCGGCGCTGGTGACTACATCGGCGCGGCCATCGCTAGGCGTTTCGCCGCTGGCGGCTACACGGTGTGCCTAGGGCGGCGCAACGGCGACAAGAACACGGCGCTAGTCGAAGAGATTCAAGCGGCTGGCGGCCGCGCTCACAGCATTTCGGTTGATGCCCGCGAAGAACAGCAGGTGATCGACTGCCTGTCTAGCATCGAGCGAGACATAGGTCCCTTGGATCTCGTCATATTCAACGTCGGCGGCAACGTGCATTTCCCACTAGTGGAAACCAGCGAGCGGGTTTTCCGCAAAGTCTGGATGATGGCCTGTCTCGGCGGCTTTCTCACCGGGCGCGAGGCGGCTAAGCACATGCTGCCGCGAGCGCGCGGCTCGATCTTCTTTACCGGTGCAACCGCGAGTCTGCGCGGCGGTTCCGGTTTCGCAGCCTTTGCCTCAGCAAAGTTCGGCCTGCGCGCCCTCGCTCAGAGCATGGCGCGCGAGCTAGGACCGCAGGGCATCCACGTTGCACACCTCGTGATAGATGCCGGAGTGGACACAGAATTCGTACGTGAACGCCTCGCCGCAAGAGGGATCGATCACAGCGAGCTTGCCGAAAACACGTTGATGAAACCTGACTCTGTTGCTGAAGCCTACTGGCAGCTGCATCAGCAAAGCCCCGACGCCTGGACCCATGAGCTTGATCTGCGCCCCTTTGGCGAAAATTTCTAGACCTTCAAAGCACCAAAATCAATATTAGGACATACGATGAACACACAGCGCATAGAATTTCACTACGACTTCGGCAGCCCAAATGCCTATCTCAGCCATCGCGTTTTGCCGCAGATTGCCCAGCGCACCGGTGCGGCAATCGAGTATATCCCGATCCTATTAGGCGGCGTTTTTAAGGCGACCAATAATCGCTCGCCCATGGAGCAGTTCGCCGAGGTTAAAAATAAACCGGAGTATCAGCGCCGCGAGACAGAGCGATTCATAGCTAAGCACAAACTGGAGGCGTTTTCTCGCAACTCACACTTCCCGGTGAATACGATCACCATGATGCGCGGCGCAGTCTACGCTCGGGGGAAGAGCTGGGAGAGCGATTACATAGAAGCCATGTTTACAGCTATGTGGGAGCGCGGCCTCAACATGGCCGACGCCGAGCAGTTCGCAGCGGTGCTGCAAGAGGCAGGACTGCCCGTAGATGAAATTGTAGCCGCCGTTACCGATCCCGCAGTAAAGAGCGCGCTGGTTGAAAGTACGGCAGAGTCAGTAGAGCGCGGTAATTTCGGATCGCCTAGCTTCTTCGTTGGCGATGAGCTCTTCTTCGGTAAGGACAAACTAGCCGACTTTGAAGAAGAGATACTTCGAAAACTTTCAAGCTAGCGTGCGTCCTATTTGGCGTCGCCGGCCCGATCAAACACCCGCACAAGCTCGATCGCGGCGCCAAAGGCATCGGGCTCGATAAGCATTTCAATGCGTAGGCGACTTCCGCCATCGATCAGCGAGTAGGTTTCAAGAGTAAAACCGCCGTCGCGGGGCCGTGCTTCGACGACAAGCTGAGCATCGCGCCAATTGGCGAAGGAAAAGTCGCTTCCCCCTTCCTCGTAGAAAGAGTTTGCCGTCGTGCGTCGGCGGCGGCCGTCGCTGTGAAAGAGTCGCACATAATTGTCGGCGTACTCGAAACGCAGTTCGGGCTCTTCAATGCGAATAGTCAGCACGTCGTCGTAGGAAATGCGATCGTAGAGTTCTTGCTCGGCGGGGCCGCCGCGGTAGAAATCCTCGGGGCGCCTGCGTAGAAAACGCCGTTTCACTTTACCGCCCGCTTCGCGTATCGCGTCTTCGACGGCGTCGTCGGTGTTGTCGCTCAAGTCGTCGTTAATCACCCAGCTGCCGTTGAACTGCTGGATGAGCTGAGTGCGGTCCTGACCGTAACTCTGTGCAGTCAGCACGAGCCCAAAAAGAATCAATAAGAACCGAGTTCGCACGACTAAGCCTCGCATAAAAATTTACTCCTCACCGACGTGATCGCTCTTTGCTGCGGCACCGCCACCTATTTGTCCAAACGCCTGCTGCTCGCCAACCCACAGCCGTGCTGCGGCTACTAAAGAAAAGAATAACACGAGAAAATACACCGGGAATGCTGTCAGCGCGTCGACAAAAATACGCTCATCACCGGCTTCGGGACTGCCCGCGCGCAAGCGAGCAACGAGCGCCGTGTAAAACAGGCTCGCGGTGCCTAGGCCTAGGTTTAGCGCTAAACCGCGAAAACTTAGTACAGTGGCGCGCAACTTGGAGTCCACCATTCGGTTTAGGTAGTAGCTCGATTGGAACTGAACCATACCCATCACACCGAACACAGCGACGGCGAACACAAGCCCTACTCTCGGTAGCGCGAGGCTCGCACCGGCCAGCCCCGTGAGCAAGATTAGCGCAATCACGCCTAGATTAAAGAGCGGCGTTTTGTTCATCACTAGCATACGCGAGAGTCGCGCGTTAGCGATGCTCACCAGTGAGATGCCGGCGCCAATAAAACCGAATAGCGAAACGGGGATATCAATGATTCGGTAATATTCGCTAGCTAGCACGACAAACTGCCGCGCCACGCTGTCGAGGACTAGTGCCGCCAGAATCACGAATAAGACAAAGCGATGGCCCACGGTCCAGCGCCCGGCCTTTAGTATCTGATAGAACGGCTGTGCGAGCTGTGCTCCCAAGCGCTGCTTTTTCGCCTCTTCGCGATCCTGTGCCAGACGCTCCTTGTCGATATCGAAGAAACCCAGCGCGACGACTAAAACCACTAGCGCGGACAGCAGCGTGAGGATAACCGGCAGTCGGATGATACTCGTATCCGCTAAACTGCTACCGGGTACGAGCGTGTCCAGCACGCCATTCACAACCGCCGCGTCGTAAACCAAACCGCCAAGTATCATCGAGACGAAAAATCCCACCGACACGACTCGCGTGAGCTTTTCAAGATAGCCTGCCCATTCTTCTTCAAGCCCGAGCGCCTTGAGGGAGTCGTATGCCAGCGCCTCGTCTGCTCCACTCGCGGCTGCTTCTGACAAACCCGAACAGATTCGATTACCAAGGAATAGCCAAAACAAGAGTGAAGACGCAGAGCCCTGCTGGGCAATTGGAGCGAAGGCGATGAGTGCCATTTCGCTCACCATCAGCAGTGCTGCAAAGACAATGAGTCGCTTGCGGCCGACGATATCCGCTAGCGCGCCCGAAGGCACCTCGGCGCCAACAATGGTCAGCGCCCAAACGGTATTGAGCAGTGCAAACTGCTCGAGAGTCAGGCCAAAGTCGAGGAAGAGCACCGTGAATATGGGGTAGTAAAAGCGGGCGGTGTAGAACAGACGAAAGACGATAAAACGTCTCAGATTCCCTTCAAGTCGAGCAACGTGTTCGGGTGAGGGCATGTCGTCGGTCTCTTTGGGGAGATTGATAATTGAGCGTTCGAGAATACGCTGAGGCATTTGAAGTGTCACCCAGTAATCGTCTATGCTCCAAAGCGATGCAAGCGGCACTCTGATGCCCGACAAATAATAAAATTACCGAGGGAGACTCTCGATGACCATGCAACAAACCCCCTTACTGCTATCGCGTATTCTTGGCCGCGGAGCGGTGCTCGATCCCAAGGTTGAAATCGTCACAGCGCAGGCCGAAGGCACGCATCGACAGACCCTGGGCCAAACCTGGACACGCGCCAATCAAGTCGCCCACGCGCTAAATAAGCACGGCATAAAGGTGGGTGATCGCGTAGCCAGCTTCATGTGGAATAACTACCGCCATCTCGAGCTTTACCAAGGCGTACCGTCGATGGGCGCCGTGTTGCATACGCTAAATATTCGTCTGTCACCGACGGACCTCGAGTACATTATTAACCACGCCAACGACCGCGTGATCTTCGCCGACGAAGATCTACTGCCGCTGCTGGAGCCTATTTGGGACAAGGTGCCCTGCGTGGAGCTGCTCGTCATCTGCCGACACGGCGAGGGCGGCGAGAGCAGCTTTAAGAATCAGATCGACTACGAAGACTTCATCAAGGGCCAAGAGGAATCCTACGACTGGCCACAGATCGATGAAAACTCACCCATGGGCCTGTGCTACACATCGGGCACCACAGGCAAGCCAAAAGGCGTGATGTACACACATCGCTCTACTTACCTGCACACGCTCGCTGGCTGTTTGACCGATGCTATGAGTCTTACGGCGCTGGATTCTCTTTTGGGCATCGTTCCTATGTTCCATGCCATGGGTTGGGGCCTTCCCTTCAACGCCTCAATGCTTGGCTGCAAACACGTGATGCCACACCGCTTCATGACCCCAGACCGCTTCCTTCAGCTAATGCATGATGAAGGCGTCACTATTGCAACCGGTGTACCTACAATCTGGCAGGGCGTGAAGGCGGCGATAGAGGCAGCGGATGGCAAGCTTGACCTCAGTAAGCTAGACCGCCTGACCTGTGGTGGTTCAGCGCCGCCGGTGTCGATGATGCGCTGGTATTGGGACACCCTCAACGTAGAAATGATTCAGGGCTGGGGCATGACCGAAACCAACCCGCTGGGCACGCTGTCGCGCAAGTGCGCCAAGTTCACTCAGCAAGAGATGAGCGAGGACGAGCAGTTTGAAAACATCGCCAAAGCCGGACTGACGATGCCCGGCTTGGAAATCGAGATCTTCGACGAGAACTGGAATCCGCAGCCCCATGACGGCGAGACCGTGGGCGAGCTTTGCATTCGCGGACCGTGGATTGCCGCGGAATACTACAACGACCCGCAGCCGGAGAAATTCCACGACGGCTGGCTAGTCACCGGTGACGTGGCGAAGATCGATACCGAACAGTATTTGATGATTGCCGACCGCTCCAAAGATTTGATTAAGTCGGGCGGTGAGTGGATCTCATCGGTCGATCTGGAGAATCACATCGTTGCTCTGCCTTACATCGCACAGGCTGCGGTGGTGGCTCAACCGCATCCGAAATGGGACGAGCGCCCAGTGGCCATGGTAATTGTTAATGAAGGCCACGAATTGGATGCGCAGGCGGTATTGGCTCACTGCGAGAAGATCTTTGCGAAGTGGCAGCTGCCCGACGAAATCATTCAAACTGATGCTATTCCGCTTACCTCAACAGGCAAAATAGATAAGAAAGTGATTCGCGCTCAGCTCGAAGCCGACGGCTACAAACTGCCTAGTTTGCGCTAGAGCCCAAGCTGCCCTCGCATTGCAAGGATGCGGGGGCAGAGAGCTCAGTAGTTTCTACTGCCCCGAATAGGTCGGGGCGTACTCTTCACCATCCGCCTCGGCTCGGCGTGCTCCGGCAAGAATCCCCGGCAGCGCGTAGTTACCTTCGTGGCAGGCGTATTCGTAAATACCCTCATCACTCGCCACCATAGGCAGTTCGCCGCTCCACGGCTGCGTGTAATTCTCGGGGTCATTCACCGTGAACTGATAAGTAATCGTATTATCGTCTGTACGAGTAAAACGCTCAGTGACGCGCATTTGCGGCGAGCCGTAAAAACGGTGATCCAGCGACGAGCGCAGATTTTGCTGCAGATGAAAATTGGTAGTCTCTACAACCAGCGTATCGCCTTCGTAGTAACCCACCGAATCGCCCATCCAATAGTTCATCGGCGGCTCGGCGTGTTCTGCGTTGAGTCTTATCACTCTCGCGTCGTGGTTCATTTCTGCGAGCAGCACAACATAGTCTTCGGTCTGAACGATCTGCGTATTGTTGTTGTAGAGCACGGGCAGCTTAGGCGGGCCGCCCGTAGAACCAAAGCCGACTACGCAACGCTCACCTAGTGGGCGTATTTCAGGGCCGTCGTATCCGGCGCGGCGCTGCATCGCCGCAGCGAAATTCGCTTTGCCCTGCTCGCTGTAAGGGAGGCGACCATCGGCGGGATCGACAATAATCGAGGTCCTTATCTCGCCGTTAACCATGGCGAGCCGCTGGCCAGGATCCATCCAAAACGTATTGTAGCCGCCAACATTAGTCGCATCCGGCGCGTCACGGTTAGGGTCACTCGGCCGATTGCTCGCCTCGAACCCGGCACGCACCGCCGCTTCGATGCGCTGCGCTTCGTCTTCGCTGAGTACAAGCTTGCCGCCGAAGCGTTCCGCTCTTTCGAGATTGGTCTGCGTGGCGATCGACCAAATCCCATGTAGGTCTGGCGCACCGAATTCCGTGCGCGGTGCGGTGTAAGCCGAGTCTGCAGCGACTGCAGAGTTCGCAGCGCCAATCAACAGCGAAAGTGCCGCGGGCTTGAAACAACTTTTGAATAGGCTACGCATTGATAATGCTCTCCGTGAATCGTAGGAAACTCTCAATAAAATATAAACGCGCTCTAAATTTCCCGCGCGATTAAAAGCTTCATGATCTCGTTGCTGCCGCCGTAAATCTTCCCGATGCGGCTATCGGCATACATCTTGGCGATAGGGTATTCCATCATGTAGCCGTACCCGCCGAAGAACTGTAGGCACTCGTCGACAATTTCGCATTGCTTTTGGGTCGTCCACCACTTTGCCATCGCAGCCGTTGTATCGTCGAGCTTACCTTCGGCGAGCTTCATCGCGCAGTCGTCTACAAAAATGCGGGCTATCTTGGCTTCGGTAAACCGCTCCGCCAATTTAAACTGAGTATTCTGAAAATCGAGAATGCGCTTGCCGAAAGCTTTGCGTTCTTTTACATAGTCTGAGGTCAGCTTGAGCGCCTTCTCCATAGCCGCGCAGGCGCCGGCAGCAATGATGACACGCTCCTGCGGCAGCTGCTCCATTAGCTGGATAAAGCCCCTGCCCTCGGTACTGCCTAGCAGATTCTCCGCTGGCACCTTCACCTCGTCAAAGAACAGTTCCGAGGTGTCCTGGGCTTTCTGCCCGAGTTTTTCTAGGTTGCGACCGCGGCTGAAGCCGCCACCGCCCTCGCATTCGGCGGTTTCGACCATAAGCAGCGAAATACCTTTGCCTTTGGCCGAAGGATCGGTTTTTGCTACAACACAAATCAGATCCGCGGACATGCCGTTTGTGATGAACGTCTTTTGTCCATTTAGCACATAGTGGTCGCCCTGCTTGATGGCTGTGGTCGCTATCGATTGCAGGTCGGAGCCAGTACCGGGTTCGGTCATGGCGATAGCGGCGACAATCTCTCCCCGCGCCATCTTTGGTAGCCAACGCTGGCGCTGTTCTTCGCTGCCGTAGGCATGAATGTAGTGAGCGACGATGCCCGAGTGGACGCTATTGCCGAAGCCGCTGACGTTGGCGTAACTCATTTCCTCGACCAGCACCATTTCGTGCTTGAAGTTACCGCCACCGCCCCCGTACTCCTCCGGAATCGAGGCGCACAAAATGCCCGCCTCACCGGCTGTGGTCCACGCTTCGCGATCAACAATGCCCTGCTTCTCCCAGCGCTCGGCATGGGGAACAAATTCTCGGTCGAGAAATTTGCTTACGGCATCTCGCATGATGTGCAGTTCTTCATCCATCCATGGAGATACATAGCCTTCAAACATTGTGTAATCCTATTTTTCTATTAAAAAAGTCTGCCAAACGAATTCCCAGTGGGATTGCTTACGATACCGAGTTCATGCGCTCGATAATCATCGCATTCGCTGTGCCGCCGCCCTCACAGATTGCGACAAGGCCGTAGCGGGCTTCGCGCCGCTCTAGCTCATGCACGAGTGTAGTCATGAGTTTGGCGCCGGTACCGCCGAGCGGGTGACCGAGAGCCTGCGCGCCGCCGTTCACATTGAGCTTTGCGGGGTCTGCGCCCACGGCCTTTGCCCAAGCGAGAGGCACGGAACCAAAGGCTTCGTTTACCTCATAAAGGTCGATGTCGTCGATGCTGAGCCCGGCTTTCTCCAGCACTTTTCGCGTTGCCGGGATCGGGCCTTCGAGCATGATAACTGGGTCAGAGCCGACGACTGCCAGCGAGTGAATCTTAGCTCGCACCTGTAGCCCGTGCTTCTTCACTGCGTCTTCATTGGCGATCATAATCGCCGCGGCGCCGTCGCTGATCTGACTCGCGCTACCTGCGGTTATTACACCGCCTTCGCGCAGCGTATTGAGCGACTGCAAGCCTTCGAGGCTAGCCTCTGCGCGAATGCCTTCGTCTACGGTGTGGACAGCGGCGCTGCCGTCTTCGAGTTTGATATTCAGCGGCACGATCTCTTTCTCAAAATAGCCCTTCTGAGTCGCTTCCCAGGCGCGTTTGTGACTAGCCAGCGCAAACGCGTCGAGCTCTTCGCGGCTTATGTCGTATTTCTCAGCCAGCAGTTCGGCTCCGTCGAATTGGCTGAACTGAATACCGGGATACTGCACTTCTAACCGTTCGCCCTTCGGAATGCCGCGCCCGTTCGCCAAACCGTCACGCACGTTCGAGCCGATCTCTACAGTACTCATCGCCTCTACTCCGCCCGAGATAATCACGTCTTGAGTACCGGACATCACCGCTTGGGCGCCAAATTGAATCGCCTGTAGAGATGAGCCGCACTGTCGGTCTACCGTGGTTCCTGGCACGGCTAGATCGAGCTTAGACGCCATCGAGACATTGCGGCCAAGATTGCTCGCCTGCGCGCCAATCTGCATAACTACGCCAAAAATAACATCGTCTACTGCATCGACCGGCACGCCCGTGCGATCCACTAGCTCATCAATCACCATGGCGCCCATGTCGATGGGATGCAGATCGCTTAGCCTGCCCTTCTTCTTACCGGTTGCGGTTCGAACTGCGCCTACGATATATGCCTGTGCCATGAGCTTGTTCCTCTATTTTTAGTCAATCTTGTTAGCTTCAGTTGTGAATGATTTTTGCAACGCGCCCTTTCTGCTGCGCTCTTTCTACTGCGCTGCTACGCCGGCATGCGAATCCCAGAGTCCAGACGAATAGTTTCGCCATTAAGATAACCGCAGCGCACAATGTGCTCCACTTCCTGAGCGAATTCCTGTGGGTCGCCGAGGCGCTTGGGGAACTGGGTAATGGCAATAAGTGGATCACGCACGGCGTCCGGAGCCGAGGCGAGCAGGGGCGTTTCGAAAACACCTGGCGCGATAGTCATCACTCTAACGCCACGCTTGGATAGATCTCGCGCAATAGGCAGGGTCATCGCGGCGATACCGCCCTTAGACGCGGCGTAGCCAGCCTGCCCTGTTTGGCCATCGAACGCAGCGATAGACGCGACATTAATGATGACACCGCGCTCACCGTCTTCTGTCACCGGCTCGTTGAGCTGCATGACTTCCGCGCACAGGCGAAGGACATTGAATGTGCCGATGAGGTTTACACGCACAATGTGCTCGAACTTTGCCAGAGGCATGGGGCCATCTTTACCCACCGTTCGCGCAGCGCCGCCAATGCCGGCAGAATTCACGTTAATGTGTATCGTGCCAAACTTCTGTTTCGCCAGGGCTACCGCCTCCGCCACAGCAACCTCATCGGCCACGTCGCCTGCGTGCCAAGCCGTATTTGGGCCCAAGCCAGCGGCGGCCTCCTCGAGCGCGTCGGCGCGCAGATCATAGAGCATGACATTAGCGCCCGCTGCCAGAAGATGCTTCGCCGTGGCTAAACCTAAGCCTGAGGCCGCACCAGTAATGAAGGCCGTTTTACCCTGTAATTCCATCGCTCTCTCTCTTTTTAATTTTCTAAGACCTCCCGAAGAATAGTCCATCGAGTGTAAAAGTGGAACGGCCGGTGAGAGCCGTTGCGAGGCCAAGTTCGCACAAGATGAATGTATCGAGGGGTATCAAATTAGGACCCCTATAGCCTACACTTGGTCTACGCGTGCAAATCACCGCGACAGACCAATAACCAAAAGAACTAAGCTGTAGAGGGCGATCGATGGGACCGTTAAAGGGGATAAAAGTTGTGGAAATGGCCGGAATCGGACCCGGGCCGTTCTGCGCCATGATGCTGTCCGATATGGGCGCAGAGGTCATTCGTGTCGACCGGCTCGCCCACAAGGGCAGCGGTCATAAGGCAAACGTATTGAATCGTGGAC
>Ga0213863_10002656_pt1 | contig 12579 bp, 26 predicted proteins | sample PICome_8_FD_160128 | JGI IMG/M metagenome (GOLD analysis project Ga0213863, IMG submission 160128) | Coastal seawater microbial communities near Pivers Island, North Carolina, United States - PICO497 | ecosystem: Environmental > Aquatic > Marine > Coastal | place: USA: North Carolina... | reverse complement strand
TTGGACATGGTACCAAATAGCAAACAGGATAACTCTGTGTAAATGTAAAACAGATTGAGTGCTTGGCTCAGAAAGTGACCTTATCCCCTCCCCCCGCCCCTGGCTATGACGTGGGTACCTAACTCAAATTTTTGCTAGTTTTTTCAGATTATCTTTACATCGCTTGATAACCAGTTTCTTCTCGTCTTTAGAGAGATATATCCAGTGAGACAGGTCATCATATGTCCGCCCGCAGCCCTCACATGTGGGAGTGCCTTCTAATTCTACATACCTACATAAATTGTTACATGGTGATTTCATAGTTGACAGAGTTTTAGACAATAGAAAACCTAGCCCGTAGTATAGACAGGTTAAACACAAAATGTGTTGGTAGTTCTCGTTTATCAGTAACAAGTTAGTGATCTCACTACTAACTCAGCTTTACACGGATCCCGGATGATGGAGAGTCCTGGCTGTTGTACTGTTTATTCCCTTGGTCACTACCTACCGATAGGAGAGCTGGGCAATGGCTCCGTATTCATATTGTTACATACTTTATGTTGAATTGCAAGTATTGAAATTATATTAGCTAACATTTGACATATATATACAATAGATATACACTAGAGTTATAGAGGGAACACACAGTGTAGGTTTTACTCCTATTTCCTACACACTCTCCTATAACCTCTATATGATTGGTTGCATAGAGGGGGTGTAATTAGCCCCCTCACTTTTAAGGATACATTATGTTTGAATTTGTTTGTGTGATGTTTTTTACTCATCAGTTAGATGAACATTTATATATAGGTCATTTTAAATCATGTGATGCTGCTTATGTTTATATAGAGCAACATTATGCACCACAAGAATACACATGGATAAAATGTTTGCATCAAGATTTTATTAACTTACCTAAAGATTTAATTAAGAAAGAAGTGAGATATGAGTGATGGCGGAAAAGGAAGTCAGCAACGTCCTACAGACAGAAAGAAGTTTGAAGAAAACTTTGAGCGTATCTTTGGTAAGAAAAAGAAATGACATTGCGTGAATTCTATAAACTCATTACAACTGAGTTCAACGATGGTCAACCATTAGATTACAAGTTTACTAGACCAGATGGTTACTGGAAGATGACTAAGGGGTTTACCGGTCATGGTATGAAAGAGATTACTGCTGGTGAATACTTAAGAATTATAGAGATGTGTAAGAGAGATGTTGATGCAGAACATAAGAATGATACAAGGAGACGCGGACGGCCTACCAAAAAGGTTCGCAATAAATACGTTGGAGATCTTTATGAATGAATGTGAAGAAATAAAATGGCAAGATAGGATGACAATATTTGCAATGGCTATAGTAATATTAGCTACCGCTGCTGCATTTATTGGAATGGGTAAAAAAGAAATAGCAAATGATATTGAAGTATTTGATATTGACAGTATCATTGTAGATGAGTCTGGCCCATTACCAGAGATTGTATTTGAGGAAGCTGTATTACCTGAAATACTACCTCCACTCTATCAGCCAGCATTACCACCACTACAAGGGGAAGTTTAATGAGTGATTTAAAACCTTTTCTTGTCCGCTTAACACCTCAGAGTGTAGATTTACTATCAGAGGCAGCCAAGCGTGAAGAGAAAACAAAAGCAAGTTTAATTAATGATGCGATCAAGTATTACCTCACTAGAGATGTGAATGCAAGATTGGATCGTTTAAAATGAAACCTACACTAAGATATGAATTGCCGTATCCGCCTAGTGTCAATAATTATTGGCATGCATCGGGAAAGCGAAGATATATCTCTCCCGCTGGGAAAAAATTTACCGAAGAGGTGTTTGCCGTGGTAAAGTCACAAGGATCTAAAGGTTTTGGTGATGCCAGTTTAGGAATCAGTGTAATGATACATCCTAGATCAAAACGTAAGTTTGATTTAGATAACACACTAAAAGCAATATTAGATGCATTAATGAAGGCTAACGTGTATGATGATGATAGTCAATTTGAATACATCGAGATTGCTCGAGGTGAACCGAAGGATGGTGGCGCAGCTGTCGTCCATATTTATGAAATAGACAAAGAGGAAGAATAATGGCTGAAGATTATAAACCACAACCAGGGACTGGTTCAGTATTTAAGAATGATCGTAAACAAGAAGATTGGCATGCAGATTGGAATGGCAAGATTCTATTACCAGACGGGACTGAGCATTATATTGATGTATACGATAACGTTAGTAAAAGTGGCCAAGAGTATAGGCGTATCAGAATTGGTCGTGCTGTGGCGAACCAAAATATGCAAGCACCAGTACAAAATACGCAGCCAACGAATCAGGCTGGCTCCATGCAAGACTTAGAGGATGACTTACCCTTCTAATGGCTGAGACTAAAAACAAGAATAAACCAATTCCAAGTTTAGCCGGGTACGGTGGCGTGAGGGCCTTGCAAAAGAACTTGGAACGGTCTACTACACTAGCAGCAAACAGAGAAGCCGTGTCATACACGCTTCTCAGTATTGCTAATACTAAACCAACTGATATCATGGAGTGGGACAGTGAAGGTAACATCAAGGTCAAGGCAAGCAAAGATATTCCTGAGCATGCACTACAAGCTATCAAGAGTATTAAGACTGTTACCAAGACCGATAAGGAAGGTAATTCTTATACAACTATTGATATTGAACTTTGGGATAAAGTGGGTGTTTTAAGAATATTAGCAAAAGCATCAGGGTTATTAGACAATCCAGAAGAATCAGATAAACCATCTGTGATTGGGATTAATGTTAAAGCACCGGAGACAACAACATACTATGAAGAACCTAAACAGTCCAGCGAGACTGAAAGCGATGAAAGCCTTGGAGGAGTTCAAGGAGGCGAGGAAGAATCTAAAGAAAACGGATTGGATTGATAAAGTATTAGCTAATCCTAACAAACATTTTGAAATCGTGGTAAAATTTGCAGAAGAAGCAAAGAAAAGGGTAGGAAGAAAAAATGACTGATCCAAAAGACATCCAAGTTGGTGGCGACCATTACAAGCGACACGCCATACAACCTATAGATGTAATGAAAGAATATTTATCAGACGAAGCCTATGAAGGTTTCCTCACTGGTAATATCATTAAATATGCACTAAGGTTTCAACATAAGGGGGGTGTTGAGGACTTGAAGAAGTTACAACACTATGTTGCTTTTTTAGTTAAACAACTGGAGACTAAAGATGGATCTCAAAGCAATGATTGAACAGTTGCGGGAAGAGTTCGCCATGGCACACATGAATAATACCAGAGTGATGGAGATTATTGATACGCTATGGAAAGAGAATCAAGAACTCAAACGTCTAGCAACAATGAAGTTCAAAGACATCGACGATGAGCAATAAAAAAGAACGTAGTAAGAAAAGCCTAGCTGGACCAGGCATTGATCTTGACTTCAGTGGCGCACGTACGACATACGACTTTCTCCAAAGTAATGCGTTCGTTCGCGGACTCATGGGACCTGTAGGTTCAGGCAAATCCTATGCGTGTGCTGCTGAAATCATGATGCGAGCTGTACGTCAAAAGCCATCACCTGTTGATGGTATTCGTTATACCAGATTTGTAATTGTCAGGAACTCTTACCCTGAATTAAAGACAACAACGATTAAGACATGGCAAGAGTTATTTCCTGAAAACACTTTTGGTCCGATGTTATACACACCTCCAATCACACATCACATACGCCTTCCCTCCCGAGGTGATGCCGCTGGCATCGACTGTGAAGTGATCTTTTTAGCATTGGACCAACCTAAAGACGTGCGTAAACTATTATCATTAGAACTAACAGGAGCATGGGTAAATGAAGCGAGAGAACTTCCAAAAGCTGTTATTGATGGTCTTACTCATCGGGTTGGCCGGTATCCTACACAGCGGGATGGCGGACCAACTTGGCATGGAGTTTGGATGGATACTAACCCAATGGATGACGACCATTGGTGGTTTAGGTTAAGTCAAAAAGAACCGATTACAGGGAAGTATGGATGGGACTTCTTTCAGCAACCCGGTGGGGTTGTTGAAGTCTCTCCAGAAGACTTACCTGATGTGCCAGAAGCAAATGACCATATCTTTGCGGGTGGTCGTTGGTGGAAGATTAATGAACGAGCAGAGAACGTCAACAATCTACCTGGTGGTTACTACCAACAAATGTTGGGTGGTAAGAACTTAGACTGGATTCGTTGTTATGCTGAGGGTAAGTTTACTTACGTTCAAGAAGGAAGACCTGTATGGCCAGAATATGATGACCAGTTAATGAGTTCATCAGAAGTGGAATACGATCCAACGTTACCATTGCACATCGGTTTAGACTTTGGTTTAACACCAGCAGCCGCAATCGGGCAACGATTAGCTAATGGCCGTTGGATTATTCTACATGAGATTGTTACTGAAGATATGGGACTAGAACGATTTGGTCAACAGTTATTAGCTGAGATCAATGCGAAGTATCCTAAAGCACAAGTCATGATCTGGGGTGATCCGGCTGGTATGCAACGTGATGCGATCTATGAAGTAACGGCATTTGATTATTTACGTACTCTAGGATTACGCGCACAACCAACTGCATCGAATAACTTTAAAGTCAGACGTGAAGGCGCAGCAGCTCCAATGCAAAGATTGATTAACGGTAAACCAGGGCTTATGGTGCATACATCATGTAAGCGTATCCGTAAGTCATTATCTGGTGGTTATCATTTTAAACGAGTCAGTGTCGGTGCTGGTCAAGAACGATTTAAAGACACACCAAATAAGAATGAGCATTCACACATTGGTGATGCACTAGGTTACTTATTGTTAGGTGGTGGTGAACATAAACGCATGACGAAGTCTGCATTATCTGCAAACACACTCATATCACAAACAGTAGTCAATACAGATTTCGATGTCTTTCATCAGTAAAGATATACTGAATCAATACATGCCAAAGCTAAAGAATGGTGGATATGTGCCATTCAATCCACTGCATTTAAAAACATTTAAAGGATTAGACGATTATGGGGTTGCGCAAGTACCGCCTGAAGTTCGAGAACAACGTATCATACATCAGTCTCAGGCTGGTCCTAGCATTACTGCTTACATTGATGACCGTCCTGTGGCTATCTTTGGTTGTGTTATCATTTGGAGTGGTGTGGGTGAAGCGTGGTCTTTATTTTCTGAGGAATCTCGACGATACCCAATAGCTATGACTAAAGGTGCGCATGCATTCTTTGATATCTGTGAGATATTATTCACTTTACATCGTTTACAAATTACGGTAAGATTTGAGGATAAAAGGGCTATGTCATGGGCAAGCTGTCTAGGTTTTGAGAAAGAGGGCTTGCTCAGACAATATAGCGTTGATAAAAAAGATTATTACATGATGAGGAGAACCTAATGGGTGGTGCATTCGGTGGCGGAAAGCCAGATACATCAGCAGCTGAAGAATCATTACGATTACAGCGTGAAGAAACAAAACGTGCAAGAGAACAAGCACAAGCAGAAAAACGAGATCTACAAGAAGAAATGGCTGCTAAACGTAAAGCAAGAATGCGTGGCGGTAAGCGTACATTATTAGCTGGTGGTCGATTCAGCCCAGAGGTTGGTGTTGAAGAAGAAGATACATTAGGTACAGGTGCTTAATGGCAGCACTAGACTTTGGCATGGCGTTGGCACGAGGAATGTTGCCAACATCTGAAAAAGCACAGAAAGATTTATTGAATCTTGCTGGTGGTCGTAATATCTTTAAATCTGAAGACTGGTGGAACAAAGCCGTTGATACGCAAATCTCATCTGGCTATCGTAAAGGTGAGATGGCAACCGCATATCGTACAACCTCTGGTGAATATAAAGTGGGTCGAAGAACAACAAGCACATATAGAGGTAATCCATTTATGGGAACAGGAGGAGGAACATCAGTATCCTATAGTGTGCCAGAAGGTGCTGTGATTACTGGATATACTAATCCTAGACCTAGCCCTGGTTATCAAAGTTGGTATCATTCATATAGAGGACCACAACCTACTTATGATACTAAACAAGTTGAAGTATTTGGACAAGCTGGACGTGCAGACTTTACAGCGGGTGAATTATCTGATGTTGAAGCAGCAGCAAAACGTGGAGCATCAAGAGTTAAGTCAGAGTCAGAAGCAACGAAAGCATCACAACGTCGACTACGTCGTGGCACAGGTGGTCTTGTTGGTAAGGCAATAGCAATGGGTGATAAACCAGCAACTGGATTACCAGAATTAGGAACAACAGGGTTAGGAATGACTGCTGGTTTATTTGGAGCAGACATTAAGTTATGATTGAATGGCATGAAATATCTTTTCCTCCTATTAATCTTTATAACGCACATAGGATTAGCGATGAGTCTTAAAACATTTAGAAATGCAATACTGTCTGATAAAGATGCAGATGAAGCATTAACAATTGCAGTAGAGCGTAAGAAAGCAAAATATCCTAGCATTACAAAAGAAAAGATTGTAGACATGATCTTATTACCTATTGCTGCTCATGAATCAGATATGACATACGATCCAAAAATGAAACAATATGATGGTGGTCCAGGACGAGGTGCATTTCAGTTTGAGCCTGATTCTATGATATCTGCATTAGTAAGAGCAGAACGTGTGTTTAAAGATAAAAAGTTACCAGCGTATATTAAAAACAGCAAAGAAAAGTATATGCATGATGCGAGTAAATTATCTGCTGGACAACAAGCTGCTTTATTAGTATATGACTTTTTAGAAAAGCCAGACGCTGATATTGGTATGGTTGCATCAGATAAACCATCAATGCCTATTACACAGTTTTGGAGACAATATCATTGGGCTGGGAAAAAAGACCGTATAGTTGAAAAAGCAAGAATAGACAGCTTTAACAAACATAAATTACAATATGAAAATGATTATAGCAAACAAATTAATCAAACAAGAGTACGTAATATTAAACAACCACCTGAAAAGGGCAATTTAGAGGAGGTAATTTATAAATGAAAAAAGGTTTATATCACAACATTAACGAGCGTAAGAAAAAAGGTATTAGTCGTTCTAAGAAAGATTCTACAATATCACCCAAAGCTTACAAGAACATGTTAGCTGGATTTAAAAAGAAAAAGTAATGTGGTCATATCATTTCTATTGGGGATTTAATGTAGGATTCGAGATCTACGAAGGTGAGGTAGATGGAGATCCTGTAGATTACTTTTTGGTTAATCTAGGACCATTACGTATTCAGAAAGCGGAGTGGGCATAGTGGAACAATATCGAGGCGCATATCCTACCAGAAGTGTTGAACATGTCAGGCTGATTGAAGGCCATGCATTTAGTGCTGGCTTAGTTGCAGACTATGATAATAAAGTAGTAGATGGAGGTAGTATTGATATTGTAATTGCTTTTCCTTCTGGAGTAAATCCTATATTTACGATTAGCGGATTATCTAATGGCAATGCAGTCGGTTACTTATATGAAGGTGCGAGTGCCACAGGTGGTACATCACTACCTATTATTAACAGAAATAGAGCTAGCACAATTCCGAGTCAAGGTGTAGCGTTAGCTAACCCAACAGTCTCTAGCACAGGTACATTAATATTGAAAGAAATATTAACAGGTGGGGTTGGTAAAAAAGGTGGTGGTGGTGAAGTGGGTGGTAATAACATTATCCTCAAAGGATTGACTAATTACCTTTTTAGACTAACCAATGCAGATGGGAACAACAATCCACATGCAATGGAAATAATATTAAGTTGGACTGAATAATGGTTGCTAAGAAATATCAAAACCCTAAAGGTGGACTCAATGAAGCTGGACGTAAACATTTTGAAAGAAAAGATGGTGGGGATCTTAAACCACCACAAAAGTCTGGCAAAGATGGTCGTCGTGTCAGCTTTGCTGCACGCTTTGGTGGTATGGCTGGTCCTTTAAAAGATGAAAAAGGTAGACCAACAAGATTGAAAAAAGCATTACAAGCATGGGGTTTCGGTAGTAAAGAAGCAGCACGTTCATTTGCAGCAAGAAATAAAAAGGGATAATTATGGCAGAAATGATGAGATTAAATGCAGAAGATGTCTTAAAGAGACATGAGAAAGCATTAATTAAGAAAGAAGACTTTAGGAACTTGTATGAAGAAGCATACGAGTTTGCATTACCACAACGTAATCTCTATGACGGTCATTATGATGGTAAAGTTGGTGGCACTAAAAAGATGAATCGTGTGTTTGATTCTACAGCAATCAACTCTACACAGCGTTTTGCAAATAGAATGCAATCAGGTATTTTTCCTCCTCAGCGTAAATGGTGTCGACTAGAACCTGGATCAGATATTCCTGAGGATCGTAATGCTGAAGCACAAGCTGCATTAGATATGTATAACGACAAGTTATTTGATACACTAAAGCAATCTAACTTTGATATTGCTATTGGTGAATTCTTGCTTGATTTATCTGTTGGTACAGCAGTCATGATGGTTCAGCCAGGTGATGATCTTACACCGATTAACTTTATTCCTGTACCACAATACTTAGTATCTATTGAAGAAGGTGCTAATGGTCAAGTAGATAACGTATATAGACGTATGCGCATGAAGGGTGAATCTATACAACGTCAATGGCCTGATGCTGAAATACCAAAAGATTTACAAACAAAGATAGATCAAAAACCAACAGATGATGTTGAGTTGATTGAAGCAACTATACTAGATCAGAAACGTGGTGACTATTGTTATCATGTGATTCATAAAGAATCTAAGACAGAGCTACTATACAAACGCATGAAATATAGCCCATGGGTTGTATCTCGTTATGCTAAAGTATCTGGTGAAATCTATGGTCGTGGTCCATTAATCACAGCACTACCTGATATTAAAACACTAAATAAAACTAAGGAATTAGTATTAAAGAATGCTTCTCTTGCTATCTCTGGTGTTTATACAGCAGCAGATGATGGTGTATTGAATCCTAACACAGTGAAGATTATGCCAGGTGCTATTATTCCTGTAGCACGCAACGGTGGTCCACAAGGTGAATCATTAAGAGCATTACCAAGATCAGGTGACTTTAATGTATCACAGTTAGTCATTAATGATTTAGTAGCTAACATTAAACGTATTCTACTTGATGAATCATTACCACCAGATAATATGTCAGCTCGATCAGCAACAGAAGTTGTAGAAAGAATGAAAGAGTTATCACAAAACTTAGGTTCTGCATTTGGTCGACTCATTAACGAAACAATGATTCCCCTAGTTAGCAAGATGTTAGAAGTGATGGATCAGCGTGGTATAATTTCCTTACCATTAAAGGTTAATGGTTTAGAAGTTAAGATCAGTCCTGTAGCTCCATTAGCTATGGCACAGAATATGGATGACATACAAAACATCTTACAGTATGCACAGATTGCACAACAAGCTGGACCAGAAGGTCAGATGGCAATTAAAGTGGGTGAGATGTTAGATTACATTGCAGAGAAGCTAGGTGTTCCTCAGAAGTTAAGACCAACACCACAAGAGCGAGCCATGATGCAACAGCAAGCTGCTGCTATGGCACAACAAATGCAACAGCAAAATCCAGAAGCTGCACAGGAGATGATGCAACAACAAGGATAATTTATGGCTGGATGGGAAGATTTAGATCAAGCATTGCCGCTTGATATTAGAGATGTTAATCAAAAAAGAGATGATGTCGATCGTCTCTGTCTTAGAGTCCTTGGGGGTGAGGACGGCGAACAGTTAATCAAATGGCTGCGTGAAGCAGTTGTTGAGCAACCTGTTGCCTTGCCAGGTAGCGATCCTAGCTACGCTTACTACCGTGAAGGACAGAATAGTATCGTTAGGGATTTAGAAGCAAGGTTAATTAGAGCAAGGAAACTATAATGGAAGAAACACTCGAGCCTAGTGTGGAGCAAGAATCAAGCACTGGCCTACTCGATGGAGCTACTCCAGAAGTCGAAGAAGCTGATGCTAGCGAGAATCCACAAAAAGTAGAAATAGATCATCGTGATCCTGATGAAGTAAAAGCAAAAGAAGAATTTGCAGTTGGTGAAGAGGATGATGATGAGCCTTTAGAAAGACCAGACTGGTGGCCAGAAAACTTTTGGAAAGAAGATGATTCACCAGACTTAGAAGGCATGGCAAAGTCATGGAAAGATCTACGTAAGAAAATATCACAAGGTAAACATAAAGCACCAGAAGATGGCAACTATGATATGTCAGCCTTTGGTGAAACACCTGATGATGATCCACTTAAACAACACGTATTAGATTGGGCAAAAGACTATGGTATTAGTCAGTCTGCGTTAGACGATCTAGTTGGTCAAGTTGTTGAGATGGGTATGGGTAATGCACAACAAGCAGAAGTAAATACACAAGAAGAAATGAAGTTACTTGGTCCTAATGCTGAAGCACGTATCAATGGCATGGTTAAATGGGCTAGTAATCTAGTGAATAAAGGTGTATGGTCTAAAGATGACTTTGAGGAATTTAAAGTCATGGGTGGTACTGCTAGAGGTATTGCTGCATTAGAAAAGCTGAGAGCATCATACGAAGGACGTATTCCTACTGAAACAACTCCTGTTGAAGGTACACCTTCTAAGGACGAGCTACAACAACTTGTTGCAGATCCTAGATATCAAACAGATCCATCATATCGTAAAAAAGTGGAACGTGCGTTCCAACAAGTATACGGTTAATCTAGTCTTGTAATAATAGGCTTTATGTGGTATATTATCGCATAAGGCCTATTACATATTCATGTAACCCTTGAACGCAAGTAATCTTGTCGACCGGCTATCGTAAATAGCAAGCACGGCCCAGATTTATCTGGCATACCACAGCGATTAATTTATTTTATTAATTACTATAAGGAGTCAATAATGGCTATTGGTTTATCTAATGCTTTTGTTACCTTATTTGATGCCGAAGTTAAACAGGCTTACCAAGCTAAAGCACAGCTTGTTGGTGCAGTTAGACAAAGACGCGGCGTTGAAGGTTCAACAGCAAAATTCCCTAAAGCGGGTAAAGGCGTAGCTACATTAAGAGTTCCACAAACAGACGTAACACCATTGAATGTGGATTTCTCGCAAGTAACAGCTACAATGGAAGATTGGAATGCAGCAGAATATTCTGACATCTTCATGCAACAAAAAGTTAACTTTGATGAAAGACAAGAATTAGTACAAGTTGTTGCTAATGCTATCGGTCGTCGTCAAGACCAACTTATCCTTGATGCACTTAATGCAACATCAGGCGTAGGAACTGTTGCTACAAGTGTTGGTGGTGCAGACACTAACTTAAACTTAGACAAGCTTTTAGCTGCTAAAAAAGAGTTAGATTCTAACAACGTACCTCCAACAGACCGTCACATGATTATTCATGCTAACAGCTTATCAGCATTATTAGGCGAAACAGAAATTACATCTGTCGACTATAACTCTGTTAAAGCTTTAGTAAGTGGCGAAATTAACACCTTCTTAGGCTTTACATTCCACGTTCTTGGTGATCGTGCTGAAGGTGGTTTACCAGTTGCAGCTGGTGACGTTAGAACATGCTGGGCATTCCATAAAGACGCAGTTGGTTATGCTGAAGGTATGGGACCTAAAACTGAAATCAACTATGTTCCAGAAAAAACATCATTCTTAGTTAATGCTATGTTTTCTGCTGGTGCAGTTGGTATCGACGCAGAAGGTATTGTTAAAGTATCTGCTGACGAATCTTAATCTAAGGAGAATATTTAATGGCTTATACTAAAGACAATTTGCAACCTATTGGTGGCCAGTCTAAGGCAGGTAATGCTCCACAGATGTGGTCATATACCGCTCCTGGAACTGATGCTCTTGCTGACATCAATACATCAGGTTACTTCAACGATGCATCATCAGTATTAAAAGTTGGTGACTTAATCTACTTATGGGACTCTTCAGTTCCTACAGGTACATTAGTTATCGTACTTTCTAATGCTTCTGGTGTTGTTGACGTATCTGACGGTACAGCAATCGCAGTTACAGACACTGACTAAGTTGTAATATATTGCAGAAAGGTAGGTGCTTCGGTGCCTACCTATTTGCACATTTAAAGGAAATAAAATGGCTACAGGTGATACCGATATTAAAATATGTTCCGATGCATTGTTAATGCTTGGAGCTAATCCTATATCATCATTTACAGAAGGAACAGATGAAGCTAATATATGTGATCGTATCTATCCAGATATTAAGATCAAAACATTAGCAAGCTATCCTTGGTCATTCTCATTCAAAAAGGTACAGCTAGCTAGGCTAGTCACGACACCAACAACAGAATACAAATACGAATACCAACTACCATCAGACATGATAGGCACACCTAATGCACTATATGATAATGATGAAGTAGGCTCCCCAAGACGTAGAGAATATAGATTACTTGGTGACAAGGTCTTAACAGATTATGAGGAAGTATATATTGACTATCAATACAATACACCAGAGTTTGCATTACCTCATTACTTTGTACAATTACTGAAATATCAATTAGCATGGCACTTGGCAATGCCAATCACAGATCAAGCAGATCGATCTGAGTATTGGAAGACAGTAGCAGAAGGAACACCAGGTGAGAATGGGC
>Ga0213863_10002655_pt1 | contig 12584 bp, 10 predicted proteins | sample PICome_8_FD_160128 | JGI IMG/M metagenome (GOLD analysis project Ga0213863, IMG submission 160128) | Coastal seawater microbial communities near Pivers Island, North Carolina, United States - PICO497 | ecosystem: Environmental > Aquatic > Marine > Coastal | place: USA: North Carolina... | reverse complement strand
GCTTTTTTGTTCTTAGTCCGGACATTGTTAAGCGGTCTAAGGATGTCTATTTTTCGGTTGAAAACCCGACAATTCAATTTGAAATCGAACGCGATTCAATCGAAAGAAAAAAAAAATTGTTCTTCAAATGATCGAGTTTGTTTTTTTTTCTCTCTGTCCTCGTCACTCACTCAGCCAAAAACAGCCTGTTCAAACACGAGAAGAAATTTCTTCTTCTTCTTCTCTTTTCCTTGATTGTAAAACAACCTTTTCCTCCAAAAAGAAAAAAAAAACTCCGAGTTTTCCATCGAAGAAAGAATCAATCACGCGCGCTTGAAAATCAAAACCTTACGCACGCATCGCCCGCGTTAACACCGTTTTCGCGTTCCGTGCCTTCTTTCATCTGTTTTCTTGTACACGTTCCGGGAGTGGGAGCAAAGTTTATGAGCGGTTTTTTTTTCTTTTTGTGTTTTTTCTCGTGTCTTTTTCTCTCGAGAAAAAATTGTTCCTCTTTTCTTCTCTTTCTTCTTCTTTTCTTTCTTCTTCTTTCTCGAGAAACTCTCTTTTCTGGGGGTGAGAAAAAGAAGAGAAAAAATATATCTCTCGAAAGAAGCGCGCGTTTTCGTCCAGAGAGAGAGAAGAATATTCGCACCACCACTTACGCTCGAGAGGTACAGAAGGAAAGGAAACTCTCGCCGTTATTACTTCTTCCTTCTCTCTTTTTGTCGTTGTTGTGTTGTTCGTTTCGCGGCGGGGAACAAAGTGTGTCATCAGTTTGTGACAAAAAAGGGGTGCTGGAATATTTTCGGGACGACCGACCAAAAAGAGAAAGAAGTGAGGAAAAGCGAAAAAGAGGGGGGAGCGGATTCAGCTGAAACTGCCCAAAGCCCAAAGGGAGAAAAAAGATTCAAAACACTTGTCTCCACACAAAATTATTTATAACATATACGCGATGCTGTGCTTACCATCAACCAGCGGCAGACCAAACGTATTATCGTTGTCTCGGGGCAATAACAATGTTTATTCTTCTTTTTCTTCTTCGTTGAGAAAGAGCAGGGGCCGAGAAGGAATAAAAGCTTCATCAGCGAGTTCAAAATCATCATCGGCAAAGATGAGGGGAACACAAAAAACTTCTTTCACCTCTTCTTCTTCTTCTTCTCTTTCTTCTTCTTCTCGAAAGAGCTTCGACACTTCGATGGGTAGTAGCAAAAGTAAGAAGAGAGAAGACGGAATCAAAACGTCGTTTTCAGCCAGCGCTTCTGGGTTCTTCAGCGCCGCGAATAACGAAGTGAACAACGTGAAAAAGCTCGACCAGTCCGTGAGCTTATACGAAAAGCTCGAGCGAGAAATTCGAACTTCGGACGGGAAATCGTTATCGCTTTCCGACTGCGTGATAAAGCTCGCGCTGAACGAACCATCGGTAACGTTGAGAGACCGAGTTATGGTGAGTTTGTGCGCTGAAGCTATGTCAATTATCCCAGAGTGTGGATTAGAGAACGCGTCATTGGTGATATCCATGGCTTTAAAGCACGCTTTGGTTGAAAACGGCATCGACGAGAGCACAGTTGAAGTGAAAGTTGGCTACGTGAAATCTACGAAAAAAAACGACGGAGGCGTCCGATGTGATGCGCACGTTTGGTTGGAGGTGGACCAAAGAATAATAGATTTGAGCGTAGATGGGGTTCAAATCGTGGAAATGGCCAGGAAAGCGGGCATTTCGTACGAGGATGTCGGGAAAATGGCCGAGCACTTTTCGCCGGAAATCGCCAAGGAAGTGAACAAAGATATTCGACCGGCTACGGTTTTAGGCATACCAATCGTATTAAACGAGTGCAGAAAGAACAGACTGATGTTAAAAGAACCACCCTTGACGGTGGAAGGTGCAGCAAACGCTATTGAAACGGCAAAGAAGTATCAGCAAGCGATTCAGACCATGTCTGTGAGCGATATCGAGAAGAATTTAGAGAACAAGGCGGATTTGAAGAACGCGTTTTTACGGCTATCTGGGATTAAAATTGAACGCGTTTCATCCGCAAAGAACAAATTCCACGCTTTTGAAGACGCCGCTGAAAAGATGGACAAAGCGCTCCAGACGCTCGATCGTTTGAAGGGAGCAGGACCGCGGTAGTAACTTCTCGCGACGACAAGTACTTGTATTCTTATAATAGAAGGCTTTCGCGGCAAAAAAAAGGAGAGACCGCCGAAAGCACCTTATGTAAACTATAATCGAAAATACTTCATCTTATATATAATAATAATTATTAAAAACTGTTGTCGCGATCACCTTCGTTCTCTTTTCTTTTTATTCTTATACGTGCCGTTGTTTTATACTTTCCAGACAAAAGCTTGGCTTGCTTTTTTAAGCCGTCGTTTCTTTGTCTTTGTGTTGCTGCTGCTGCCGTTGCTGCTCCTCCTCCCCCTCCTCCTCCTCTCCTGTTTCACTCGTCGATCCTCTCGCAGTAAATTTGCTACTGCTACTGCTATTACTATTGTTTGCGGTGTCCGAAGTATCCGCGCTATTACTATTTTTCGATGATGACGAAGACGAAGTACTTGTTGTATCCTTGCTAGCGTTCTTTTCCGCTTCAATCTCAGCGTATCGTCTCAACAACTGTTCTTGTTCTTCATTCATATCGACCGTTTTCGGCACTTTGACTTTAAACCTGACGTACATGTCTCCCTTATACATGCCTAAACCATCGAGTACTGTAGGTAAACCTCTCCCTCTCAACCGGACGCGATCGTTGTGTTGAGTTCCGGGCTTTACTTTCACTCTCAAAATATCCTCGCCTGGGGTTGTAGTTTTCACTTCGCCACCAAAAATAGCCTCCGTGAGATTTAACGAAACCGAAGTGACGATATCAGCACCTACTCGATCAAACTTCGGATCCTCTAATACTCGAACGGTAACGTATAAACTTCCTGGTTGTCGTCCTTGCACTTCCGGATCGATACCTTGTCCGTGCAATCTCAATCTCTGTCCGTCTTCAATCCCGGGTGGGATATCAACCACAACGTCCCTGCCTTTCACTGTTTTCCTCTTTCCATCCTTATCTTGAACGATAGTATCTGGCACTCTCAAAGTCTTTTTCGCTCCAAAATAGACTTCTTTTAGAGTAATCGTCGTTTGACCTTGCACATCGAACGATTGACGCCCAAACGGAGACTGTCCTTGCCCGCCGCCAAACATCTGCCCAAAGAGAGACTCGAAAGGATCTCCGTCGCCCATATCACCCTCGTAATGCACTCTAAATCCTCCCCCAGGTCCTCCAAAACCTTGAAATCCTTGGAAACCACCGCCTTGACCGTATGCACTTTGTCCCCCTCCTCCTCCACCACCACCACCTCCTCCATTTTGCATTTGTTCGTACGTGTCGTGCCCCACCGCGTCGTACGTCTGTCGCTGGTTTTGGTCTTTCAAACACTCGTACGCCTTCTGCACTTCTTGAAACTTCTTCTCTGTGGCATCATCTTTCGCTTTTCCGGAAGAGTCTGGGTGGTATTTCTTCGCTAATTTATAATACGCCTTCTTAATCTCGCCTTGAGAGGCGCTTTTTGGAACATCTAGAGTATCGTAATACGTCTTCGCGAACAGAGACGTAGAGGACGAAACGAAGGTTCTTCCTCCTCCTCTTCTACTTCCAAAAGAATTTTTTTCTCTTCTTCCTCTCGATACGTCGTGTGTGTCGTTCAATAATACTCCACCTCTTCCAGAGTAGCAGCGTTGGCTTTGGTGATGGTATCTTCGTCGACTACTGCTGCTGTTATTACTCGCAGCGCTCCAACTCCTCGTCTTTCCGTCGCGAAAGTCAGGCAAAGAAGATGATTGTTCTTCTTCCACCAGCTTGCCGCCAAAAGAAGAAAAAGACTGCCGAATTATCGTCGTCATCTTTTGAGAAGAAGACATCTCCGTCGTCGAGGCGACCATCTTCGTGAACAACGCGGTGTGCGCGCACCTCCGCATGATGATGATGATGATGATTACGAAGACTCTTCTTACTCTCTTTCACTCAACGCGCGCGTGTGTATCCCGATTATTATTCTTGTGGAAAAATTTATCTCTAAATTCTGTCTTCTTGACAAAAGTCCTTCTTGTGATGAGAGTCTCGAGTCTCGAGGGATGAGTTCTCCCTGCTCCTCTCTCTACCTGTCTACTCATAGTCTCTCTCTCTTATTATATCACCTCTGGATAAAGTGTTCTGCTTAAAAAAAGTTTACCTCAAATCAAAAGAGGAGAAGCACGCACGCACTCCTTCGCACTGCGTTCTTCTGTCTCTATAATACACGCACAGACACCACACACGCGCGCACGATCCTTTTTCTCTTCGAGAACGAACGAAGAGTCATCTTCATAAAGGACGCAGAGAGAGCACAACAAATAAAAAATGATGTCGGCGACTTGTTTGACGGCATTACCAACAACACCATCGGCAACGTCGTCTTCTACTTTAAGCATGAAGCGTTCGTCGACGATGACGACGACGACGAGAACGACGACGAGAACACAACAACAGAACAACAGAGCAGGAAATACTCCGAAAAGAGATACGAGGGTATACATGGGCAGAAAAGCCGCGAAGGTTGCACAAACGAAGAACAAAAACGATGCCATTCGAACAAAGTTGTATGGGAAGTTTGGGAAAGAAATCGCGCGGGCGGCGAAAGAAGGCGGGACGGGGACGGATAACGTGCGTTTGCAAGGCATTTTAAAAGATGCGAAAAGAATGTCTGTGCCAGCGGATTTAATCGAGAGAAACTTGAAGAAGGCGGGCGAGGCAAAAGGCGGCGATTTCATGGAGTTGACGTACGAGTGTTACGGACACGGCGGCGTCGGCATCGTCATGGAAGTGTTATCAGATAACGTGAATCGATGCGCCGGAGACATCCCAGCGGCGGTTAAGAAAGGTGGCGGGAAAATGGCCGAGTCCGGTTCGGTGTTGTTTAACTTCGAACGAAAAGGTCTCGTGTATTTGAAATCCGGGGACGAAGATGCGATTTTTGAAGCAGCCATTGAGGCTGGCGCAGACGATGTGAAGGAGAACGACGAATTTTCCGAGGATGGTTACGTTGTTATCGCGGAATACCAGTCATTTGCGAGCGTGAGAGATTCGTTGATTGATGGTGGATTTGATGTAGACGCCGAGAACTCTGGATTAAAGTTGTTACCATTAGCAAACGTAGAAGTTTCTGAGGAAGATGCGGAAGCCAACGAAGTCCTGTTGGATAAAATTTTGGAAATTGAAGACGTCGATGCCGTGTTCACGCAAATGGATACCATACTTTAAATCAGTTTTTGTTGAAGTTGAAACTACATATATACAGTATATATAGATTGACATTACAAACGAGCTTGCGCGCAACTCTCACTCACTGCCTGAATTAACTCTAAATTTAATACAGCACGCAAAAATAACCACCGTGAATAAAACAGCGCTTTTACTTTCCTAAGAGGCCTTCTCTGACTCCTTCTTCGTCAGGAACGATACCTAAAACCCTTCGAGGTATGCAAGGCAATATTGTTTTTGGGTTGAAGCCGGTCTCCCCCGGTCGTAACTGCGCCTGCTCGTAAAAAATACCACTCGCCATGATCAAGCACACCGCCCCCGCGCCTTCCAGTGAGGCATGGTTTTTCCAGATGAAAAAGTTCACAACCTCGGCGAGAAACTTGTTGCACGTCGCAACAACCGCACACGAAGTTGCACTCAACGCATCTCTGATGAGCATGGTAAAAAGACCCATCCCAACGCCAAAAAAACACGAGCACACCAACGCAATAAGTCCTCGGTTTCCAAATTTCAACGCGTTTCCGTTCGCGTCCATGCCATTTTTCACGTTTTCAGCTTCACCGGTAAGGAGAGACAAAACGATACCGACCGGTATCGACAAAGTGTTCACCAAAAATGTTCTCGACCACGAGTTCATTTGATATCTATTAATCGTATCTTTTGCAACCCCCCCTTCGATGCACGCCATGAAAACAAAAACTGCGCAGTACAGGTATGCAATTTTTTCCGATTTAACATCGCCAGATACGTACCAAACCGCCCCGCCGGTGATACCAGCCATCGCACAGAGTGACTTCAAGCTTGGAAATGTTCTCCCCATGAACATATAATCTAACATTGACAAGACAATGGGTGTCGTCGACTTGAACGCGATAAACGTCTCTAAAGGAGCGACTTTCATCACCCACATACCCGAGCTCAAAAGAGCAAAGAAACACGCCACGAACGGTAAAAATCCAATACACGTTCTCATGTTGATATTCTCCAACTTAATCATTCCAAACATGTGCGCTAAGCCGAGCAAAAACGACGCCGTCGCGAATTGAATGACCAAAATAACATTAGGGACAGGGATATCGGTGACGGCAATTTTATTCACCACGGAAAGTTGCGACCCGATGATGCAATCTGTTGTTTTAATACACACGAGAGAGAAAGAGAGAGAGAGAGAGAGAGATCAAAGTTGTAATTTAGCGTAAGAAACAACATCGCGTTGAAGGTGCGAACGAACGATGCGTAAACGCGACGATGTTTTACAAACGAACGAGAGAGAGAAGAGGAGAGAAAAAGAGATCCCTCTCAAAATCCTCCTCTAAAATCTTCCCGCGGCAAATCCAAGGGACGTGCGGTGCGCACACGACGCATACTTACAGCAAGTGATGATACCCAAAACCTTCATGTTTCGCCACAGATACGTGGTATCGCCGTAGTAATCGGCACCATCGACGTATTTCTTCCCTGGTTCCGCCATTTTGTGTGATGATTGATGTACAAACACACACGCTCGCGCGGAAACGAGAGGAGGAGAGAATGGGGAAAAGGCTGGATGAAAATTTTTGGTGTTGTTTTGGTCTCGTTTTTTGGGAGCTCAGAAACAAAAAAGGGAGCAAAGAAAAGCAAAGAGAGAGAGGAAGACGGAGGAGTAAAATACTTATTTGTTGTAATATATCTCAATATAAAACACACTGACAACCAGGCTACTAGATAAAGCTAAAAACGACTATAACTGCTGTGATGTGAGGAGTCGATGGCCCGCACCGCGCGATTCGTGAAAGAGTTTTTTCTCTCTAAGCGCTCTCGAATAAAGGTAGACGAGAAACGGATGTAGCGAGAGAAAAGTTTAGGAATACGAATCGCGAGCGGAGCACAACGCGCCCCCGATATACACGACAACGTGATTGATGATAAGAATAAATCTTACACAAACACGCGTCAATTAAGCGTGGACACCACCCTTACTCTTTGAGTCCCCACCGATTTCAAACGTCTTGCAACGTTTGATTTTGTGCATGCACGAGCGCTTGCACGTGTTGCAGGTAAGTTTCAAGACGATCTTCTTCGTGGTCTTTGCTTTTTTGTGAAACACTGGTTTGGTTTGACCCCCGTAACCAGATTGTTTTCTGTCGTAACGGCGTTTACCTGCAGATGATAAAATAGAGAAGTCGTGTGAGTAAAAAAGAATATTAAACGCGTGCGTGCGCTTCGTTCCAATCGCGCGAGCGAGACTTTGTTTCCTCCTCGAAAGGGAGAGTTTCTGCGTTTTTGACCCTCTTCGGTGAAAAATCTCACCAACGCGTACGCGCTAGGAAAGCACCCAAACCGCTAAGGCGTGCACTCTTTTCATTTCATTGCACGCACAAAAGTCTGCACTTTGCCATTCGTCGACTTTTTCAAACTCTAGACCTTCGCGTCACCGTCTATTCCCGGTCGAATTTCACTCGCGCGCGCGCGTTTTACACAACGACGCAAAAAAATGGGAGAAATTTTGCGTACCTTGCGCGTACAAAGACGCCTTCCCGGTTTTGTACTGCGTCACTTTTTGGATCGCGTGCTTCTTGCATCCCTTGCAATACGTTCGTCGAGTTTTTGGAATCTGTGTATGATGTTCGGAAGAGACCGCGTGGGGTTAGTTTCCGGAAATTTCTCGCTAAACTACCACTGATGATTCAAAGTCGTTTCGCGGAGGTGGAAAAATTTGTGCGCGCGCGTATTAAAAAAAGAAAGGATACGCCCAGACGCGAACGCAGAATCGTCGTAAAGTTGCGTCGCGTTTGAGAAGAAAAACAATATCGTTTAAAGTGGACGCACGTTGACCATGATGTGTGTGTGTGTAAAGACTAGCTAAATGTGTGAGGATGTGGTGAGTTTTGTTTTTGGTGGGTCTTCTTTCTCGCTTTTGCTTTTGTTCTTTTTTTTCGTCTGTCTTCCTCCCAAGAAACTCCCCTCAAAATCGTCAAAACAAGAAAGAGCAGAAACGCGTCTGTTTTCTTCTCTCTGTTTCAAGTGGCATAGAAAGATGGAAAAACACCACAAATTACGACGACCAGCGGGATCGAGCATCCACGCGTGCAACATATGCGGCATCGAAGGCCACCAAGCCATGAACTGCGTGAACGGCAACGTCGATTGGTCCAGAAAATGGCCGAAAGAAATGTTTCAATTCGAACAGTTTGAGTACGCGAAGAGAAGAGAAGAACCGGATTACAACCAGATCGCGAGAGAGGCAAAAGCGTACGCAGCGAAGATGCGAAAGAAAATCGATAAAAGAGAGAAGAGAAATCGAGGCGAGGACGTGAGCGAGAGCGAAGAGGAGGAAGTAGAGGCGAAAAAGTTGGACGAGAAAATGCGAGCGAAACAAACGAAAGAAGAAGAAGAAGAAGGGAAGAACAAAAATACGACTAAAAAGAAAGACGGGTGGTTGGTGTATTACGATAACTTAGGACGCCCGTATTATCATAACGCAAAGTTAGGGAAGACCCAATGGACGCCACCAGATACGAACGTTTAATAATAACTTTGTAATAATAGTAGTTCCTGTACGTAGAAAAAGAGTTTAGTGAAAGAGTGTAAAGTGTAAACCCCGAAATCGAGGAGGAAAAAGAAAAGTTAGTTTTCAGCCTTGATGTAGTTTTTCGAAGTCTTTTGTTCGTTCTAAATAATAGCGGTAAAAAAATATTTCTTCTAAACCATGCGTAAAAAGAGCGCGTATTCGCTCTCATCCGAGATGTACGACTTCATTTCCTCCTTCGTGACCCACGCGAAATCGTCCACGCTGGACGATAACGCGACTTCTCCATCTAAATAGGTCGCCCGATGATAAAAGTTTGTGCCGTCTTCAAGCGCATAGTGCGCCATGGGACAGTTCCCAACCATCTGGTATTCTAAACCTCCTCCCTCGCTATACTCGCTAAAGTCTTCCTCTTCCTCGTCACCATTACTACTATCACTACTATCACTTGATTTCTTTTTACCGACGAATCCTTTAAACATTTTCGCATTCTTGAACGCCTTTTCAACCGCATTCTCCGCGGTTAAGCGCATCGTCCAATCGTCTTTTCTCTCAGCTCGCGGGAACCCCCACGTCTCTTTTCCTTTCTCCTTGACGACTAGAAACAAAAACTCGCGCAATTTTCTATTCGTGGTTTTCACATTGTCTTCCTCGTTCGTCTCAACGCTCGCCGGTTGAAACTGCTCTAGCGTTCCCGCTTCGCCTTCTTCGCCTTCGGTACTCTCCACGGGCACTTTCGCCGCGATCAGTTCGTCCGGCATAATTTTCTGAAACTGTTCGTTGTATTCTCTGGACCAGTCTTCGTACTCTTTTTCCCACTCTTCTGGTAAGGATTCAACCACTGGGAGTCGTTCGACGATCACATTCGCGAAGAACGGTTCTCGAGCTAGCTCTTCTCCTTTCTTTGGTTTTCGTATTTTATACGTGGTCGTCTCACTAAACGGCGGAGGCAGTTTCTTGTTCTTCGCGGCTGAAAGGCTTCTTCGTTTCGTCCACGTTCTCTTCGTTTTCGTCGAATAATAACAACAGCGTCCGCGAGAGAAGGTGTCTCGTTCTCTTTTATTATCGGGGCTAAAAGAAGTCGCGACCGACGAAGAAGAAGGCGTAAAAAGCCAAGAGCTGATTCTTCTTTTGTGTTGATGTTGTTGCTGCATCACCGTCACCATCGACTTCATCATCGTCCTCATCGGCGACGATGAAGTCGAGGCAATGGAAGAAGATTTAGGAATGGACGTCGCGTTCGCGGGAAACCGCGAGAACAGCTCACAGAGCGCGTCAAGAGAAGCTCGATTCGCGCCGCGACGGAACATTTTCAATCTTCCCTGCTTTGGTACTAATAATATAAATAGGGTGGTGGTTGCTTGAGAAATTTGAGGGAAGTGTTGATGATGTTATAGGAAAAAATTCTAATTCTAAACTCCTAAAAAACTTGCGCTTTAAGATGCGGTTTAATAAATCATTTCTGATTGCAACAGTTCTACATTGCTAAGCTCTTTCTGTGCTACTTAAAACTAATTTTCTATTCTATTATTTAGCGCCACCAGCCGCGGTAGCTTCGGATTGCTGTCGAGCCTTCAAGAAAGCGTCGTAACTGGCCTTTCGGATTTCCTTCTCCTCGTCGTAATACGCAAACGCAGCGTCCATCGATCTTAAAATTGAACGAACTCTTCGAGAAGCCTCGTTGCGCTTTTCTCCCGATAACGCTGATTTTAAATTCGAAATTGCATCGTAAAGTTCGCCCAACGCATCGTTGAGTTTGCTCGCAGACTCCCACGCGGTGGCGGTAACGAACGGCGCTTTTCGCCAAAAGTGAATCAAATATTCTTCGACTTTCGCGGCAATTTTCTTCAACGCGAGCGCTTCGCTCTCCGAAAGTAAGCGCTGGCGATTGTCGCCGTCTTCAGTCTTCTCTAAGGAAGAGAATGAATCGAAAGAAGAAATGTGCGAGGTTGTTTCGCTCTCGTGGCGCCAGAGCGACTGCGTGATAGACTCCAATGTTTTCAAAGCGGCCAATCCATCCAGTTCTTCATCTTTCACTTCGTTTTCTTCTTTACCAAAAGAACGCGCTAACTCAATAGCTTGTGCAAATGATTTTGCTTCTATTTCCGCTTCGTCTCGTTTCCTTTTCGTTTTATCCTGCTTTGACTTTGTCGTTGATTTCTTTGCAACTGTCGTTTCTGTAGATTTTTTCTTGCGGAAATACGCCGAAGCATCAGCCACTGCGAGTTCCATTTTTTTCGGTTCTTCCTCCTCTCGATTCAAATCTTCCAATCGAAGCTCTTCTGCGTCGTCATCGCTGACGTTATCATCTCCATCTCTATCCGCATCACCATCTTTGAGTCGTTTACTCGCCATCGAAATCTTTTTCAATCGGTCTTCCAACGCGTCTTTGTCTTCCTTTTCTGCAATCATCGCTGCGGTTGTCGCATTCGTTGCGACTGAATCGTCGCCTTTCGGTCTCCCTCGAAGCACGACTTCACCGTGTCTATTTAAGTCTCTCGCGATGTCCATCTTCGAGAGCGAGTCATCGTCGCCGACAAAAGTAGTCGCTTGACCTCCAGCCGCGCCTTTCCCAACTTTTTTCTTGACTTGTTCCTTCGTTCCTTGGTAACGATCGAAAACGCCGTACGCGGATTGCCCGGTGACGAGCGTATCGTCCTTATCCGCCTGTAAGTTTACAAACTCACTCACGGACTCGACTTGTTTCCTTTTCCCCGCCTCGTCTTCTAAACGTCTGGAGAACAAAATCAAATCGTTCTTTTCGGCTTCGGATTGCGCCTCGCCACCGTCTCGCATCTTCTTCATGTACTCTGACTTTAAAAACCGGTGCCAAAACTCCCTCTCTGTCAACTCCTTACGTTTCACGCAGTTATCTATGAATGCTTTTCTAACTCCCGGACGTTCGGCAAAGATTCGGTGCATTTTTTCCGAAGTTAACGTGGCTCGTATTTTATCTCTCTCTACCGAAGCGCCGTCCCTCGCGCCGATATCGTCCGCATCCATCTCGCTCTTTAATCCCGTCTTTTGCGTTAATCCTAGGTGCGAAGCGATCGAGGATAGCTTTTTTCGTCGCGCATCCCAGAATTCCGCCTCCGATATTATGCCTTGGCCAACCGTCGCGTCGAAAAGTTCTTTCAAATCTGGGTTCGTCTCCAACAGTTGTCTTCTCGCCTCTTGTTCCACTCTCGACGGCATCGACGCTTTCTCCACGTCTATTTTCGTCTTTTGCTCTTTAATCGCCTTTGAGATGTCATCTCTGTCCTTTTCGGTCTCAAATCGAAGGACAATCGCTCCTCCTCCTCCTCCTCCTCCTCCTCCTCCTCCCGAACTGTCGTGACTCACTCTCAGAGCGAAATAGTCCGCTCCTTTCTTCGCTTTTGATTTTTGTTGGTTCGTCACGGATTCAATGGAAATAACTTTCGCGCCTTTAAACGAAGAGCTCTCATCATCGCTGCTCTTCTCGGCGGCGTTGAAAACGACGTCTCGTTCGGTCACCGAAGCTTCCCCTTTCGCCCGAACCCCTTTGGCTATTTCCAACTCGCACTTTATTGGTTTCAACACCACCAACATTCTTAAAATTTCTTTCCTCTTTTCTTCTGTTGATGTGTTTGTTGTGAAGTTGTTTTTGTCTGCCCTTTTTTTTGCATGAAGAGAAAAAATGAATAAAATTCTCCTCAATGTTGTGTACTCACAACTCACATCTCGAAAGACTTTACTTACGAAGATGAAGAAAAAGAGAGAATTCGTCGTCGTCATTCTGTTTTTGGTCTTCGTCTCCTTCTTTCTCGCCTCCTTTTTTAACTCCTCCTCTA
>Ga0213863_10002648_pt1 | contig 12603 bp, 23 predicted proteins | sample PICome_8_FD_160128 | JGI IMG/M metagenome (GOLD analysis project Ga0213863, IMG submission 160128) | Coastal seawater microbial communities near Pivers Island, North Carolina, United States - PICO497 | ecosystem: Environmental > Aquatic > Marine > Coastal | place: USA: North Carolina... | reverse complement strand
CCAAGGGGGAAAGAACGTATGAGTTATAAATTTTTATTCTACAAAGATTACCTGCCAGAGAAAGGTCTGAGTCAAGTCGCACCAGACCATGAAATTGTATACGACAGTCTGCTGGATGCGGTCACCAAGGGTTCTCCCCTCATCGACAACATCGGTTATAAAAGCGGAGTGGTGGCAGAGACGCCACAGGATTCGGCAAACTCCGGCAAGGCAAAGTTGTATTACTTCTACAAGAAGAGCGTGAAGCGTTCGGTCGGAAGGGAGACAAATAATGAAAGTGTTGCGTGAAGTGACCGACTGGTCTGACTGCAAACACGGAGTCGCCAACATGGACTATCTCGTCAACAGCGAGGGCAATCTGGTTGCAATACGAAAACCAGAATCCGTCGATTGGCAAAAGTTCCACAAACCGCTGGTCAATTTCTCCCGAAGCAGGAGAAAGTTCAAGACGCTGAAGGAAGAAATTCCCGAAGTGTTCGTGAAACCATTTACCCCAGATCCATGGGACAATACATCATACAATTCACTTGAAGGATTCATGTAATGAGCAAAGCAAAGAAGAAAGTTATCCCAGCACCAGTTGATGTTGTTGGACGTAGGGTTTGTTGGAAACCAACGCCCACATCAGACATTCTCTACGGGGAAGTCTTGAGCGTCTATCTCACGCATGCTCAGTGTCCTAAATACGAACACAACAGGATCTTAAAGAAAAGCATCAAGGTCATCATTCCGGATGGTCGGGTCTTCACCATGTCAGGCGAGCACGAACACCTGAAGAAGATCGGCATGGCGGCAATGGAAGAAAACTCAGAGGATTAGTATGCGCTGGATAGCATTAGTCACATCAATCTCGATAGCGGGAATTGCTGCGTGGTATAGCATTGTAGGACTTATGGCGATATTCGCCGGAGCAAGTCTGGCGATTGCGATAATGGGTGGTGTTCTTGAAGTGGGCAAGTTGGTGACTGCTGCTTGGTTGCATGCTAATTGGAAGGAGGCACCATGGTTGATGAAGTCATACCTCACACTTGCTGTTCTGGTGTTGATGGTCATAACTTCTCTGGGTATCTTTGGATTTCTATCCAAGGCACATCTCGAACATTCAATATCATCTGGTGGTAATAATGAGTTACAAATCGAAAACCTTCAGAGAAAAATCCGAGTGGAGCAACGCTCTATTGAGGTTTCAGAAACAGTTCTCGCGCAATTGGACGCCACCGTCCAGACCCTCATAGACTATGACAGAATCAGGGGTAAGGACGGGGCAGTGGAAACGCGGAGGTCGCAAGCGGAGGAACGTAACGCTGAGAACCAAAGTATCAGTGATGCGTATGCTAACATCGAGCGACTCCAATCAAGTCTCAGTCCCTTGCAGAGAGAACGACTTCAACTTGAAGTTGAGGTGGGTCCACTCAAGTATATCGCGGAACTGGTCTACGGCGAAGAGAATGCGTCAGACTATTTCGACGAAGCAGTCCGAGGAGTAATAATTCTCATCATCGTATGCTTTGACCCACTGGCAGTTGTACTGTTATTGGCAGCATCGATGGGATTTAAACAGAGGCGTATGTCTAAGTTCCTGTACGAGGACGGGAATTTAAGGGTTGACCCAAGCAACGTTTCTGATGTAGAATCTTCTCTCGATGAGATGATGCAGGTGGACATACCAGAAGATGACGACATAGATGATTATGAAGTTATACGACCAGAAAGACCCCAGCAAACAGGGCGGTATGTTAAAGAACATTGATACAGGTGAAGTATGAATAGATTTATTATAGAAGAAACACCCAAGGCATGTGCACAATCTCTGTGTGACTCCCATGTTGTCAAGATGGTACTCGAAGAAGCGCAGATGCTTTGTACGGTACATCGTCTGCTAGACGGCAAACAAACCACTCGACTATCCAAGTCTGGAAGCAGACTCAAGTCGTGGGTGTTCGAGGACGGTCGAGAGACCCGTTTCTACAAGGGTTGCCATTACGGTCACCCATGTACCGTGTGGGCGAAGGAGACGAAGGGCAACTACTGCTTTGCATACGAACTGTTTCGAGAAATGGCGAAGGAGTACACCTATCGTTACGACAAGCGTCACAAGTCCTTTCTGAAGTTGTGGAAATATCTTTCCAATGCTCCCATCAACATAGACCCCAGCATGGAGGTCACACCGTTTCCTCTCGCGATGGGCGCAGAACCAGATTGCATTGACCCAGACAACCCCATACAATCGTACAGGGATTTCTATCACACGAAGGTGGACAGGTTTCCTATGAAGTGGACGAAGCGGGAGCAACCCGAGTGGTGGAAGGGATACAACTATGTCAAAGCGTAAGGTGAACGAGTACAAAAAGGGAAACACCCGACTGTTCAACATTCGCGTGCCCGAGTATCTTCATGGACAATTCAAGGAGGTCGCCAAGGAACGAAAGGTTTCTATGGCAAACCTATTGCTTGGATACATGGAGCGGGTAGTGAGCGGCGAGGAAGAGGCAGCGGTGAAGACAAAAGAGAACGCGGAATTTGACCCACTGGCATCTATCCGCACACAGTATACAGACGGTGAAGACTTTTGATCATAAAGCAGGATAATCTCCAACTATTTCCGATCCGGATGTTGACCTGTATGACCGATCTCCCGCACGAAGCAATCGCAGACTTTGTTCGTGATTCTCTGTCACGGCATGATTCTTATACATCATACTACGACAGGGACTACCATCAAAACCTTGAATATGGACAACCATTTTTCAAAGAAATGAAAGAGACCATGGCAGAAGCAACCCAAGAATTCTATATTCATTCTGGCAGAAAAGGTCTTGTTGTTAAACCAGCCGACGTAAAAGTATGGTACTCAGAATACAAGGAGGGAGATTCCCACGCAACCCATTGCCACCCAAATTCAACTGCTGCTGGGACATACTGGCCATATTCGGATGACAACAGTAGTGCGATAAAATTTCACAACCCCAACAGGATCCCTGTTATGATGTTGCCGTGTCAGGGCACATTGAGTTCGGAGATTGGGTATGAAAAAATCCCCAAGACTGGGGAAATGTCTGTCTGGCCAGCATGGTTGGAGCACGAGGTTAAAAGACAAGGGAAGGTTGAAGACCCAGACTGCACACGTATAGCAATCTCTTGGAACGTAAAACTCTAGACCCCCCCGTAAGTTGTTGATTCTATTCACCTTTCTCGAACTTGCCCTTGTCCCCTATTTGCTCCATAATAGGTGTTCTGATTGAGGAGAATGATATGAAAAAGAAGATGAATATCCGTGAGTTGCGATTGTTCGTAAGTGCTGCAGGAGCGTATGCTTCTCTGTCTGATAATATCAAGGATGATGGTTCTGTGAACTGGGACTTCGTTTCCGCTGATCTCCACATCAACAACTCAATCGGTGACTTCCTTGATGAAGACATCGAGGCGGTGCTTTGTGCCGCCAACTTGGGTGTTGACCCTGAGATGATCATCGAGACTGTTGAGGTCACCGTGGAGAAGTTTGATGAAAAATAACATCGAAGAATTAAACTCCACTCTGGGATTCGTTCTGGAGGAATCGCACGAGGCATATTCTGAATGGAAAGACTATGACGACTACGTCCGAGTCCTGAGACAAAACATGAATACCATCGGCGCGACAAGAAATTTGGTCGAACAAATCGAAGAGTTCGAAGGTTTACTTGCCCAAGCATTTGAGCGATGGGAACGTGCTGAAGAGATGGAAAAACTCATATTGGACCAGATAAAGATGGTCAAAGAAAATGCGTGACTTCTACAAACACCAAAAGCGTTATGCCGCTGCACTCGCGTTCGCGGGTAGAGCACACCAAGGGCAGAAGCGCAAGTACAGGGGTGAACCATACATCACGCACCCGATGGCGGTTGCCGGAATAATCATGCGCCTTGTCCCCGAACACACCTTGGAGATGGTACAGGCAGCATTGCTACACGATGTTGTTGAGGATACTCCTGTCACCATCGAACAGATCGAGCGTGAGTTCGGAATTGAGGTTGCCAGATACGTTTCTTATCTGACCGATGTTTCTGTTCCGGAAGATGGCAACAGGAAGGTACGAAAGCGTATGGACGCCGAGTGGAACGGTCTTGGTCCAGCACAGGCACAGACGATCAAGGTTGCCGACCTAATACACAACAGTCTTGATATAAAAGAACAGGATCCAAATTTTTGGAAGTTGTACAAGGAAGAGAAACTGTTTACTCTCCGACAACTCCACAAAGCAGACCCTGACCTGAAAGCATTAGCAAGAAAACTTATAGAGGAATAGTTATGATCGGAGTTGACGTTACAAAGCGTAACGAATTCACTCGACTCGGGAGGTTAAGTACAACCCGAGTCGATGTGGATGAGGGTGTCTTGTTTGTAGGAAGTTATCGCGGCATAGACATACGCATATGCGGTTGTCCGTGGCAAGAATCAAACAAGCACGTGTGTTGTACTGTGAACGACGGCAAGAATAAACAAAAGATTATCATGACCATCGACCTTGAATATGAGCATGCTCTTTCTCGCGGGAAGTCTATGAACTTTTATTCGGTCGCCTATGTCTCTGTCGACCACAAATACCAAGGGTTCGGTATAGCACCCAAGATATACAGCAAGTTGCTGAAGTCTATTCCAATCGGATTAGTTTCCGGCGATTCACAGTCGGTTGGCGGTCAAAGCATCTGGAAGAAACTGCTCAATGAACGTTCCGTCTCGGTTCTGGCGTTTCGGACTCCAAGGAGTTTGAGAGAGGTCGAGATAGACGGCACGGGGAGAATAAACGCAGACGACCCCAACGTAAACATCTGGGACGAATATGCTCCAGACGAACACATCAAACCATGGCGGTTGGTGGCATTTAATGAAGGAAATATCTGATATGATAAATACAAGAGACAGGAAGCAACTGGTGAGTCTGGTGAAGGCGTCATGCCAGACAAGGTTGAAGATGTGGACAGCGGATTATGACGAATGCGTATCGCACTCAGCATACCTGCGCGGAATCCAGTTCTCTCTATACCAGATACCGGAGGGCAGGAGGATAGAATCTGACGCATGGCAATTGTGCATGCCTATCCAAGGGGACGCGGGCGAATTCGTAGTCGGTGAACTTGCCCCGATACGGGAACCGGACAGCGTCCATGCTCTGGCGTTTGTTGAAGAGTGTGTCCTCAACGCCATACATGTATACGAGGCGCGACAAGAGGCGTATGGTTCTGCAAGTTGTTGATTCTATTCAGTTTAACGGAACTTGTTCTTGTGCGCGGATTGCGCGATAATAGATGTTCAAGTTGAGAAGAAGAGGTAAAACATTATGGGTAGTTTGATTAAATTTGTTGTAGGCGCAGCGGTATTGTTTATGTGCCTCCCGCTAATAGGATGGGCGTTTCTCTTTGGTGCTATTGCGCTGGGCATTATCTAATGCCAGTGCACGGTTCAATGAGGCACTCGCCCTGCGGTCGTAAGATCAAACGTAAGGTTGTGCGCGGCGAAACATACCAGAAGATGCAGACCCCAGAGTTTAGGGAAATGCAGACCAGCGGTTCAGGTTATCGCCGAGGCGACACTTCCGAGTACAAGTCAGTGATGCCCGACAGTTGCGGCGAACAGCGCGTCTGTGCTGCTCCTGAGAAGAAGGAGTATACCGGCACACTGGTCAAGGGTATTGGCACGATGCACAAGAGCAACGCAATACCAATCATAGACGAAGAACAGATGAAAGATCTGGCGAGGATGAGGAGATGAAACGTAAATTGGTAGAAGCATACATGGGCACAGCGAGAAACTTTGCCGCTTGCTCAACTGCCGAGCGTTTGAAAGTCGGCGCAATCATTGTTGACCCCAAAACAGGGGCAATTATCTCGGTGGGTTATAACGGGATGCCACCTGGATTGTCTAACGAATGTGAACACCGTGACCACCATGGTGACGCAATAATAACCAAACCAGAAGTCTTACACGCTGAGGAGAACGCAATCGCCAAGTTGGCACGCAGTACCTCAAGCGCAGAAGGTTGTTGGATGTTTGTTACGCACTCCCCCTGTATCAAGTGTGCAAGGTTGATCGTAGCGAGTGGCATACAAAAGGTCGTATACGAGATTCCGTTCAAGGGAAGACTCGGTTGCGGTTTAGAATTATTAAACAATTGTAAAATTACCACGGAGAAAATGTAACATGAAAATCAAACAGGTATTGGCAGCTGCAGCATTGTCAGTCGCAGCACAATCCGCATCAGCATTCCTTGTGATCGGGGACTCAGTGTCAGCAACGAAATACTCCTGGCCTCAGGTGATGCGAGAGCAGTACGGTTCTTGGATACGGTCAGATGTACAGAGCATGCGAGCATTGACCTCTTATGACTACCCTGATGACCTGATGGCTATTGACGGACACGCCGACCTCGCAGTACTTGCCTTGGGATTCAATGATGGCACTTATGCTTCTGTTGGCCTGATAACTCCGGAAGATTACCGTGTCGCGCTGGGGAAAACAGTAAACAAACTGCATTCGGGGACATATGGATTCAAGCGAGTTATGATTGTTATTCCGCCTGACACGCCAGCATCCACCGAACACCATGACGCGACTCGGTTTCAGGCACAGTTGATGTGCGCGATATGGGACTATTACAACGTGGACTGGATTCGTTGCGTTGACTTCAACGAGATTGGATACTACGACAACACTTCTGATACCGTCCACCCCACACGAGCGTTCTCAGAAGAGATGGCAGCATTCATGTACAACGAGATCGAGCAGTTCAAAGCAGAAACACCAGACCTGTAGGAGATGGGGTAATATGACGATTCAGAAAAAGACCCAGCACACCCAAGCACTGATCGACCTCGATGGTCCTGATGGCAATGCATTCGCCCTTATGGGAGTTGCGCAGCAGCTGTGTCGACAGATGGATCTGAATCCAGACAAGGTACTCGAGGAGATGAAGGAAGGTGACTATATCGATCTGGTAATAGCGTTTGATGACATCTTTGGAAATGTGGTTAATACCACCACAGGCAATGAGCAGTTGATGTGTGATATTGACAGGAGACTGCACGAACGCAACCAATTGGGACTACCAGAAATCACCGATAAGTTTTTTTCCATCGAATAAATGACATAAGAGGTTTATATGAAAGAACAAGTAGAAGATTTACACCCGTGCGCGTTGAAGTGTGTCGATGAGTTATCAACACACCTCAAACAGGAAGCGATGAGCGGACACGATGGCAACGACAAGATGATATTCAAGTGGACGTTTGCACAGGATGGCGAACCCGTACAGGTGCATATGCTCAAAACGGCGAATGGAAAATATGCTCTAGCGTGCGCTGACTTTGGTCAAGATGGAGAACTCGCCAAGAAATGGAGAAAGAAGAACAAAGGGCGATTCGCGGCAATGAAGAAAATTGTCTGTAAGTACGACAACCTCAAGAGCATATATGTAGGCGAAGGTGCTGTTGACGACCTGATCTAGTTGACGATAATAGAGATGAATAAAGTGAAGTATTGGAATTTGTATGAGTGATAAAAAACAGTTCACCCTCCTCCTTGATGACTTACCGAAAGTCCGGCGAGTGAACCCTGACGGAAAGCGTTGCTATGTTCTGGATGACGGAACTCTGGCACGACCGTTTCCCTCGGTGACCACGATAACCTCATCCTGCAAGAAGAGCAGAGCAGGGTTAAACGCATGGCGAAAGAGGGTTGGGGCAGAGGAAGCAAATCGTGTTTCCGCGACTGCCTCCTCACGAGGAACATCTGTCCACCAGTTGATCGAAGACCACTGCCAGAACAATGGCATCGAGGTCATAGAAACCGCTGTTGGTAGGAGACTGCCCGAGGGTGTTATGCCTCACGCATACGACATGTTCACACGACTCAGAGACGTTGCCGATGAGCGTATCGACAACATCCGTGTCATAGAGGGTATGATGTACTCACGCCACCTGCGCACAGCGGGTACTGTGGACATGATTGCCGAGTTTGACGGAGAGTTAGCAGTCATCGACTGGAAAACATCCAACAAGAGAAAGACTCGGAGTCAGATATATAACTACTTCAAGCAAGAGTCTGCGTATGCAGTCATGTATGAGGAAACCATGAAAACTCCTATCAAGAAGTTGGTGACCGTCATAACCTCTGCGGAAGGAAACTCTCAGGTCTTTGTCGAACACAGAGACGATTGGATAGGCGAATTCATAAAGTTAAGGGACGACTATGAGTTGGAACTACAGGGTAACACATAGACCAAAGCAACCCCTGCTTGGTTACCAAATCCGAGAAGTTTTCTATGACGAGAACGGACTCATTAAGTTCTACACCGAAAACGCTGTGGCGGCATTTGGCGACCTGCCCGAGGAACTGGAGAAAGACCTCAATATGATGGCAGATGCGCTCAACAAGGAACCGCTCAATCTGGACCACGTTGATTATCTACTCAATCCTCTGGCAGAGGAATAAAAAAAAGCACCCCGCAGGGTGCTTAGTCAACAAAGAAAAATCAGTGATCGTGATCACCTATATCCTCCTCGAGGGTCGAAGATCGTTCTTCCAAACGCCCCAACCTATCGTGTACAACCTGATTCAGTTCCCTCAGTGCATTAGAGTTTTCCATAACCCGTGTTTCCACCACCGACTTATTCATCTGTACATGCTGCAGTTGGAGATCGACATAGTTCATGATGCCAAAAACCACTGTACCCACGACCCCCAAGAGACCAACAACTCCAGATATGATTGGCATATAATTCAACTTCTGAGTCGCACCTTGGAGCATATGCTCCTCGATTCGATCGATGTTGTCTTCTATTTGCTCTACATCTCTTTCGGTATGTTTGATTCTCCCCTCATGGGTATACAGTCTGGTTTCAACTTCAGACAACCTTTCATCCGTCATGATAAACCTCCTTTTGCTACGTTGTTGCATACAGCGAAGGCATGAAAATGGTTGAACTCAACTCGCGAGAGTATTTATTCAATGAGTGGTTATTTGCGCTCGGTCTCGGCAAATATATTTGTCTCTTTTTCTCGTACTGCCTCTCGTGTGTCTCGAAACGAGAGTTCGTAAGTTGTTGATTTATAAGGGGTTTTGAGAGGTTGTTATTGGGGTCAAATTGTAGGAGAATAGATGTTCGATTGAGGTAACAGCGACCTCTTCGGAACAAACCTATATCGCTGAGTATAAACAACAAGGTATTATCATGTTCGAATTGCGAAAGCATCAAGAGGAAGCACTCAGTGCAGTCCTCGAATCCAAAACAGGAATAGGTAGGGTTGTCATCCCAACGGGTGGCGGCAAGACCTGCGTCGAAGCGTATGCATTACGCGAATTCATTAATGAAGATGCAAGGGATATTCACGTAGTGTTTGCCCCGCGCATTGCATTGGTCAACCAACTCATCAAGGAGTATCGGAATTTCATCGGGCAGAACTATATTGCCGTTGCGTTCCATTCTGGTCGTGTTGAACCCGATTACGAGAAAGTGAAGTGGTCTGAGCGTTCAACCACAAGCGTCGATGTTGTCTACGAAGAATACCAACGTGCTGTCAACATGGACAAAGACCTAGTGATCTTCTCTACATATGCATCTGCACATAAATTGGTCGAGGCAGGGTATCAGTTTGACACCGTCATTGCCGATGAGTCACAGTACTGTGTCGCAGAGAATCACTTCGAGACGATGCGTGACATTGTTTCTACGCGCAAGTTCTTCTTCACTGCAACAGAGAAGCACACTGCAACCGATAAAGGTCGCGGACTAAACAACGAAGATGTTTTCGGCGAGGTACTGTACCAAGTGTCACCGGCCACGTTGATAAAGAAAGGTTACATTGTTGCCCCAAGGTTGCACGTCATGACGGCAAACCGACCGGACGACAAGTGTACTGTGCTCGATGAAGTCATACAGATTGCGCAGAAGCAGTCTGAGTTGTCTGCCAGTATGCCCGTCACCAAGATACTGTATGCTTGCAAAGGCACCAGTGATGTGACAAAGATGGTTGAGCGAGTCGACGAATTGAAGGCAGCACTGCCCAAGTTCAAGATATTCACTATCGTTTCAAACACCAAGTATGGCGCGATGGTTGATGGTGTCAAAATGGGTCGTGGTGACTTCTTGAAAGTCCTGCGCGAAACAGACCACGCATTGATCTTCCACTATGACATCCTGTCGGAAGGTATCGACATCGATGGCATCACTGGGGTTGCGCTCATGCGCAACATGGGTCATGCTAAACTGCTCCAGACAATCGGTCGTGCTGTTCGCATATACAAAGCGAATCCTGCTGCCAAGAAACAAGCGTGGGTATCGGTCATGGTCGTAAACGGCAACGACGAGTCCTCCTCGCACCTCGAGCGTGTAGTGCGTTTGATACGCGACGGTGGGTTCGAAGTCAATGTTGAAGAAGTCGAGTTCACTGACGATGAAGGGTTCGGTATCGCAGACGACGAAGATATCGATGATGTTGTCAGCGCAGACAGCAAGGGTACTGCCAAGGCAGCACTTGAGAATGTGATGCACAGTATAGAAATGAATGAATTCTTCGAAGATATTAGGAATACAAACACCGTTGACTTGATGGAGGACTTCTAATGATCCACCATTTCAAACATACATGCTATGATGTGGATGCTCTGCTCGAAGGATGCAGGAAGATGTCAACCTTCATGTCGAGATTGCGCAAGCAAGCAAACTCCCGTCCAGACTACTTCGACCCAGACAAATATTTTGGTGATGGTTTCGAGGCACTGGTGGAGTCTCTGATAGCGCAACAGGGTCTGACAAAGAAGATCATGATACGAGACTACACCCCCATTCTAGAGGATGACTTGGGTGTTGATGGATTCGGATATGGTCCAGATGGAGAGATTCATACCGTGCAGGCGAAGGCAAGGGGAAACACCGAGTCTGTTCTGACCGCTAACAAAGACCACATATCAAACTTTGTGGCACACTCCCACTCAAAGTTTGGCGGCGACTCCAAAGTCAAATACATGACTATCTTCACGACAGCGAATGACCTGCATAACGTCACTCGGGAGATGTACAACGACGAAGTTCGGGTGATCGGTAATAACGACCTGCGCAAGTTGCTGGACAACAATGATATGTTCTGGACAGTGTTCCGAGAGTCCCTGATATATGGGGACTCGTAAGTTGTTGATTCCACGGGGTTTAAAGAACTTGTTCTTGTGCCCCGATTGAGCGATAATATCCTTTGGATTGAGGAGAACACAATATGTTAGACAGGAAAGAAACCAGATACTATAAACTAAAAACCCTCGCAGCGCGAGGAGATTTAGAACACAACCAGCATACGCCAAGTGAGTTGGTGGACGAGATGTTAGACCTTGTCGCATATACGCTCACAGAAGATGCGAAGATACTAACACTTAACCCAGAATTTGCCGTGTCTCTGATAGAAGACTATCCATTCACGGCACCCAATGTCGTAATGTACACAGCAGGTGACGATAACCTTGAAACTATCGCTGGGGGCATGGGCATAAATACTATACAAGAATTGGAAACAGATATGAATTTCGACGTTGTTTTGGGCAACCCACCATTCCAAAAAGGTCACAGTGCAAAGAGGTGGACTCTTTGGCAAGAATTGGTTGAGAAAGCATTCGAGTTGTCTCCGTGCGTCGCATTCGTGACTCCGCAGAGTATAACTGGACCAAGGGCACTCGAACAGATCAAGGGTGCCTCGGTATTAAACCTAGACGTCAGCAAACACTTCAAGGTGGGCAGCACGTTCTGCTACTGGGTAGTTGATCGTTCACAACCTTGCGAGTATACAGAGGTCACCACATCAGAAGGGAATTTTCAGTTAGACTTTTCTGATGTGCCTTTTCTGCCCCACGAGATAACTGACAAGAACCTGGAACTCCTGAATAAATTAGTTTCTCGGGAAACTACCAGAGTCTGGAAGCGAGGAGAGTTTCACACCACCAAGAAAGATGATATATCAAGTCGAGGTGGTGTGGAGGTTTTCCATACTAATGCACAAACACTCAATGTCAAGAAAACGTTTCAACACAGCAACCTGAACCTAGTGCGGGTTGCTGTGTCCCTGAGCGGATATCCAGAGTTCAAGGTTGTGAAAGGTCACTACTGCTCACAAGCGACTTTGTGGACGGAGTTCAAAACATTGAAGGACGCGAAAGCATTTGCTGCTGAGTGCAACGGGGAAGAAGTGCAAGAGATGTTGAAGGTGTACAAGTGGTCGGGGTGGAACTCCAAAGAGGTCATAAGTCTACTGTGATCGATGGTCTCTGGGATAAAGTCGCACAACTCGCCAACGAGCACAGTTACATGGGTGGTATTACTCGTGAGCAGCACCGTGTCAAGGCGACTGGCGAAGTATTCACCCCGACTGAATTGGTCATCGAGATTGTCCAGCAAATGGATCTCGACCAGTTTGCTCCATCCAAGACGGTCATTGACCCTGCTTGCGGAGACGGTCAGTTCCTGATTGTCGCGCTGGGCATCAAGATGTACCACCACGGGATGACCCGCGCGGATGCCCTCATGGACATCTATGGGGTTGACATCATGCGGGACAACGTTGACCTGACGCTGAGGAGACTCGGT
>Ga0213863_10002645_pt1 | contig 12615 bp, 8 predicted proteins | sample PICome_8_FD_160128 | JGI IMG/M metagenome (GOLD analysis project Ga0213863, IMG submission 160128) | Coastal seawater microbial communities near Pivers Island, North Carolina, United States - PICO497 | ecosystem: Environmental > Aquatic > Marine > Coastal | place: USA: North Carolina | collected... | reverse complement strand
GTATTACACAGGCGAGCACCACTGCCAGAGCTAAAGTGAGCACATCGAGCAGCGCGGCAACGCCCTGAGTGCCCGCCACAGCGGCTATCAGCGCAAACACACCGAAGGGAGCGACTTCCATTACCCAATGGGTAATGCGCAGCATCATCTCGCTGCTAGAGTCCATCAATTCCGCCACCGGCTTGCCCTTTTCGCCGATGGTCAGAACGCTCACTCCCACTAAAAGCGCGAAGAAGATAATCGCGAGAATATTGCCCTCGGCCAGCGCAGCTATTGGATTCGAAGGGACAATACTGAGCAGGCGCTCGGACAGCGGTATCGCTTCTTGGACGGCGCTCGGGGCCGCTGCCGACAGATCAACACCGACACCCGGCTGCAGCACGGCCGCAAAGAAAAGGCCTATGGTGATGGCGGCAAGGGTGGTGAGCATATAGATCGCCAAAGTCTTGGCGCCAAGGGAGCCGAGCTTGGCGGGGTCGCCCATCGCGACCACGCCCGACACTAAGGTCACGAACACTAGGGGCACTACGACCATGCGTATTAGGCGCACGAACAGCTCGCCCAACCAGCTGATGCTTGAGGCTCCGGGCCCCCAAATCATCCCCACAATGACGCCGAGCACGAGCGCGACTAGAATACGCTTCCAAAGCGCGGTGGCGAACCAAGTCTGTAGCATGAGTAATCCCTTAATCCTATTGGCCTTGCATGGCGTAGTGATTGCGCGCCCAAGTTATCCGCAGGGCGCATGACAGCGTAAACGTCTAAAGCGCTAAGTTACCGCGTTTGCGCGCTAAGATCGACTAGCCAAAATGCCTCAGGATTTCAGCCTGATGTTAGTGAAAATATAAGGAATACAGATGTCTGAATGGGTCTCAGGGAAGGTTATAGAGAATAAGCACTGGACACAGAACTTGTTCTCGCTGCGAATAGAAGCGCCCATAGAGCCCTTCAAGGCAGGCCAGTTTACAAGTCTGGGGCTGGAGATAGACGGTGAACTCACCGCCCGCCCCTACTCGCTGCTCAATGCGCCTGGCGAGCAACCATTAGAATTTTTCTTCTACACTGCCACCGATGGCGTGCTCTCCAATGCCATGGTGAGCCTGAAGGAAGGAGACGATATTCTCGTCAAACGCGAAGCCAACGGCTTCTTTACCCTAGACGAAGTCCCTAGCTCGAAAGACCTTTGGCTGCTGGGGACAGGGACGGGCATTGCCCCCTACTTCTCGATGTTGCAAACCGATGAGCCTTGGGAACGATTCGAGCGCGTGATACTCGTCCATGCTGTGCGTCAGAGCAGCGACCTTCGCTACCAGGAACTCATCGAAGAGTTAAGTTTGAACTACGGCGAGCGCTTCGTGTTTCAAGCCTTCGTAAGTCGCGAGGACATAGAAGGCACGCTACCCGGCCGCATCCCCGAGGCATTAGGCAATGGCGCCTTGGAGCAAGCCACCGGCATTAGCATTAACGCTACAGACTCGCAGTTCATGCTGTGCGGGAACCCTGCGATGGTTGCGGATGCGACAGAAGCACTGAAAGCTTTGGGGCTTAGCAAGAACCGTCGCCGCACGCCCGGACAAATAACCGTCGAGAAATACTGGTAGCACCTCACCCCGAAGAAACAGAAACGAGTCCAGATTAAGGTTCGCTGCGAAGGCTCTTCAGGGTCGCGAGCGTCTCTAAAACCTGCTCATGGCGCCCGCTATGGGCGAGTTCATGGCCTTCCTCCGCTGTCGCTGCCTGTGACTTCAAGAGTCTTTGCTCCGCCAGTTCATACTCCTGCTGATCGATAAGGAAAAGCGCATGGAAGTAGTTAGCATCCATGCCCTCTGGATTCATCTCTACTCCCTTGGCGAGTAATTCCCGGGCCTTGTCTTCGTCGCCAAGACCCAAGGGCCAACCTGGCACCGAATGGTAGAGAATACCCAAACTGCTATAGGCCGACCCCTTAGCCACTTGCGGGTCGGAGTCGATCAACGCCTCTAGATCATTCCTCGCCTCTTTCGCAAGACTCAGCGCCGTGAGAGGGGAAGAGACCTCAGCCAGAGAGCTTTTTATGATCGCCGTCCATAGCTTGAGCTCAGAGTTTTGAGGCTCTGCCACAAGCCCTGCCTGCGCATCCGCGAGCAGGGTCAAATAGCCAGCCTCACGATCATCAAAGGGAACTGTGTAGGCTAATTCAGCCCAGCGCAGGCGTAGCATTGTAACGGAGCTGACCTCCTGTGCCCTAAGCTGGGGTGCCAGCAACAATGCGACTGTGAGAAAGAGTATTGAGCTTCGCGGCTGCAAATATCTGCTACTACCGAGCGGCGGTTTTGTGAGCTGCCGATGTGCTGGAATGAAGTGAAACATTGTCTATCTCCCTGTGAAGAAGATGCAGTGTTTCAAGTTACGTGAACCTTGCAAATCTATTCGAGGAAGATCTGTGATACTTATCACGCTCTGTTTAGAAGCTCGGCGGCACTCGTAGGCTGCCTGCGGCCTCTAGCACCGCGCCGAGGTCTACGAGCCGCTGCTCTTGAAAAGAAGGCGCGTAAAGCGTGATACCAATCGGCTGACCCGAATCGCGGTAGCCGACCGGCATCGTGAGCGCTGGGAAATTAGCGAAGGCACCTGCACTCGCCCCGCTGTTATTGATTCGCACCAGCGCGTCTAAGCTATTGTCCTCGAACAGCCGCTCTAAATAGCCCCCAGTCTCGCCAACCACTAGAGCCCGAAGCGCCTCTGTTCGCTCAGCCATGAGTGCCGGCTGTCCGGCGAAAGACGCCTCAAAAGCCGCCATGCCATCGACAAGGGCCTGCCCGTAAGGCATGCGCTGGGAGGCCGCCTGCTCGTTAAACGCCTTGATCTCGGCAAGGCTTGCAACTGGCACAGCCGGGGGCGCCCAAGCGTCGAGATAGGCGGGCAAGTCCCGAACCATTTCGGCCCCCATGAATTCGACTTCCTGCGGCAGATCAGGCGGAGAGAACTCGACCGGCACTATCTCGGCGCCTGCTGCCTCGAGTGTCGCGACCGCTGCGGCGATAAGCGGATCGTCTGCGAGCGTCCGAGGCAGTCCCAGCCGCAGCTCCGCAATGCTGGCCTCGCGCAGCATAAGGCGCAGGTCGGCGCTGATTAACGGCATCGCCCTATCAGCCTGGTCATAGCCTGTCATCGCGTTAAAGAGAGCGACGACATCTGCTAAGTTGCGGCCCATAGGCCCAAGCGTGTCGAGGGTACTTGCGATCGGTACGACTCCAGAGCGGCTAAGACTGCCGGTGGTAGGTTTGAGTCCAACCAGAGAGTTAGCACTTGCCGGAGAGAGGATGGAGCCTGCCGTTTCGGAGCCCACAGCAGCAACAGCAAAACCGGCGGCGATCGCTGCGCCACTGCCGGAGCTCGACCCGCCCGTATTGAACTCAAAGCGCCCGTAGGGGTTCAACGTCTGCCCGCCCAGCGCGCTGTATCCTGAGGGGCAGCCGCGACAGAAGAAGTAGGCCCATTCGCTGAGATTCGCTTTGCCGAGTATCACCACGCCGTTACTCTTCAAACGGGTCGTGACAAAGGCGTCTTGCGTCAGATTCTCGGCCAAGGCCGCCGCACCTGCGGTGGTTGGCAAGCCCTCGAAACCGACGTTGTCCTTAAGCAGAACCGGCAGTCCGAACAGTGAGTCCGCTGGGATCGCTTCACCCGCATTCACCCGCGCTAGGCGCTGCGCGTCTGCAGCCTGCGCGGCAGCAATGGCACCAGGGTTGAGCGCAATCACGGCGTTGAGAAATTGCGTATTGCTGCTTTCGATATCGATAATACGTGCAATGAAGAACCGGCTTATCTCTTCATAGCTCAGCTTGCCTTGAGCAACCGCTTCCTGGAGTTCAGCAGCGCTCTTCTCAAGAATCTCCGCCTCGAAATTAGCGATCAAGCGGCGCCGCGTGTCTGGCTGCGCCAGCCCCTGAAAGCCCTGCCATAACTCGTCTTTGCTGCGCAGCGGCGAAGAGAGCCTGCGGTAATGCATCCGTGGATTGGGGTGCCCAGCGAGGGTCGCCAAAGCCGCCCCTTCGTCGAAGTCTGCAGACTGAGCGAAGCTCGCATGCGTGTTCATCAGCAGGACAGGAAAAACGACCGCGAGCGCTAGACAGCACTTCAGCAAGCGGCTTGTAGATTCCCCTTGCCAATTCCGGTTTACAGAGCGAGTAAGCGACTTATTCATTGAGATTTCTCTCCTGAGTGGGATTGAAGCGCTGGCTTCTTGGCTGAAATCAGCCTTGGGCGAGCAGACTCGCCATAAGAGCGTACAGTACCACTCTTGGCGCGAACCTGACGCGCACGGGGGCTAAACTAGGGCGTAAGGTTCACTGCAAACCGGCGAGGAGCCAGCGGCGTTAATCTTTGTAGTCCCTGCAGAATTGCCCAGTGCATCCGCTTTTCTGCGTTCTTACATTTTTGCCCTGAATAGCCTAAATTAAGCCCTACCCTAATTCATCGCTCACGCTCTATCGAGGCCGATACCCATGACTCTTCTCTCTTTTCTTAGCCCTGCCCTCGCATCTCGTCAGTTCGCGCGCTCGCTAGCTGCCTCGGCAATGGCGCTACTTCTTGTAGCCTGCGGGGAGTCTACCGAACAGGGCGATATGAGCTCGCAGGAAACCTCTCCCGCGGCAGGCTACACCCGCATCGATGCGCGCGATCCCAATGACCCGCTCAAGGCGTCGATATTCGAGCTGGACAATGGCCTCAAGGTTTATCTCACCGAGAACCATGAAGAGCCACGCTTCTACGCTGAGATCGCCGTGCGCGCCGGCAGCAAGCACGACCCTGCGGACGCTACTGGCCTCGCACACTATCTCGAGCATCTTCTATTCAAAGGCAACCAGAATCTCGGCACGCTAGACTACGCGGCGGAAAAGCCTCACCTCGATAAGATTACCGAACTCTACGAAGAGCACTTCAATACTCAGGACCCTGCGCGACGTGCAGAGATCTACGCCGAGATAAATGCTACCGCCCAGCTCGCGGCTCAATATGCTGTGCCCAACGAGATCGACAAACTGTACAACGCTATGGGCGGCTCCGGTCTCAATGCCCATACTTCCAACGAAGAAACAGTCTACAAAATAGGCCTGCCTTCTAATCGTCTCGAGGCCTGGGCAGAAATCGAGTCCGACCGCTTCGTTAACCCTGTGTTTAGAATTTTCCACACCGAACTCGAAACGGTCTACGAAGAGAAGAACCGCTCGCTCGATAACCGCGGCTTCATTCTTTACACCGCGCTCAATGAGCTCATGTTCAAAGAGCACCCCTACGGTCAACAGCCAACTATCGGCACGGTTGAGCATCTAAAGAACCCGTCACTCGTTTACATACAAGACTATTTCGACACCTACTACGTGCCAAACAATATGGCCCTATTCATTAGTGGCGACATAGACACACAGCAAACTATCGAGCTTATCGCCGAGAAATTTGGCGCTTGGCAACGCAAAGCAGTGCCGGAGGTCGGCCCGTGGGAGGAAGCTCCCTTAGCGGGGGTCGAGCGCAGCACTGTGCAGTATCCCGGTGAAGAGCAAGTGCAGATCGCCTTCCGCACCGTGCCCAACGGCCATGAGGACAAAGAGGCGCTTATCCTCGTGGATATGATCCTCGACAATGCGACAGCCGGTCTCATCAATCTTAACCTTAATCAGCAGCAGCTCGTCGCCAACGCGGGCTCGTCGCCTCAGTTCTTTAACGATGCCGGCATGCAACTGCTTTACGGCGTACCCAAAGACGGGCAAACGCTAGATGAAGTCGAAGCCCTATTGCTTGACCAGCTGGAACTAATTAAAGCTGGCGAGTTCGACGAATGGATAATCCCCGCCATCATTAACGACTTCAAAAAGAATCAGAAAGCGAGCCTCGAGTTCAACACCTCGCGCGTCGCAATGATGCGTCAGTCCTTTATCGAGGGCGCGCAGTGGGAAGACTACAGTGCCGAGATCGAGCGCATGGAGCAGCTCACTAAAGCCGACGTTGTTGCTGCGGCGAACAAATATTTCGGCAGCAACTACGTTGCTGTACAGCAGATCGATGCACAGCACACCGTTCCGCCGGTGGAGAAACCACAAATCGACCCGGTAACGATCGACCCTTCACGGCAGTCGGAATTTGCTTCTGCTATTTTGGCAATGGACTTTGAGCCTATCGAGCCGGTATTCGTCGAGGCTGACAAAGACTATCGCCGCATCGAATTTGCTGACGGCGTTGAGCTGTTCTATGCGCCCAATCCGCTCAACGATCTGTTTACCTTTTCGATTAGCATCGATGTCGGCACCCAGGAGAACGACAAACTCAGCCTCGCCGCCGCCATGATGGATGTCGCTGGCACCGATACCCTGAGCAATGAAGAGCTGCAGAAAGAGTGGTACCGGCTCGGCAGCAGCTTTAATTTTGGCGCCGGTGAAAATTCTTCAGGGTTCAGCCTGTCCGGGCTGGACGAGCAGTTTGAAACTAGCCTTGAGCTGATGATGACCGCAATCAAACAGCCGAGCACAGATGAGCAAACACTCGAGCAGCTGAAGGCGATACTTTTAAAGTCGAGGCAGGATCAAAAGAGCTCGCCGCCGGCTATCGCTCGCGCGCTTTATCTCTATAACCGCTATGGCGAAGAATCGCCGATGCTGGAGGCGCTGAGCAGCGAGGAGATTCGTGCAACCTCACTCGACGAGCTGACCTCTTTGCCCGGCAGTCTTTTAGACTACCAGCACACTCTCGCCTACACCGGTTCTTTGCCCTTGGAACAGGTGGTCGAAACTGTTCGCCGCCATCATCCTTTGGCGAGCGATCTCAAACAGCCCCCAGCCTATCGCTTCCGCACGGCGCGGGAGATTAGTAGCAACGAAGTTTATGTTGTCGATCAGCAGACCGCTCAGGCGCAGGTGCGCATCGAGTTTGCCGACGGTGAATACAATGCCGACGACCGCGTCCCCGCATCGGTTTACACCGGCTACTTCGGTAGCGGTATGTCTAGCGTTGTGTTTCAAGAACTTCGCGAAGCTCGTGCGCTAGCCTACTCCGCCTCTGCGCGCTATGGACAAGGCAGCCGCGTGAACGATCAGAACCTCATGCTGGGCGCGATCGGCACGCAGACCGACAAGACCGTCGACGCGCTCAATGCCTTCATCGACCTTATCGACAATATGCCGGAGTCCGAGGAGCGCTTCGATGAAACGGTTGCAGCGCTTCTCAATCGCTACCGCACCTCAAAGCTAAGTTTCAGAGAAGTCATCGGCGCAGTACGAGGCTGGGAAGAGCTCGGCCTCGCGGGCGACCCGCGCCGGGAGAGCTACGCCAAGCTGCAGAGCCTGACATTCGATGAGCTCAAGGCCTTTCAAGCCGAACACGTGAAAGATCGTGCCAAGCTAATTTCTATTGTGGGAGATCTGTCAATAATCGACACTGAGGAACTGGCGCAGTTTGGCTCGGTCAAAGAAGTCGCGGTTGACGAGCTTTTCGTCGACTAGCCTCTCTGCCTATTCAGCTCACAGTCAGCCTGCAGTGGCTACTTTGCTGTGACTCGTTTGCTGTGAGTCGGCCCCGGGGCGATGACAAAGCCCTGGGAGCTAATGACGTCTACGGGTAGCGAGAGCAAAGCCGCTGTGAAGCATGCCCTTTGGCGATAATTGCGGCCGGTAGATGCGAACAACACCGAGAGATAGGTTTAAAAGAGACAGGCGATGCCCGAGAAGTTGGCCAATTCCACAGCACCAGTGCTCCTTATGCAGGCCGTCGCGAAAAGCTACGGCTCTGTGGAGGTGCTGCTCGGAGTTGATCTCACAGTAACTCAAGGATCTATTCACGGACTCGTCGGGCTCAATGGCTCTGGCAAGACCACGACGCTGGACTGCCTCCTTGGACTCAGCGCGATAAACGCAGGCAGGATTGAGATCCTCGGCTTACCTCCCGCAAGGCTCCACGAAACCGAGGGCGCCATAGTCGCCGTTTTCGACACACCGTCGCTGCACTCCCAGCTCACGGTGCGGCAAACGCTACAGCACGCCGCCACACTGTGCCCCTCCCCTTCACGCAGTGTTGACGAACTCATGACCTTGCTTAGCTTAAGCCGCTATGGCGACTACAAACTCAGCAAGCTGTCGCTAGGCAATCGGCGGCGTGTTTCCATTGCTCACGCGCTTGTCGGCGATCCTAGCCTTGTCCTGCTTGATGAGCCTTTCAATGGACTCGATGCCGGCGGTGTTGACGAAGTGCTGGCTCTTATTCAACGACTCAATCGAGATCACGGTATGAGCTTCTTGCTGTCTAGTCATCAGCTGCCGTATTTGCAATCGATCTGCACTCATCTTTCGATACTGCATGGGGGAAGGATTCTGGCATCCGACTCTCTCGACGCGCTGCTCGCTGGTAGCCAGTCCATACTCACGGTCACTACGCCAAACCTAACAGCTGCGTGCGAGATCCTTGGCTCCCGCACGGATTTACAGATTCGAGCGGACTCATCAGCTACCCACCTGCGGCTAACGCTCGAAGGAGCCACGCCTGCCGAAATCAATCGCCTACTCGTGACGTCGGGCATTGAGGTACAGGCGCTGGTAACAGAGCAGGCCAGCATCGAGTCGCTTTTCCGCGAGTTAACGGGCGCGTCTGCTGACCAGCCAGCAGGGGAGCGCGCAGCCTGATGCGAGTCGCACAAACAAGCGCCTGCCTCAAAGCCTGTCTGCACGCCGAGCTGCACCTCGCCCGCCATTCCCTCGGCACACGCCTACTCGTTCTCACTCCGTTATTAATTGCCTGCCTGCAGCTAATGATCGCCTCGCTCGGCGAGACCGGCGCGCAGGCCCAACAGGCGCTGCTGGGCGCCGAAGCCGAGTCCACACAGCAGGGCTACGGATTTTGGGTCGACTCTTTGCTAACGGGCCTTACGTGTTTGAGTCTTCTCGCGGTCGCGCAGGCTGCCTACGGATTAGCCGCCGAACGCGATAGCGGTGCGCTGCGTCACCTTGTAATTCGCCGAGCGAGTCGCAGCACTCTCGTTGTGTCTAAACTCATCGCATTACACCTGCTGATCGCGCTAGCCCTGTTCCTCTTACTATTAGGCAGCTGGGGACTGAGTGCGCTGCTATGGGAGCTCGGGCCAGTCATTGAAGACGGCTATGAGCTCATCAGCGAGGGTGAGATCCGCACAGAGATTCACCTAGGCCTGCAGCTCGCCATCCTCCCGCTGCCCGCGGCACTCGCCTTCGGAATTCTCATCTCGGTACTCGCGCAGTCGGCGACACAGTCGTTAACTCTGGCCCTTGGTGCGACGTTGGGCTTCGACGTGTTCAAGGCCTCGCTGGGAGATAGCGCCGGCTATGTTTTTGCGAATTTCCTGCCGTCGCTTGTCGACGCCTCTTACCTTGGCGATGTCGCCCGACTCGCGCGGGGCTATTCCGATGTGCTTATCGATGAGCGTCTGCTGAGCCTAAACACATGGACTCCGCTGCCTGCGTTCTTACTTTGCTTAGTGCTAAGTCTAATTTTTATTCAAAGGAAGTCGCTCTAATGATTCTCTCACCTGCGCGGGTTAGCGTTGCTGGCCGCGCCGCGCTGCTGGCCCTACTGCTCGCGCTAAGCCGCTGCGTAAGTTACTCCCCAGCGCTCGCCGTGCCGGAGCTCACGCTTTCGGCTGAGGAGGTGACGCTAGTCTCTCCCCGCGGTGGTGCAGGCACTGCGAGCAAGAAGATCGACTTCGGTGTAGAGGTAGGCGCTAACGAAAGCGATTCGCTTTTTGACCTTGCAACCCTACCCGGCGTGCGTGTGCGCGGCCTCGATGCTGGCGGCGCAGCAGAGGCCGCGGGCCTGCGCGTGGGCGATATCATCCTGAGTATAGAAGACACCAAAACCAACGCGCCTGATGCAGTGCGGCTAATCGAGACCAGCGCCGAAGCTGGCACTTTCGCTTTCGAGGTGCGGCGCGATACCACCGTCTTTGCCGCGAGCGTAATAGCGCGGGCCGCACGCAGCGGCGCGGCGCCCGTTGAGCTCTATCGCATCGATCCGCTGGCTACGCGCGCAGCTTATCGCACCGAGGCACTGGAGCTGAGCGGTGCAGAAGACCGACTCATTGCCGCCGCGCGCGTAGTTGAGATCTTAGACATGAGCCCTTTGACTACAGCGAACATAAAGCTAGGCGAGACTATCGTCGCCCTGCAGGGACGCGAAATTAGTTCGGCACAGGACTTCATCACGCGAATCAATAGCGAGCATAGCCTAGGTGAACGCGTCAGCGTCGACGTGTTCGACGGCAGCGAAATACGCCGAGAAAGCTTGCAGCTGTGGCATCCCGGCCGGCGTCTTAGCTCACTGTCGCTTGGGCCTCTCGCGCGCTACCAATCCAGTTCTCCAGAGGAGACGGAATTCACTCTGGGTAACCTCTGGCTATTTTCGCTCTATAACTACCGCAAGAGTGGCGGCGAGAAAACTCATCGCCTGCTAGGACTGATCGAGATAAGCAGCGGCTATGGCGAGCTTATTGAGGAGCCGCAGCCTTGAGGAAACGCCTGCACAATAACGGGCAGAGCTCGGCTCCATTTGGCTCTTTTGCTCTTGGCTCCGCTCCCACTTTTTGCGCTCTATTTATTTTCCTCGCAGCGTTCGTCCTAGCAAGCGGCTCTACAATTACGCAAGCTGCCGAAGCCGAGTTCTCGCCAAACTATGCTGCCTTCACTCTTCGCCGTGACGAGAACTGGTCTCCGCTTGCTACAGAGGATCTGAACGGCGACGGCCGCAAAGACCTCGTTTACGGCGTCTATTCCGAAGGTGGCGGTCGCGAGTTGCTCGTTCACTATCAGGATGCCTCGGGCGGTTTCAGTCAACGGCCGCAGCGAATCGAGATCAAGTCAGAGATCATCGGCATCGGCTTCGCCGAACTCCGACCCGAGCCGGGCATTGAGCTGCTACTTTACGCGGCCAACGGCGTCTTTAGCCTGTCGGCGGGGATCGAGGGCTATGCGGGAAATCTTAGGCCGTTGCTGCAGGCCGACGCCCTCGCGACTATCGCATCTAATCGCAGCGTCGAACTTATGCCTGCCCTTGAGGATCAAGATGCAGACGGCATGCCCGATCTCCTTCTCCCCCGTGCTAATGGCTTTGCATTCTACCGCGGCGCTGAGCCCGGCTTTGCGGAGGCTGGAAACATAGCGACCGTGAATGACGCGCTCGCGCTGGCGCGGCGAAATAATCGCGAGGCTGGACTCGACGCGCGCCTTGGCATTAACGCGCAGGACGGCCTCGCTATTGAGTTTGCTGTCGAACGCGCGAACCCCTTCGATGATTTCGTCCGCATCTGGCAGCCGCGATCTAAAAAATCCGAGAATGAAAACGAAGACGGTGAGCAGCCAGCAGATATTCTTAACAACGAAAAATGGATACCCAATGCGCTGCTGCGCAATCTTAACGGCGATGCGCGTATGGACCTCGCCTTTGTTAATCTCGATGCCGAAGCCAACCCGCAGCTGAATATCGCGTATCAAAGCCCTAAAGGATTCGCCGAGGACCGCATCTGGTCAGGCAGCCTAGCGGGTGATGACGGACGAGGAGAACGCCGGCTGGTCGATCTCGACGGCGACGGACTCGACGATTTTCTCCGCCTAAGCGGCGATGGTGACGAATGGGAGGTGCGTCTTCACCGCAATCGCTTGAGCGCCGGTGAGGAATCAGTAGACATCGCCCCTTTCATTCTCGATACCCCCGATCAAATCCTACGCCTGCGCGGCTACGATATGCGCGTAGAGGCGCTGCAAATAGGCAGCGGGGAAACCGTGCTCGCGGTCAGTTTTTATACCCTGCCCGTAGTCGACGCGATACGTAGCGCTAGCATTAATCGCACTCAGCTACTCTATGCCGCGGCCGAGCAAGACCAAGCGCAGCAAGGGTTACTATTCGAGCGGCGCCCTGCGAGCCAACTCAGCGAAAGCTTTTCTGCCGCCAATGTGCGCGGACTCTCGGAGCAAATGTCGCTGCGCTACGACATCGACAACGACGGCCGCAAGGATGCGCTCTACGTTACCGAGAGCGGGACTCTGGCAGCGAAGCGTATAGATAGCTCGCTCACCATTGCCGACGAGCCTTTCTGGGAATATACGAGCAATAGCACGGTATTCGAGTTTGAGGTGAAGGCCCTGAATGACGACTCAACACCCGATCTCATACTGCGTCACGGCACGACTATTACTGTTTTGGTATCGCGCAATGACTAAGCCCGCAGAGAAACTATTTTTGGCGGCGACACGGCTTAGCGCTGCGCTCTGCTTTCTTGTGGGCGCCAATGCACTGCAGGCTGCACCTGCCACCCTAGAATTTAGCCGCACCCCCTTTTCTCTCCCCGCCGACACCCGCAACCTGACCGCTGTAGATTTCGACGGCGACGGTTTGAGCGACCTGCTGGCCCAGCGCGATGACGAGTTGCGGCTCTATATCCAATCAGCGAAGGGTTTCGACTTCGATACGGGATTTATCAGCCTGCCAAGGAGCGGCGCTAGCCTCGGCTGGGACTTGCGCCCCCAAAGCAGCAGCGAGCCTCACGCCGCCAAGGAACTGCTGACACTCGAACCCGCAGGCGCGGGCCGAAGTGCGACGATCAGCTCAGTGCGGGCCTACCGCCTG
>Ga0213863_10002642_pt1 | contig 12623 bp, 7 predicted proteins | sample PICome_8_FD_160128 | JGI IMG/M metagenome (GOLD analysis project Ga0213863, IMG submission 160128) | Coastal seawater microbial communities near Pivers Island, North Carolina, United States - PICO497 | ecosystem: Environmental > Aquatic > Marine > Coastal | place: USA: North Carolina | collected... | reverse complement strand
CCACCGCCGAGCCCACCGCCGAGCCCACCGCCGAGCCCACCGCCGAGCCCACTGCTGAGGCCACCGCTGAGCACGCGCCTGAGCCCGTCGTGGAGCCTGAGCCGAGCATCGATCACAGCGTGGACGCGGGCCCGGAAGGCGCGGCCGAAGCGCCTGAGCCCGGAGACTCCGCGAGCATCGAAGTCGACCAGGACGATCAGCGTCCTCCGACGGTCGGACACGACGCCAAGCTGGGGAGCGATGCCCCCGAGGATGCCGAGCCGGAAGGCGGGGCAGTGACGGAGCCCACCGCGCAAGAGCCCGCCGCAGAAGAGCCCGCTGCAGAAGAGCCCACCGCAGAAGAGCCCGACGCGGAAGAGCCCGCTGCCGCTGAACCCGCCGTGGCAGAGGCGCCTGCGGACGACGCGCCCGCCGCCAGTGCTCCTGCGGAAGATCCCGCGCCCGCCTCCGCAGCCGGCGTGGGTGAAGCCGATGTCGCGGTCACGGACGGCGGCTCGCAGGCTGGCGCTGCGGCAGCCGCGGACCGAAAGCCCGGTCCGAAGCCCAGCCCGGCTCCGGCCCCCTCGCCCCAGCCCGAGGCGCTGGTGATCACTGCCGAGCTCTCGAAACTCTGCGAGCCGTTCGTCAACCCCGACAAGGGCGTGCACACCGAGACCGAGGCGCTCGCTGGCGCCGTTCGGATCCTCTCTGACCGGCTCGGCCGTGACTCTCGCCTGCGTGACACGGTGCGCCGGATCATGCGCAAGAAGGGCGTCCTGCGCGCCCGGGCGCTCGTGGACGACAAGAAGGCTGGGCGTCACAAGAACCTGCTCAAGCTCAAGACGCCACTTCGTCAGCTTCAGGGGCACCGCCTCACCGCGATCCGACAGGCTCAGAGCGAGCGTGTCATCTCGACCTCTATCGAGCTTCATCCCTCGGAGGTCGTCGGCCGCGTGCGTTCGGCCCTCGGCAAGCACACCCGCCCCGAGTACGAGCCGCTGCTGGACGACATCGCCCGCAAGGCCCTCGCTCAGCGAATCCTCCCCGTCATCGAGGAGGACATCAGGCTTGAGCTGAAGGAGCGGAGCGACGCCGAGGCTCTGCGATTCCTCGGGGCACACCTGCGCCAGATCCTCCTCACGCCGTTCTTCGGTCGCGTGCCCGTGGCCGGACTGGATGTCAGCGCGAAGGGCGACATGACCCTCGCCTTCCTGGGTGCCGACGGAGACCTTGCTGCCGAGGTCAAGGTCGAGACCGGAGAGAAGGAGCCCGCGGCCATCGGCGCGGAGGTCTCCGCCGCCATTGAATCGCACGGGGCCGCGGCCATCGCGGTGGGGAGCGGGAAGTCATCCCGCGCCGCCGGGCACAGGCTCCGGGAGGCGCTGGCTGCCGCCAACTCTCAGGCGCCGGTGATGGTAGTCAACGATGCTGGTGCCACCAGCTACGCCAACGGGACCCGCGCTCGCGCAGAGCTCGCCGAGAGCAGCGTGGGGCTGCGCCTCGCCATCAGCATGGGGCGACGCCTGCAGGACCCGATGGCGGAGTTCCTCAAAGTCGATCCCAAGCAGCTCAGCCTCGGCGCCGAGCAGCGGCTGGTGAGCAAGGCCAACCTTCGCCGGACCCTCCAGGACGCCGTGGAGTCGGCGGTGGCCTTCGTGGGCTGCGACTTCGACACGGCGCCGCGCTCGATCATCGAGCACCTGCCCGGGCTGGATGAGGAGTCCGCCAAGCGCCTCGCGGATCGCCGCGATGCCGGCGACATCGAGTCCCGCGAAGCCATCCGCGCCGAGGGGGTCTTGGACGAGGCCCAGTGGACCAGCGTCGCTGCCTTCCTGCGCATGCGCAGGTCCTCCGATCCGCTCGACCGGACCTCGCTGCACCCCGAGCAATATCAGCTCGCGCGGCAGCTCCTGGAGAGCAGCGGCGGCTCCGTCTCGGAGTCGCTCGGGCGACCGGGAGCCACCAAGGGGCTTCGCCGACAGTCGTTCGATGTGGACGAGTTCACCTGGCGCGACCTGATGCGCGAGCTGAGCTTCCCCGGCCGTGACCCACGCGGTCGCAACCACGTCCCCGAGTACATCTCGGAGTCCACGGATCCGATCCGGCTCCAGCCGGGTCGCGTGATCACCGGGGTGGTCACCAACGTGGCGAGCTTCGGGGCATTCGTCGACGTCGGCAAGAAGCAGGACGCGATGATCCACATCTCGCAGCTGGCGTCTCGCTACATCAGGGATGCCCGCGAGCTCCTCTCGATCGGCGCCACCATCCGAGCGAAGATCGTGGACGGGAACTCGTCGCGCCTCGCGCTCTCGCTCAAGGACGTCCCGAACGAGGAGCGTCCCGAACGCGGCGCTCGCCGTCGGGGTGCTGCAACGCGCCGCCGTGGAGGCGGCCGTGGAGCGCGCGGCTCGGATCAGCCGACGGGACCGGCGGGGCGCATCTGGCGCCGTGACGGTGCCGCTGGAGCCGCCACGTCCTCGAGGCGAGGGACTCGGCGCGGGGGACCGCGTCGCGGCGGGCGCGACGAAGGTCGCTTCGAGCGCGGCGAGCGGGTCGATCTTCGCAAGATCAATGTTCAGCCGGACAAGCTCAGCAACAACCCCTTCGCGCAATTCTTCAAGCAGGATGACGGGCCGCCCAAGGAGGCGCCCCAGCCGAAGAAGAAGAAGGGCCCCAAGGGCAAGCGGCCGGAAAAAGGACCTGAGAAGGGACCCGAGAAGGGTCTCGAGCAGAGCGGCGATCCGATGCCCGATCCCCAGTTGGAGGGCTCACAGCCGCCGGAGGCCCAGAGCCCGGATTCGGCCAGCGAGGAGTGAGCAGCGAGGAGTGAGCAGCGCGGGGTGACCCGCAGCCGGCTCGGCGGGACCGAGCGCGCTCTCGTGCGCGCTCCGCCCCGTTGGGCTCAGCTCCCCTCGACGTTCCCCTCTCCGGGTCGGAGCGGGTAGGGCTCCGCGGTGTTCTGCTCCATCTCGTCGATGAGCCTGAACCGGTCGTCGTTGCCTTCGCCAGGACCCGCCGGATCTGGCGCGGGCAGGGCGGCGGCCGGCTCGTTGGTCGCATCGGAGGCCATCGCGAGCTCCCCCTCGGCCATGGAGTTGAGCTCCGCCGGATCTTCCATGAGGTCTTGCGGGAGCGATCGGAGGTCATCCATGAAGGAGGCCATCGCCTCCTTCGGGTTCCCGCCGTAGATCGGCTCGCGTGCTGCTTCGGCGTCCGTGTGGGGCTCCTCACCCTTGGGCTCCTGCGCGTCCTTGATCATCTGGGCGATCAACTGCTCGGTCGCATCACGTTGACTCTCCGCTGAGCTCGTGATGAGGGACCGGAGGTCCTGGCGAGCCGCATCGAGTCGGCGGTCGACCTGGGCCCCGAGCTGATCAAGGCTGGCCGCGAGCCGGAAGATGCGATCGTTGCTGGCTTCCTTGCTGGTGCTTGCCGCGGCCTCAGCGGCCTCGAAGCCGCTTCCGATCGAATGCTGGAGGGCTGCGAGATCCTGACGGAGCGTCGCGACCGCAGCTCCCGAGTCCCGGACGTGTGCTTCCATGGCCTGGAATTCGCGCTGGAGGAGCTCCTCGAGTTGCGTGTCGTCGGCCTCCTTGGGCTGCGGGCGGCGCATCCCGATGGCCGTGCCGACGGTGAGCAGGCCGAACATCGCAAGGGGTCCTTTGTCCAGCCCTGCACGGGTGAGCCCATCGAGCACTGGTGCGAATGCCGTCGGGAGCTGGGGGACCAGGGCGGTCACCGCGGCGACCGCGATCAGGGCCACGCCGAAGGTGCCAAAGAGCACCGGGATCGAGCGACTGATCAGGCTCGGTCGGCTGGGCTTCCCGTACGGGATGGAGGATCCGGTGCGAGGTGAGATCTTCTGGTTAGCGTGACGCTGCATGGGCTGATCCTCTAGCTGTGGTCCTACGCCGCAGAGGTGGACGTCGGGCCATCCCTGGGTTCGACTCTCTCTCCGGCAGAGCTTTACACCTTCCTGCGGTCCTCTTGAGCCCTCTTGGAAGGCCCATTCCTGAGTCCCCTCGACCGGAGGTCCATCTCCGACCGATAGAGTCATCAAGGGCGTAAGATGGGCCCCAGAACCGCCCTTGAAGGGTCCCCGCTGGTCGGGGGCGAGGGCTCATTCCAGCTGCCATGGCTCTCATTCAAGGACTCTCTGTTTCCCCGGGCCTGGGCCTCGGACCCGTCCACGTCGTCCGCGCGAGGCTGGACGCTGCGCCGATCTGGACCCTGCGTTCAGGCGAGATCGACGCGGAGGTCAAGCGACTGAACGACGCGATCTCCAGGGTGATCGACGTCCTCGGGGTGCGCCAGGCCGAGGTCGCCAAGGCCGTGGGGGAGCAGGACGCGGGCATTCTCGGAGTCCACCAGATGATCCTCCAGGATCCAGGCGCACGGGAGCAGGTCGACCGGACGATTCGGGAGGAGCGCATCAACGCGGAGGCCGCGGTGGAGCGCCTGGTCGATCGTCTGAAGGAGACGATGGGCCGGCTCGAGGGCGACTCCGTTCGGGGGTACGCCGCCGACATCAGCGAACCATGGCACGCCGTCATCGCGGCGCTGATGCGTTCGGACCAGGAGACGATCACCCAGGCGGAGGGGCGGGTCGTGATCGCGGCGGCGGAGCTGACCCCGGAGGCGGTGACCTTCCTCCCTCGCCATCGCGTCATCGCCGTGGTGACCGAGGCTGGCGGCCGGTTCTCCCATGGCGCCGTGCTGGCCCGCTCGTTCGGCATCCCCTGTGTTGTGGGTATCCCTAACCTGCTCGCCAGACTCGAGCAGAACATGCCGGTGCTCGTGGACGGGGACAACGGCGCCGTGACGCTCGCCCCGGACGAGGCCTCGGAGAGCGAATTCGAGCTTCGCCTCGCGCAGCGGTCCGTGCGGGAGGCGGCGCTCGCGCTGCATGCGACCGAGCCCGCGGTCACCCTGGACGGAGAGACGGTCTCTGTGCTGGTGAATCTCGAGTCGGTGCGTGACCTCGAGATGTTCGAGCATCGACGCTGCGACGGCGTCGGCCTGCTGCGCACTGAGTTCCTCTACATGGAGCGGACCGTCTTCCCCTCCGAGGAGGAGCAGTACCGGCTCTATCGTCGGATGGTCGACGCGATGGCCGACCGGTACGTCGTGATCCGCACCCTCGACATCGGAGGGGACAAGCAGCTGCCGTACTTCAAGACGCCGCGGGAGAACAACCCGGCGCTCGGCTGGAGGGGGATCCGGATCACCCTCGAGTGGCAGGACCTTCTGCGGGTCCAGCTGCGCGCGATCATGAGGGCGAGCCTGCACGGTGAGGTCCGTGTCCTCCTCCCGATGATCACCTCATTGGAGGAGGTCCGAGCCGTGCGCGCCATCTTCGATGAGACCCGGCAGCAGCTCAGTGTCCAGGGCTACGATGTCGCACCTGACATCCCGGTCGGGGTCATGATCGAGATCCCATCCATGCTCTGGGTCCTCGACGAGGTCCTCGACATGGTCGACTTCGTCAGCGTCGGCACCAACGACCTGGTCCAGTACCTCCTCGCGGTCGACCGGGACAACGTCTTCGTCTCCAGCCTCTACGAGCCCTTCCACCCGGCCGTCATTCGTGCCCTGGGGGCCATCGGTGACGCCGTTCGCCGCTCCGGCAAGAGCGCCTGCGTCTGCGGCGAGATGGCTGGCGACGAGGCGGTGGCCGTGATGCTGGCTGGAATGGGCTTCGATTCGCTCAGCGTGGCTCCCAATTTCCTCTCTGTCCTGAAGTTCGCCGTCCGGCGTACCACGATGGCGGACGCCCGGCTCCTTGCCGATTCCGTCCGCGCGGTCTCGACCATTGAGGAGGTCCGGGCGCGGCTGGACGAGGTTCGGGAGCGATTCCGGGTGGAGATGCAGGGGGCGGTCTCAGGGGCCGCGCCTGCAGACGGTTGAGGAGGGGTTGAGGTACCCGTGTCCAGTCTTGATACAATTTGGGCGCGCGCGAAACCCTATTGATCGAACGTGACCACAGGACAATCCAACCCTCAATCGGATCCGAGTCAGGAGAAATCTTGGTCGGAAGCCGATCTCGACGCGCTTCGGGCTTCCTTCGGACAGAAGGAGGAGACCTTCCTCGCCCGTGAGCTGGGACGCTCCGTGGAGGATGTTCGGGCCAAGGCGGCCGAGCTCTTCTCGAGCGAGCCGGCGAGCGGCCCCTGGTCGACGCAGGACGTTGAGACTCTGCGGCGCTTCCTCGGCGGCGTAGACTCGAACCTGCTCGCGAAGATGCTCGGCCGGACGGTCGAGGACCTCGAGAGCAAGCTCGTTGAGCTCGCGACGACCCTCAGCGATGCGCCTCTTTCGAGCCCCGAGCTCATCCTGTTCAAGCGCCAGTACGGCACCCGGGCGGACGAGGACCTCGCGATCATCTTTGGCCGGACCTTGGACCGGATTCAGGCTGAGGCCGGTCGCCTCTGCCTCTCGAAGGACAAGGCCTACATGCGTCGCAAGACGAGCGGCACCGAGAGGACGCGCATGCCGCGGTGGACGGATCCCGAGCTCCAGGTGCTCCGCCAACTCTACCCTGGCGAGAGCAACCTGCAGATCGCCCAGCAGCTGGGTCGCTCCGTGAAGAGCGTCGTCTCCAAGGCCCACAATCTGGGTCTGAAGAAGGACAAGGCGCGCTTGGAAGAGATGGGGCGACAGAACGTGCGCCTCCGCTACGACCGCAGCTCCACTTCGGAGTGACCTCTCTCGGGAGGTCCATCCTCCCTCGCTGGTTCGCGCACTCCGTGGAAGGGCACTGACCCGTCCGGCGCCCGGCCCCCCTCGCGCGGGTCCACCTCCGTTCCTCTACGACAGAGGGGCGAAGTGTGTGGGTGGTGGGTGACCGCGAGGCAGAGGCCCGCTTCTCGAGTCAGGCTCTAGTCCAGGGCCGGACTTCGGCTCCGACTCAGGGCTTCGGGCGCCGCCTCGCCGCGGCGTACTGCACCGGCCAGTGCTGCCCGGGCTCTCCGGCCTCGTTGGCGGCCCGCAGGGTCAGGTGCGGGTCCTCGAGGTGCGGCCGCGCCATGGCGCAGAGGTCGGCGCGCCCGGAGACCAGGATGGTATTCGCGTGGTCGATCCCCTGGATCGCGCCCACGGCCATGACCGGGAGCTCCGCCTCGTAGCGAATGCGCTCGGCGAAGGGGACCTGATACATGCGGCCGTACACCGGCCGGGAGGTGGGCACGTTCCCGGCGCTGGACACGTCGATGACATCGACGCCGTGCTCCTTGGCGAGGCGTGCGAAGCGCACGGAGTCCTCGACGGTCTGCCCCCCCTCGAAGAACCAGTCCGTGGCCGAGACTCGGAGGAAGAGGGGCATGCCCTCGGGCATGGCCGCTCGAACCACGTCGATCACCTCCAGCGGGAAGCGCGCGCGGTCCTCTAATTGCTCGCCGCCGTACCCGTCCGCGCGGTCGTTCACCGCCGGTGAGAGGAAGCTCGAGAGCAGGTATCCGTGGGCCGCGTGCACCTCGATGACGTCGAACCCGGCGCGCACGCTGCGCTCAGCCGCGTCCTTGAACTCGGCCAGCACGGCGTCCATGTCGGCGCGGTCCATGGCCTTGGGGGCGGGAGCCCCTGGGAGGAAGGGTGCGTCGGTGGGGCCGATGGTGGCCCAGGCGCTCGCGTCCACGAGCGGGGCGTCGCCCTCCCAGGGGAGGGAGTAGGACGCCTTCCTGCCGGCGTGCCCCAACTGCATCGCGACCTTGGCGCCTGAGTGCTCGTGGGCAAAGTCGACGATCTCCCTCCAGCGGGCCTCGTGCTCGTCGGTGTAGATCCCCGTGCAGCCGTGGGTGATCCGGCCCTGGGCGGAGACGTTGGTGGCCTCGGTGAACAGGAGGCCGGCGCCACCGATGGCGCGGGCGCCGTAGTGCACGTCGTGCCAGCGGAGCGGCGTGCCCTCGACCGCGCTGTACTGGCACATGGGGGAGACGACCACGCGGTTCGCCAGAACGACGTCGCGCGCGCGGAAGGGCGTGAAGGCGGGGAGCGTGATGACGTCGGGGTCGCCGCCCTCCTGCTCGATGAAGCGGCGCCGGGCGCTGTCCACGAGGTCGGGGTCGCGCAGCGCGAGGTTGTCGTAGGTGATGCGCTTCGAGCGCGTCATGAGGTTGAACGTGAACAGGACCGGGTCCTGCTCCATGTACCGCCCCGAGTGTTCGAACCACTCCAGGCTGATCTGGGCGGCCTTCTGGGTCTTGAGCACCTCGACGCTGCGGCGCTCCTGGTAGCTGGCCAGGGCGGCGCCCACGTCCGCGTCGTCCTCTCCCGTGCGGGCCGAGATGAGCGCGTCCACCAGCGCGATGGAGTCCTCCATCGCGAGCTTGGTCCCAGAGCCGATGGAGAAGTGGGCGGTGTGGGCCGAGTCGCCGACGAGGACGGTCTTGCCGTCCACCCACGTGGCGCACGCGACGGTGGGGAAGACGCGCCAGATCGAGCGGTTGGTGAGGAGCTCGTGGCCCTCGAGGTGCTCCGAGAACAGGTCCGCCACGTAGCGAACGGTCGCGTCCTCGTCGCCATCACCGAGCCCCGAGCGCTGCCAGGTCGCCTCATCGCACTCCACGATCCAGGTGGAGCGGGGCTCGTCGCCGCGCTCGAAGGGGTAGGCGTGGATGTTCCACACCCCGTGCTCGTTCTCCTTGAAGATGAACGTGAAGGCCCCGAGGGGCTTGTCGGTCCCCAGCCAGCAGAAGCGCGCCTTGCGCCAGTCGATGCAGGGGCCGAAGCGGTCCCCGGCGCCCTCCCGGACGGCGCTGTTCAGGCCGTCGCTGGCCACGACGAGGTCCGCCGACTGCTCGAGCTCCGCGCGATCGACCTCGACTTCGTAGTGGGAACGCACGCCGAGGGCCGCGGCGCGTCGATCCAGGATCGCCAGCAGCTCCTTGCGCGCCAGGCCGCAGAAACCGTGTCCGGTAGAGCGGACCATCTCGCCGCCGATGAAGGTCTCGATGTCCGTCCAGTAGGCGAACGACTCACGGATCTCCCGGAAGCTCTCGGGGTCGGCGCCCTCGACGTTCCCAAGGGTCTCGTCGCTGAAGACCACGCCCCAGCCGAAGGTGTCGCCGCGGGCGTTGCGCTCGTAGACGTCGATCTCGGCGCCGGGGAACGCCTTCTTGGCGAGGATGGCCGTGAACAGCCCGCCAGGACCTCCTCCGATGACCGCGATCTTCATGGACGGAGCATAGTCCGACCGAGCGAGCGGCTCTGCCGGGGAGCCGTTCCCTTTTTGCTGAACGTGGCGATTCTCGTGGGTCCTAGCGCCCCCCCGGCCCCGAGACCTGGAGCCTCAGCCAGCGCAGCCCCCCAGGGGCCTCGGCGCTGCGTTCGAGGACAGCAGCGCAGGTCGCACCGTCCTCGGCCGCGCGGAACGTGACGACCGTGTGCAGCGGGCCGATCGGCTGGGAAGAGAGCAGGTCCACCGGCAGCGCGGGTCGCGCGGGGAAGGGCGCGGAGCTCTCCAGCAGGTCTCGCCGGAGACGCACGCGACCGTCGCGCTCGACGAGCTCGAATCCCCTGGCGAGCAGGGGCGCCAGCGCGGCGGCTGGAGGCGTGCCCGGACGACCCTCTCCGGGCTCCAGGGCCTCGGCGAGGTGCTCCAGGGCCTCGATCACCCCTCCGCGGGCGGGGCCGTCTCCCGCTCCCTGGGTCTCATCCTTCCACAGGGCCGCCACCAGGGCTGCGCCCTCGGGGTCGACGCCCAGGAGCTCGGCGCGGACGAAGGGGTAGAAGTCATTCACCCCGAGCAGCGACTCGGTGGTCTCCGCGAAGTACTCGTCCACGGTGGTGAGGGCGTAGTGACTGGCGATCGCGCCGGACCAGCGCAGGGTTTGGTCGTAGCTGCCCCGGGAGCGGACGGCTTCGAGCGCCGCCTCGAGCCGCGGTTGCTCCGGCCGGAGGACCTGGTCGTGCAGCGCGTGGGCCAGCTCATGGAGGACCATGGAAGGTTGATGCCTTCGCCAGTCGACGAACGTCCGGGCGCTGGAGATCTCCACGGACCGCGCCTTGGCCGGGTCGAAACCGTTGCGCTCGAGCCACCTGGCGCTCGGGTGGTAGCAGGCGCATGGCGCCACTGGATCGGCCACGCCGAGGTAGATGGGGACCGACCGCAGGAAGTCGTGCCGGATCGCGGGGGTCTGGTCCAGGACGTCGCCGAGGTCGCGGTCCAGCGCGTCGAGGGCGCGGGCGCCCACCTCTGCCTGGTCCCCGTCGATCAGATCCGGCGCCATGCGCACATCGAAGCCGCGCACTGGGCGCAGCACGTAGGCGCTGGCCCGGAGCGAGCCGCTGCGACGCGGACCTTCCTGCGCAGCCTCCTCGTCATCGACAGGCGGCGGAGCATGGACCGGGCCCGGCAGAGAGTGGCGGGCTTCGGGCGCCGCCAAGCCCTGCTCCGGCGGCGCCGTGGCGCAGGCTGCGCCGCCAGCGACGAGCAGGATCAGCGCCCTCCAGCCCCTCAAGCCCCGAGCTCCTCTCGGAGCTGAGTCATGCTCCGTGTCAGCTCGCGAACCTGACGCTCCAGGGTCTCCACGCGGTCAGCGAGAGGAGCAGGATCGCCGCCAGGGGCAGCGGTTGGCGGCGCCGCGGCACCGGCGGGGGCGATGGGATGTCCGGGTGCAGGCTCCACCGACGCCGTGTCCCCTGCGCCCGGGTCCATTTGCTTGCACAGGAGCTGCGAGGTCCTGGGGGCACGCCCGCCGGTCGCGGTGATGGCGTATCCACGGTCCCGAAGGGCCTGGAGCGCCTGCTCGAGGGCTGCGAGGTCCGGGAGGTCTCGCATGCGACGAGCGCGGGAGCGGAGCTCGCCAGCGGTCTGAGACCCACGCAGGAGCAGCTCGGCCAGGACCGCCACCTCGCGCTCACCCAGGCTCAGGGTCTCGCTCGCATTGTGCCGCCACCTCTCGACCCGGCTGCCGGCCGGCACGCTCTGCCCCGCGAGCCCCTTCATCCGCAAGCCCTGGAGGGCGATCCGCACCTCGGCCTCGGAGAAGTCCACCTCGGGGTCCCTGTTGCTCTTCTGGTTGCAGCCATTCGTGATGGCGTTCAGGGACAGGGGGTACTGGTCCGGCGTCGTGAAGGCCTTCTCGATCAGCACGCCCAGCGCGCGCGCCTCGTGTCCGTTCAGCGAGATGTCCATGGCGCCCACCCTAAGGGATGCGGCTCGCCGGGCAGTGGGTATCCTCTCCCCGATGGAACGGTCGGAGAACGGCGCCGCGCAGGGAGGGATCGATGTGGTCCTCGTGCACCCGGAGATCCCGCACAACTCGGGCTGCGCTGGCCGGCTCACGGCGGCGATGGGGGCGAGGCTCCACCTGGTCGAGCCCCTTGGATTCAGCCTCGAGGACCGCTACCTCAAGCGGGCAGGGCTCGACTACTGGCCGCTGGTGGACCTGACGGTGCATGGGAGCCTGGAGGCGTGCTTCGACGCGCTCCGCTCCGGAAGCGAGCGGCCGCTCGAGGAGCGGCTGCGCCTCTTCTCTGCGAGGGGCGGGACCTCCCTGCGCGAGGTCGCCTTCGAGCCAGGGGACATCCTGGTCTTCGGAAGCGAGAGCAAGGGGCTCCCCGCTGAGCTCCTTGAGGCCCACGCCGGCCGCCGCGTGCGGATCCCGATCCACGACGGCGTGCGCTCCATCAATCTGGCCAACGCGGTGGCCATCGCGGTCTATCTCGCCACGGGCGACGCGTCGCCGCCGAGCGAGCCTCCGGTTCACTGACCCCAGAAGGCGCGCGCGGTCGCGGGGTCGGTTCGCTCGAAGAGGATCAGCGTGAGCTCGCTGAAGTCGCGCGGCGGGCTCGAGGGATCCTCGAGCGTCGAGAGGCTCATCGGGTGGAGGCGGAGCCGGGTTCCGTCGAAGAGCGGGCGTTCCTCGGGCCGAGAGGTCTGCCCCTGGCTCCGGAGGGCCCGCTTCAGGGCGCGCATCTGGCCGGGGTCCTCCTCGCGCACGATGCCGGGGCGCCAGGTGGCGTAGAGGAGGTCGGGGGCGGGCGCGCCGTGGTCCAGGAACCAGGCGTGGGGGACACGCTTCTCGTGCCCCGCCGTCCCGCCGGCCTTGACCTCCCGTCGGGCTACCGAGGGGGTGACCAGGCCGTTTCGGTCCACGAAGTCGAGCGACGGTGCGAACCAACCCGGCGACCCGATGGGGCCGAAGGCGAGGACCTCGCCCGGCTGCGCCTCGGCGGCCAGCGCCTTCCCGAGCAGGGTGAAGTTGCCCTCGTTCCGTCGAGCCACCTCGACGCGCTGGGCTTCGCTCCGGTAGCCGCCCTTGAAGGAGCGGAAGCGGAGCGCGCTGCGCAGGCTCTCGGGGGCGACGTGGACGTCGAAGAGCGGCAGCGGCTGGGCCGCGGCGACCCCGAGGGTGAGGGCGATCCCGGCGCCGCGGGGGACCCTGTCGATGCCCACCGCCGCGAGGAGCGCGAGGGCCGGCGTGCAGGGGGCGAGGAAGCGGAAGAACGGCATCCAGTCGCCGCCGACGAGCACGTTGTAGGCCACGAAGCCGAGAGCCACGAACAGGCTCGCTCCTGCGGCGACCCGTGCGCGGGAGGAGGTGTGGCGCAGGGCCGGCAGCGCGAGCCCGAGGGCGATCAGGGGGGTGAGCGACACCAGGGCCCACGTCGCCACCTGGCGCAGCCCGCGGCCCAGGACCTCT
>Ga0213863_10002640_pt1 | contig 12623 bp, 9 predicted proteins | sample PICome_8_FD_160128 | JGI IMG/M metagenome (GOLD analysis project Ga0213863, IMG submission 160128) | Coastal seawater microbial communities near Pivers Island, North Carolina, United States - PICO497 | ecosystem: Environmental > Aquatic > Marine > Coastal | place: USA: North Carolina | collected... | reverse complement strand
TGCAAATAGTCTTTTTGTAATTTTTTGTAGTTTGCATATTTATCTTTCCATTCTTTTGGAATTTGATTTTGAATTTGCTCAATTTCTTTTTGTAAATCATTAATGTTGTTTGTTATTTTTTGAATAGCATCAGTATTTGTTTTCTCGTAAATTTTTATATCATCCTTCAAAATCTTTATTTTATTTTCAGTAAAATGAATTTGTCTTTGTAGTTTTCTTACACTTGTATGTAGATCATAATAATCCTTAGAAAAGTTATCTAATTTCATTTTTTTATTTTTAACTTCATCAATCATTGGAAAGACTTGAAGAGCCAACCTAGTATGGTTTTGTAACAATTCTTTTTTATCTTGCGGTAAAAATGAAATATCTAAATTTTTATTGTTTTCAATTAATTGAATGAGTTTTGATTTGTCTTTTGCAAAAATTCCGAACTGATAGTTAATAATGCATTTTTCTAATTTTGGATTAGTGGGCGGGGGTGAGACGTCAGAAGTTAAATAAGATCTTGCTGGTAAATAATTGGCAATACTAGGCAAATAACCTATGATTACCAACGCAAATAACTGAAGACCAATAAAAGGTATTGCTCCTTTCCATATTTCAGTTGTTTTGACCTTGGCAGGCGCTACCCCTCTTAAATAAAATAAAGAAAATCCAAAAGGTGGAGTTAAAAAAGAAGTTTGCATGTTTAGTCCAATCATTACACCGAGCCATAGAGCAGTAATGTTTGCTGCAGGATCTAGTAGTAAGATTGGTGTCACAATGGGAATAACCACAATTGCAATTTCTAAATAATCAATAAAAAAACCAAGAATAAAAATTAAAGCCATTACAACAATAAACTGTGTCCAGAAACCACCCGGCAACGAAAGTAAAAATTCACGTACTAATTCTTCTCCGCCAAAAGCTCTAAATCCAGCAGTAAGCATTGCTGCTCCAATTAAAATAATAAAAACTAACGTAGTTGTAATAGTAGTTTCAGAGGAAACATCTCTAAGCGTATTATCAATTTTAAATGCTCGCCAAAAACTCCAAACAATAGAAATAATTAATGCCGTAACAGCAATAGATGCAATGAAGACTCCGATTTGATTATAGCTAGATAAGGTTTGTTTAATATTTAAATTAAAAAAAGAATGAAGAATAAGAATAATAAAGGTTGATACTAATGCGATGGTAGCTGGAGTATAGGTATGTTTTTTGTCTGGATATAATTTATATCCAGCCATAATAGTTGCTCCTATCGCACCAATGGCTCCCGCTTGGTTAACAGTTGCAATTCCATATAAAATTGATCCTAAAACTATAATAATTAGTACCAATGGCGGAATTAAGGAGAAAAATACTTTTTTATAAAAAGCTGTCTCAAAAGATTTTTCAATACTAAGAGGTGGAGCTGATTTTGGATTTAACAAAGCATACCCCAAAACATAACAAACATATAATCCTACTAAAATTAGCCCTGGAATTAGCGAACCCAAAAACATTTCTCCAGCACTAGTGGAGGTAACAGAAAATTGACTTGGCATTGTGCTTTCACCAGTAAACATTTTGTATTCTTGAATACGTAAAGAGTTTGCAATATCGGAAGCATTAGATAATTGATCGGCGATGATAATAAGCACAATGGATGGTGGAATGATTTGTCCTAAGGTTCCAGAGGCAGTGATGATTCCAGTGGCTAATGATGCTTTGTAGTTATTTCTTAACATTGCTGGTAAAGAAATTAAACCCATCGCTATAACAGTTGCTCCAACGATACCCGTTGTGGCTGCTAATAAACCACCAACTAAAATAACTGAAATACCAAGGCCTCCGGGAATTTTCCCAAATAATTGTCCCATGGTAATCAATAATTCTTCTGCAATCTTAGATTTTTGCAGCATCAATCCCATGTAAATAAATAGCGGAATTGCTATTAAAGTATCTCGTTCAACATCCCAGTAGGTGCTTCTAAAATTAGTAATTGCTGAGGTAATCCAACCAATGGGCCCATCTTGAGTAAAATAAATTGATGAATTTCCAGCAACCAAATATCCACATACACCCGCAACTGCCATGGTGATGATAGCTGCACCAGGTAACGCAAACGCAACTGGGAAACCAGAGGCTAATGCGATTGCCATAACTAAAAGTAATATAATAAGAAAAAATATTTCCATTATGATGATCGTTTAGTGATTTGATTTAGGCTTGATAAAATAAGACTAGCAAACTGAAAAATCATTGTGATTGCAAAGACACCTAGAAATGCTGCAAGCAAATATTTTATATACATACCTGAAACGCCTTGCTGGGTAATTTCAAAACTTAAAACGGGAGCATTGATAATACTAGTCCTTCCCTGCAGACCAAAAAACAAAGTGAGTGCACACAGTGGAATTCCAAATAATATAGATCCAGCTATGTTAGCTATTGCCTTTCCTTTTTCTGAGAATTTTACATACAAGATGTCTACACGAACGTGTCCATCTTTAAGTAGGGTGTAGCCACTAGAAAATAAAAAAATAGCTGCATACCATAGTCTGACTAAGTCACCCATAAAAGCTTGCTCGTAGTAAAATACATATCTAGTAATCACAATTGCTGTTTCAGCAAAAACAACGAGAGTAGCAAACCAAATGAAGCCAGGTGTTTTTTTTATATAACCAATTATAAATCCAATGCATGCAAGAGGTAAGTGAATATACAAAACTCGAGATGAAGGTTTGGTAAAAAAATTTAAAGCAGAACCAGATAAAAAATAATCTAAAATTTTTTCACTGACTAATAATGAAATGATAACGTCTACTACTCCAATTAAAAAAATAGTCCAAAAAGCAGATCGCGCTACGTAGCTCGAGAAATTTGAAAAAGTATTTGAGTAATGAAAAATGTTAGAGTCCTTGATTTTAAACCCTGCATAAAAGCAATAACCTATTATTAAAATGTAGGAGAGCCATTGGATGGAAGATAAAATAATTTGAGTTGTGGTAAGAGATTGTGATGACTTAACTAAACCTTGAATGCCAGGCCACCCTAAGTAAACCGTAAGAACATTGTTTGCGACAAAAACAATCGTCAGGTAGACGGTAAGAAAAGAGAAAATTGTAATAAAGCTTTTAACTTTTTCGTTCATAATAAAAAACCACGGGGCTTAAACCCCGTGGTTTATAAGCTTTTTTAAGTATTACAGACCTAAAACTCTGTTTCTTTGTTGCAAGTAAGCAATATCAGAAACGCTGTAATATCCCCCTATTTCTTTTCGAGCAGCTACAAAGCTATCGTGAACTTTTTTCGCCATGGCGCTATTTGCTGTAACATCTTTAAATACTTCGTTAGCAGCTTTGCCCATTGCATCAAACACACGATTGTTAAATGAAAGTACTTGTACCCCTTGATTTTTTTTCAATCGAGTTAAAGCAGCTCCATTCTTCGCTAAGAACTCAGCCATCATTACATCATTTTCCATAGATGCAGCAGCTTCAATTAATAATTGATCTGCTTTTGATAAGCTTGAGAACCAAGTTTTGTTACAACCTATTGATAACATCGATCCTGGTTCATGCACTCCAGCGGTATAAAGGTATTTTGTTGCTTCATAGAATTTCATGAACTCATCAGCAAATGGTCCAACCCATTCTGTGGCATCAATATTACCATTCATAAGGTTTTCATAAATTTGACCACCTGGTAAGCTCACAACGCTCGCACCAAGTTTTGTCATCATTTGTCCACCCAATCCTGGCATCCTGATTTTTAAGCCTTTGAAGTCAGCTGGAGATTTAATTTGTTTTCTAAACCATCCTCCACTTTGCACTCCAGTGTTTCCACACATGAAAGCTTTTAAATCATATTTACCTGCAAGTTCATCCCAAAGCTGTTGTCCACCGCCCCAACGAATCCATGCATTCATTTCACTGTAAGTTAAACCAAATGGAACCGTACAAAAATATCCATAAGCAGGATCTTTTGCTACCCAGTAATATTCAGCTCCATGATAAATTTGTGCTTTTCCAGAAGCAACATGGTCAAATGAGTCGAATGCTCCCACTCGTTTTCCTGCTGGATATAAAGTAACATTCAGTCTTCCTCCTGACATTTCTGTTACACGTTTAGCAAATCTTGCAGCACCTACTCCAAGACCAGGAAAATTTTCTGGCCATGTCATAACCATAATTATTTCTTTACGCTCTGCAGTGATCGCTGGTGCTGCTAGTGTGGTTGCACCTATTGCAAGTGCGCCCGTTCCTAAAGCAGCTGTCTTCAAGAATTTTCTTCTTGAATTAGTTGTTTTATTTTTTTTCATTACACCCCCTGTTTAAAAAAATTACTCTGATAGTACTATCGTTTCAGATAAGAGGAAGATTGAAAATATAGTTGTAAATTAAGCTTAATTTAACAAATACAACTATAAATTGACTTACTTTCTTAGTAATTTGCAATGTTTGGCAATAAAGCTCTCAACGTTTTTCTTATTGAAAGTTTTATTTTCTTCAAACGAAACTTTCTTTATGGAATAAGCTTTGCTTTTAGATTGTCTCGAGAGGATTGTGATATTTCCTTTGTAAAGAGACAGTTTTATTTTTCCATTTACTTTATTTTTTTTAGCATCAATAATTTTTTGTAATTTAAATCTTTCTTTAGAAAACCAATATCCATTATAGATAAGTTCTGCATATCTAGACATGATTGCATCTTTTTTATGCATTGTTTCTTTATCTAGAGTAATAGATTCGATCGCTCGATGAGCAAATGTTAAAACAGTTCCGCCTGGGGTCTCGTATACTCCTCTTGATTTAATTCCAATAAATCTATTTTCAACAAGGTCCACTCTACCGATTCCATTTTTTCCGGCTATATCATTTAATTTTCTTAACAATTTTGCAGGAGATAGTTTTTTATTATTTAAAGCAACCGGATCTCCATTTTTATATTCTAATGTAATGAAAGTAGGTTTGTTTGGAGCTTTTGTAGGTGAGGTTGTTCTTTGAAAAATAAATTCAGGAGCTGGTTTGCTAGGATCTTCTAATACTTTTCCCTCAGTTGACGTGTGGTATAGATTGTCATCGACAGAAAAGGGTGGAGCACCTTTTTTATCCTGAGGCACAGGTATATTATTTTTGTTTGCGTAATTAATAAGATCGTTCCTTGATGCAAAATCCCAATCTCTCCACGGAGCAATAACTTTTATTTTAGGTCCAAAATAATAATATCCTAATTCAAATCTAACTTGGTCATTTCCTTTTCCTGTTGAACCATGAGAGACAGCTTCAGCTTTAAATTTTTTTGCAATTTCAATTTGTCTTTTTGCAATTAAAGGTCTGGCAATTGAGGTTCCTAGTAAATAAATTCCTTCGTAAAGTGCATTCCCTCTAATCATAGGAAATACATAATCTTTTACGAAAATTTCCTGTAAATCTTCTATAATTACATGTTTTACGCCTAGTCTTTTGGCGTTTGTCATAATTTTTTTTCGATTAATTTCTTGTCCAAGATCAGCTGTGTAACAAATAATTTCTGATCCATATTTTTCTTGTAACCAGCGCAAGATGACAGAAGTATCAAGACCACCAGAGTATGCTAAAACTATTTTTTTTATTTTTTGCATTTATTTTTTGCTGAGTTGTAAGCATCAGTAAAGCCAAGAAGAGAATAAGTGTCATAAGTTTTGTTACCTCTTGCAGATAGTCCTGTTGCTTTTAATTCATTCTTTTTTTTCATTTGCTGAATCATTTTAACTTCATCTTTATTATTGGATAGCCATGCAAAATTGTCAGAAACATCAAATTTAAATGATGCATTGTCAACACTCACACTTACTTGGCTATCTTTTTTATATGGATATCCACCAGTAATACTCACTTCATCTGCTATATTTGTTTTAGTTCTAAAAGTGACAAATATTCTTGCTTCAGCTCTATTAAGATTAGATGGCTCTTTTTTAATCGGCATGGATACTGCAAAGCATACTTTATCTTTACCATCTTCAGTGTAGTGAGATTCCCAATTTTTAAATTTACCTTCTATTTTTATTGCACTTGTTGCCACCGAAGAAATAAAAAAAGAAAAGATGAAAACTAAAATAATTTTTTTTATACGCATGGGTTTGAATAAATTAATTGTACTTTATTTATATCCTCAATAATTTCATTTGTTAATTCAAGATTAATACTTTGTATGTTGTTTTTTAGTTGTTCTAAATTAGTCGCCCCGATGATGACCGCAGACATGAATTGTTGGATTTCACAAAATTTAAGGGCCATTTGACAGCAATCTAGACCATATTTTTTAGCTATTGCGATATAGCTTTTCACAGCAGGCTCTGTATTTAATGTCCAATACCTGGGATATCTTTCTTTACTTATAGACATTCTAGACTTTGCTGGCATTTTTCCATCTAGATATTTTCCACTTAAAACTCCACCGGCTAATGGTGAATAGGCTAATAGGCCAACTTTTTCTCTTATGCAAATTTCAGCAAGTCCTACTTCAAAACTGCGATTCACAAGGCTGTAAGGATTTTGGATAGTTAAAATTTTTGTCCAATTATTTTTTTCAGCAATTTTTATAAACTGGCTCGCTCCCCAGGCAGTTTCGTTAGAAATTCCAATATGTCTAATTTTTCCTTTTTTAATATTTTCCTCAAGTGCACCAAGAGTTTCTTCAATGGAAATACTTTCATCTTCTTTATGTTTATATTCAAGTCCATAAAAAAAATTTCCCAAACGATCAGGCCAATGCAATTGATACAAATCAATATATTCGGTACCTAAATTTTTTAAACTATTGTCGATAGCAAAATTAATTTGTTCTTTATTTAGTCTTGTATCTTCCCCTGTGGGTCTTAACCAGCCTACGGAATTTCTTGGTATAGATCGACCAGCAATTTTATCTGCTATAACTATTTTATTTCTATTCTTTCTTTGCTTCATCCATTCTCCAATTATTTTATTGGTCAGGTGAGCTGTGTTTTTATTCGGAGGTGTTGGATACATTTCTGCGGAGTCAAAAAAATTGATGCCATGTTCAAACGCATAATCCATGATGGCAAACCCTTCTTCTTTAGTATTGTAAGAGCCAAAAGTCATAGTCCCCATGCAAAGTCTGCTAATAGAAATGTCAGAACTGCCTAATTTGCCATACTTCATAAAACCGTATATTTGCTATATTATTTGATAAATCAAATAAATTCTCAATTAGTTTTTTAATTTTCCCTTGTCTGAATAATGCATTTCTCATATAGGAGCACGATAATCAAATATTCAATACTATGAAAAATATCAAAGGCACTTCAAGACGTAATTTTATTAAAAATTCTGCAGGACTTGCTCTTGCAGCTTCAGTTTTTCCAAGCTTTAATCTTTATGCAAACCACAAAAAGGATGATGGCGGATTAGGTTTAGCTGATCTTCCTGATTATGTATCTTGGAAAGATAGACCTTCTTTTATTATTCATAGCGACAATACTATTGAAACACATCGTTCAGTACTTGGTCAGACTGTAATTACTCCTAATAAATACATCTACGTAAGAAACAATCTTCCTTCCATGAAGCAAGATGAGATTGATTATGTGAGAGAGGGAGAATTTAAAGATTGGATAGTTAGAATTTCTGGCGTCAGAAGTCCTACAATATTTAAATTAAACGATTTAAAAAAATTAGGATCTAAAAAAATTGTTACCGTTTTACAATGCTCTGGTAACGGAAGAGGATTTTTTGGACATGCTCCCAGAGGAACTCAATGGTTAACGGGTGCAGCTGCATGCGTGGAATGGGAAGGTGTTCCGGTTAAAGATGTAATTAATGCTTGCGGTGGAATTTCGAGCAAAACAAAATTTATGACTAGCAGGGGAGGAGAAACTATTCCTGCCATGTTAAATCCGGTGACTACGGCAATTGAAAGGTCTCAACCTATTAGTGTTATTAAACATGCCATATTGGCATGGAAAATGAATGGTGAAGATTTATCATTAGCGCATGGCGCTCCTTTACGATTAATTGTTCCTGGGTATTTTGGAATTAATAATATTAAGCATTTAGCTAGATTAGATTTTGCAGAAAAAGAATCTTCATTTAAAATTCAACGAGATAGTTACAGAATTTCTCCACATGGAAAAAAAGGTCCCCAATATCCTTCATGCTGGGAGATGCCAGTAAAATCATGGATTACTAGCCCTTATTCTAAAGAAGGTGTTGTGCCATCAGGTAAAGTTAAAATTTCAGGTGTGGCAATGGGTGGAATGCATGATGTGACGAAAGTAAAAGTCTCCATCAATGGAGGCGGTGACTGGGAAACTGCAAAATTTGTCGGAGAAGATTATGGAAGATTTGCATGGAGAAAATTTGAATTAGAAACAAATTTAAAACCTGGAAAATATATTCTGTCTTCAAAAGCTTCTAACTCTAGATGGCAAACGCAGCCTATGGAGCGAATGGAAAATGAAAGAGGCTATGCTAATAATAGTTGGTTAGATCATTCCGTAACAATTAACGTAGCTTAACTTTTTAAGTGTCAGCAATAACAAAAAATAAACAAGCGACTTGGTTCAGAATTAATCCTGAGTATACAAAGTATGCTCATGGGATTTTATTAGCCTTTGTTATTTATGTTTTCTCCGAAGCCATTAATCAATTTGTTGGTATTCAATTACTGGGGTTAAAGAAAAGTCCGATATCCACAGTAATGATCGCGATTATTTTAGGTTTAATTTTGGGTAATATTTACAACATTGGAGATATTTTTAAGCCAGGTATAAATTTCTCACTTAAATATATTTTAAGAGCTGGAATTATTTGCTTAGGTGTAAGACTAAGCTTTGCAGATGTTGTTAAGTATGGCTCTTTATCTATTCCCTTAGTGATAGTTTGTATTATTGCTGCGTTAGTCATTATTAGAATTTTAATTAAATATTTAAATATTTCAGAAAAAATGGCTTACTTAATTGCCATTGGTACCGCTATTTGTGGTGCTACAGCAATCGTTGCGACAGCTCCGGTCATTGATGCAAAAAAAGGGGAAATAACCTATGCAATTGCAAACATTACTATCTTTGGAATTTTAGCGATGTTTTTATATCCTTATTTTGTACATTACTTTTATTTAAATGACCCACAATCAGCTGGTTTATTTTTAGGAACAGCCATTCACGAAACAGCGCAGGTTGCTGGCGCAGGATTAATTTATGATCAGCAATATAGTGATCCTCAAGTATTAGAAATTTCAACAATTACAAAATTAGTTAGAAATACTTTTTTAATTGTGATGATACCTTTGATAGCCTTCTTTTATAGCAGAGGTCAAAAAGATCAAAAATCTTATTCCATAACAAAAATTTTTCCATATTTTATTCTTGGTTTCTTAGCAATGGTAACCGCCAGAACATTGGGCGATGAACTGTTTTTATTAGGCGATGGATATAGTTTAGTTAGAGACGGTATATTTGAAGACTCCATTTTTATTGCTGACCAAGCTTGGACTAGTACTATTAGTTTTATTAAAAGTTCAGCATCAGTATTTCTCAGTATGGCTATGGCTTCACTTGGTCTTGCAACAAAATTTAGTGAATTAAAAAATCTTGGTTTTAAACCAATGATTGTCGGACTTACTGCAGCAATCACTGTTGGAGTTGTAAGTATTATTACCTTAGAAATTTTCCAAAAAGTTTATTTTTTATACTTATTAAATTAGCTCTTATATTTATTTCTTAATCACGTTGATTATAAATAATATTTGTAATAAGGTTTTCTCCATCTAAAGATTGGGGGATTTTTGGAATTTTTAAATTATTTTGGTGAAGTATTTTCTTTTATTAATCTTATAACTTTAATTTTTGGTACCATTGGCGGTATTTTGCTAGGAGCTGCCCCTGGGTTGAGCCCAACGATGGCTGTTGCCTTACTAATTCCATTTACCTTTCACATGCCTGCAGAACAAGGATTAATCATGCTTGGTGCGGTGTATACTTCAACCATTGCAGGAGGAGCTATAAGTGCAATCTTATTAAAAATTCCCGGAGCACCTGCAAACATTGCAACTGTAATGGATGGTTATCCTATGGCTCAAAATAATCAATCCAAGGAAGCTTTGCATTATTGTTTTATTAGTTCTTTAGTGGGAGGAGTAATTGGAATCATAGTGTTAATTTTTTTCACCCCTATTCTAGCTAAATTTGCCTTAAAGTTTGGACCTTCAGAAATGTTTTGGATTGCAATATTAGGTGTAACAGTGATTGCAACCTTTGATTCTGGATCTGTAACCAAAGGTATTTTTTCTGGAGCATTTGGTATGTGGATTGCAACCATCGGAACCGATCCTATTATTGGAGTAGAAAGATTTGTTATTGATCCCATATTTGCGGGAGGAGTAAACATTATTGCAGCTCTCGTAGGGTTGTTTGCAATTCCACAAGTTTTTTCTTTAATTGAAAATAAATTAAATGAATCTGATATTTTTCAGATGGAAAAAAGAAAATTAATAGATTCTATAAAATACAATATTTCACGAGTAAAAGCTTTAACCGTAGGTAGTGTTATTGGAACTATCATCGGTCTTATTCCTGGAGTAGGAGGTCAAATTGCAGGACTTGTTGCTTATGATCAAATTAAAAAATTCACACCTACCAAAGCTGGAAGATTTGGCAAAGGAGAGCCAGATGGCATTATTGCTGCCGAGTCAGCTAACAATGCTATTGTAGGACCATCCTTGGTTCCCCTTTTAATTTTAAGCGTCCCAGGCAGTCCAACTGCAGCAGTATTACTAGGTGGTTTATTGATTCATGGAATTTTTCCTGGTCCAGATCTTTTTACCAATCACCCAAAGGTAGTTTGGACATTTATTGATTCTTTATTAGTAGGACAATTTTTTATGTGTATTTTTGGTCTATATATAAGTGGGCTTGCAAAATATGTATTAAAAACTCCTGTACATTATATGGCAGGGATCATTGTGGTGCTTTCAATTTTTGGAACTTATAGTGTTCAAAATAGTTTTGCAGATGTGATTGTGATGTTGTCTCTTGGAACTTTTATGTTTTTAATTTCTAAACTAGGTTTTTCAGCCGCCCCTATAGTGCTTGGTATTATGCTTGGACCCATCGCCGAAGCAAATTTTATAACCGCTAAGTTAATTGCTGATACTCAAGATGGAATTTTACTGTACTTATTGAATGGACCAATTAATCAAGTGATGATTGGTTTATGTATTTTATCTATTGCTTATGGTTTGTATGGTGAAATTGCAAAAAGGAAAATTCGATGATTAAAATAAATAATATAATTGTTTTAATCACTGCATCATTAATAGCACTTTTTCTATTCTATTTATCTTTTCGTGGTGGAAATTCGGCTGCTTATTTATTACCAAGAACTTACTCTGTAATTTTGGCAAGCATTGTTATCATTTTAATTTTTTTTCATATAAGAAAAAAAAATAATTTTTATAAAGAGTTAAATTTAAAAAAGATTTTTCCCACTATAATATTTATTATTTTATTTATTTTGTATGGAGAAGATTTGGGATTTTATTTTTCAACAACTTTAATTTTCTTTTTTATTACCACCTTTTATTCTCCTGAAGAAAAAAATATTAAAAATTTAATTAAGGCCGGAATTGTATGTAGTGTATTTATGTGCTTTATTTATATTTTATTTAGTCTTTTGCTAAAAGTGCAGGTTCCAGGTTTTATACTATTTAGTCTTGCCAACTCTTGATTAAAAAGGGAATATATCTTGAATTAACAAAAAAAGGGGAGGGAATGTAAAATGAAATTATATTTTGCATTAATTAAAAAGTTATTAATTATAACTTTTGCATTTTTAATGACTGGCATGGGAATTGCTAATGCCAAGTATCCAGAGAGTCCAATAAGTTTGATGGTTAGTTATCCACCAGGTGGAGCAACTGATTTTCAAGCCCGTATAGTTTCAATGATGTCGGGAGAAGAAAAGTATCTTGGTCAGCCAATTGTGGTTATTAATAAAGCTGGTGCAGGTGGTAAAGTAGGATGGAATTGGTTTGCAACTAAAGCAAAGACTAATGGTTATGATTTAGCTGCGTACAATATTCCCCACTTTGTATCCCAGTCTATCGTGATGAAAGATGTGGAGTACAATGCAAAAAACTTAGAGCCAATTGCAAATTGGGGAGCTGATCCTGCGGTACTAATTGTTAATAAGGATAGCCCTTTTAATAGCGTAAAAGATTTAGTTAACTTTGCTAAAAAAAATCCAGGCAAAGTTACTTTTTCTGGTGCGGGAAAATTTGTAGGTCATCACCTTGCATTTTTAGAGTTTGAAAAATCTAGTGGTGCAAAAATGACTTATGTTCCACACAAAGGTGCGGTAGCTGGTCTTGCAGCTGTTAAGGGTGGTCAAATCATGGCTGGTTTTAATAATTTATCTGACGCTTACAGAACTAAAAATACTATTAAAATTTTAGCTGTGGCAGACTTAGAAAGAGACAAGGACTTCTTACCTGAAGTACCAACTTTCAAAGAACAAGGATACAATGTTAGCAATGCAAGTGTAAATTTTAGAGGCTTTATGGTTAGAAAAGGAACACCAAAAGAGGTGATTGATTTTCTAGCTGAGAGAGTTCCTTTGATGTTTAGTGATAAAAAAGTTGCCAATCAAATGAAA
>Ga0213863_10002639_pt1 | contig 12630 bp, 11 predicted proteins | sample PICome_8_FD_160128 | JGI IMG/M metagenome (GOLD analysis project Ga0213863, IMG submission 160128) | Coastal seawater microbial communities near Pivers Island, North Carolina, United States - PICO497 | ecosystem: Environmental > Aquatic > Marine > Coastal | place: USA: North Carolina... | reverse complement strand
CTGAATCTATACTTATTATTTCCAAATTAAATTTTTCTGAAAGGCGTATTGCTAGATCAGTTTTTCCAGATGCAGTGGGTCCCATAATTGATAAAACTTTATTCATGCTTCTTTTTTGCAACATCATTTCTTACGTATAGTAAATTTACCTTATCAATATTTTTCTCTAAATTTTTACTTAAAGAATACTCGATAAAAGAAAATATATTTCCTAAGTTGTTTTTATTATCAATAATGATTTTATCAAATATTAACTGATTTTTTTCGTCAGCATTTAAAATGTTTCTATTATTTTTTACTAGCGTTAATTGATCATTACCTAAATTGTTTTTTTCATAAAGTTCTGATTCTGAGCTCAAATTATAATTTTCATTATAAGATATGATTTCAGAATAATTTCTATACCTAACCCAAAAAATCTCATTCATCCTAGCATCAATAGAAACTATTATTGGATTGGTATAACTTTTATCTAAATTTGATAGCGCTAAAACTTGAAAAGAATTTAATGTTACTACAGGTATATTTAAATAATATGACATAGCTTTAATAAAAGTTAATGAGACTCTTAAACTTGTAAAATTTCCAGGCCCGCTATTAAAACCTATTATTTTAATATCCTTTTTTTTTGCACCAGCTTTTTTTAAAATTATGTCTATTTGCTCTACTAATTTCTGTGATATTTTTGTATCTTCATTAATCTCTTCTACAAAAAGTTTTTTATTTTTTTTTAAGGCCAGAACAGTTTTATCAAATGCAGTATTTATGAATAAAATCATTTTTTTTCTAATAGTACCGAAGCATGCACTTCTATCCCTTCATGTCTTCCAATATACCCTAATTTATCATTAGACTTTGATTTGATATTTATTTGCTCCCTATTGATTTTTATAAGGCTACTAAGATTTTTTTGTATTTTATTTGCATGTTTTGAAATTGGAGGTTCCTCAGTAACTACTGTTGCATCTATATTAACTATTTGATATCCATCTTTACTTATCATCTTTACTATTTCATCAAGAAAGTATGAGCTATCTTTATTTTTATATTTTTCCGAGGAATCAAAATATAATCCCATGTCACCTTTGCCAGATGCACCTAGGAGCGCATCACATATGGCATGTATTAAAATATCTCCGTCAGAATGAGCTACTATAGATCTTTTTGATTTAATTTTAATACCACCAATAATAATAAATTCGCCATCTTGCAACCTATGCGAATCATATCCTTGACCAATTTTTATCATACTAGTTTACCCCTTTTCATAGTATTTACTCATATACTCATAAATACATTTCATATAAGCCATATCGCTTTCGTAAGTTATTTTATAGTTATATGGTTTGCCGATATGTATTCTACATTTATGTCCTAGCACCTCAAGAGCCTGGCTATCATCTGTTACAGTAATATTATTATCATGACAGTGTTTTAATGAGTCATATAAAATATTAAATTTAAACATTTGGGGTGTTTGTGCCAGCCATAAATTTTCTCTTGGTACTGTTTTGTCGATTGTTGAATTACCATCAATTTTTTTAATTGTATCAGAGATTGGTATAGCCATAATACTGGAGGTATCGCATTCTATAGTTTTATTAATAAATTCTAAATTTTCATAAGGAAATATACATGGTCGTGCTGCATCGTGAACAATAACCCACGTATCATCAGTGTTATCAAAATTATCTTTTATATGTTGCATGCAATTGAAAACGGTATCTTGTCTTGTTCGCCCCCCTTTAACTAATTCAATTTTTTTAAATAATTTTTTTGCATTTTTTGATTCTAGGGAGGTGTCTTGATCTAAATCGGACTGGATTATATCTTTAAAGTCACTAGTTTCTTTAGAGGAATCATCATATCCAACAAAAGTTTTTTTTACTACACCTAAATTATTAATGTTTAATATAGAAGCATTTAAAATATCTAGCTCTTCTTCTATACATTCAAAAATTTTATTTGATTTCTTGTATCTTGTACTCTTTCCTGCTGCTGGTATTATGCAAAAAAGTTCAGCGTTATTTTTTAACTTATCATTCATTATTTTAAGATTTGATAAAATGTTTCTTTCTCTTTTATTAAGCCTAGTTCATTCCTTGCTTTCTCTTCTATCACACTTAAACCTGTTTTTAAATTCTCAATTTCATATTTTATTAATTTAATCTTTTCTTTAAATTTAGAATTTTTCTCCTCAAGATTAGTAACTTCTTTTTTTAGGTCTCTGTATTCTTTATAACTTGCATCACCCAAGGCGAACTTAAAAAGTAAAATAATTAAGATAAAAGATAATATTAAAATTACTTTATTCATTTTATATAATTTTATTAAAAATTGATTTCCCTGGGTAATTTGCGTTCAAGCCAAGCTCTTCTTCTATTCTTATTAGCTGATTATATTTTGCAACTCTATCGGATCTAGATAATGATCCGGTTTTAATTTGACCTACTGAATGTGCAACTGATAAATCAGCTATAAATGTATCTTCTGTTTCGCCGGATCTATGTGAGACTACTGAATTATAGTTATTTTTTTTGGCCAAATCCATTGCCGAAACTGTTTCCGACAAAGTACCAATTTGATTTAATTTAATCAAGATTGCATTAGCAATGTTTTTCTCGATTCCTTCTTTAAAAATTTTAGGATTTGTAACAAATAAATCATCACCTACTAATTGAACCTTTTTTCCTAAAACTTTTGTTAAATCTGCCCAACCTTTCCAGTCATTTTCATCTAAAGCATCTTCTATTGATACTATTGGGTAACTTTTTGTCCAAGAATTAATTAGATCAATAAATTCTGCACTTGTATATTTTTTATTTTCTGATGTTAACTCATATTTATCATTTTTGTAAAATTCACTACTAGCTATATCAAGTGCAAGCATAATATCTTCACCTGGAGTATATCCAGCTTTTTCTATTGCCTGCATAATTACGTCTAATGCTTCTTTATTAGAAGATAAGTTTGGTGCATATCCTCCTTCATCTCCAACTGTTGTTATGTATTTTTTGCTATCTAATATTTTTCCTAATACATGAAAAATTTCTACTCCATATCTTACGGCTTCTTTTAAGGAACTTGCTCCAACTGGCATGATCATGAATTCTTGTATATCTACGCTATTATTTGCGTGAGACCCACCATTGATAATATTCATCATTGGAACTGGCATAGTATATTTTTTTGATGATTTAATATTTTTATAAAGTGGAACATTATTATTATTTGCTGAAGATTTTGCATTTGCCAAAGAAACTGCTAAGAGAGTATTAGCTCCAAGTTTTGACTTATTGTCGGTTCCATCTAACTCTATAAGAGTTTTATCAATTAATTCTTGATTATTAGAATCTAAGCCAGTTAGAGCATAATTTATAGCTCCCTTAATAAAATCGACATTAGAAGCCACACCTTTGCCACCATATCTTAAAGAATCTTTATCTCTCAGTTCTAAAGCTTCTCTAGAGCCCGTTGAGGCACCAGAGGGAACAGCTGCCCTTCCCATAAAGCCTGATTCTAAAAATACTTCTGCCTCTAAAGTAGGATTTCCTCTTGAGTCAATAATTTCTCTTGCTGTAATTTTTTTAATATTTGATTTCATATTTTTTATTTTACTTTAAAGATGCCATACAATCGATGAATAAGTATAAATTTATTCTTTTGAAGCCGCATCAATTTTTTTTAGGGTTATTAATATTTTCTCAATTGCATCCAAATGTAAAGAATTCATACCGTCACACAAAGCATTTTTAGGATCTGGATGAGTTTCCATAAATATTCCTGATATTCCAACAGAGATGGCTGCTCTTGCTAATGGAGCAATAAATTGACTTTGCCCGCTTGAACTATTCTTATTTAAACCTGGTAATTGAGTTGAATGGGTTGCATCAAAAACTACAGGGCAATTAGTTTCTCTCATAATAACTAAAGACCTCATATCGGATATTAAATTATTATAACCAAAACTAAAACCTCTCTCGCAAACCATTATATCATTATTGCCTGTCGACTTTGCTTTATCAACAACATTACTCATCTCCCAAGGCGACAAAAATTGACCTTTTTTTATATTTACCGGAATATTGTAAGATACTACATTTTTAATAAAGTTTGTTTGTCTACACAAGAAAGCTGGTGTTTGTAATACGTCAACAATGTCTGCTATTTCATCTAGTGGAGAGTCCTCATGAACATCTGTTAAAATCATTAAATCTAATTCAGATTTAATTTTATTTAATATTTCCAAGCCTTTTGAATAACCAATACCGCTATATGCATCATTAGATGTTCTGTTAGCCTTGTATAGTGACGACTTAAATATGAACGGGATTGAATGCTTTTCTGTAATTTCTTTTAGTTTTTCAGCTGTACTAAAATTTATTTTTTCACTTTCAATAACACAAGGGCCTGCTATTAAAAAAAAACAATTTTTTCTATCTTTATTAAAATCAAATTTTTTGTTCATTTATTATCTCTTATTGATTTAACAAAAGCTTCGAATAAAGGATGGCCTTTAATTGGCTTAGAAGTGAATTCTGGATGAAATTGACAACCCAAGAACCAAGGATGGTTTTTCAACTCAATTACTTCCACCAACGTTCCGTCAATTGATTTCCCAGATATAATTAAACCATTCTCCTCTAGTAAACTCTTATATTCATTATTAAATTCAAACCTATGACGATGCCTTTCAAAAATTGAACTCATATTATATGCATTATAAGCGTTTGACTCTTTTTCTAGAGCACACTCTTGTTCTCCAAGCCTCATTGTACCACCAATGTTTGAGTTTATATCACGATATTCTACTGATCCCGTATTATCCAACCACTCCTCTATTAAACCAATAACCGGATACTTAGTTTCTTTATCAAATTCTGTGCTGTTTGCATTTTTTAACTTACACACATTTCTTGAAAACTCTATTACTGCGGCTTGCATTCCCAAGCATATTCCTAAAAAAGGTACTTTATTTTCTCTAGCGTACTTTATGGCATTTATTTTTCCTTCGATTCCTCTCCCTCCAAAACCACCTGGAACAATTATTCCGCCTGCATTTGCTAAAGACGAATGATCCTTGTCATTTAGCTTTTCAGCGTCCACATAATCTATATTAATATCAACTCCTGAATGAACTCCAGCATGTTTAATCGCTTCATTAAGTGATTTATATGACTCAGTATAATTTCCATATTTTGCAATAATTTTTATATTAATTTTGTTTTTAATATTATTTCTTTTATTTTTGTATTCTTCCCACGCCGAAAGTGATGTTTTATCACAAGATAGATTCAATTTCTTAACTATGATGTCATCCAAGCCTTGATTGTGAAGTATCAAGGGAACTTCATATATATCATCTACATCTATTGAATTAATTACTGCTTTTGCCTCAACGTTTGTAAATAATGCAATTTTTTTCTTATCATGATCACTAATATCTTTTTCAGATCTACACACTAAAATATCTGGCTGAATACCAATAGACCTTAATTCTTTCACAGAGTGTTGTGTAGGTTTGGTTTTTATTTCATTGGCTGCTCTTATATAAGGTACTAGAGTTAAATGTATGTAACTTACAAGTTCTCTACCGTATTCAACCCCCATTTGTCTAATAGCTTCTATAAATGGAAGAGATTCTATATCTCCAACTGTTCCTCCAATCTCTACAATACAAATATCTTTATCAAAAGACCCTTTCTTTATATTGAGGATAATTTCATCAGTAATATGTGGTATAACTTGAACTGTGCTTCCAAGATACTCGCCTTTTCTTTCCCTTTTTAAAACAATGTCATATATTTGACCAGTCGTATAATTGCTTGACTTGTTGGTTTTGTAATTTACAAATCTCTCATAATGTCCTAAATCTAAATCGGTTTCTGCACCATCATGAGTCACAAAAACTTCTCCGTGCTGCGAAGGGCTCATTGTACCTGGGTCTACATTAATGTATGGGTCAAGCTTAATGACAGAAACACTTAGATTCCTAGATTCAAGTATAGACCCTAAAGAAGCTGCCACTATCCCTTTTCCAAGAGATGATACAACGCCACCAGTAATAAATATGTATTTTGTCACACTAAAATAAAAGTAATATAAGACGGGAATATAGTTTATCAAATATTATTATATTCTACAATTTATCAATAAATTAATAATTCCAAAAAAAAATTATTCATGTAATATTAATAATGATTCAATAATAAGGTGCAGTGAATGTTTTGTATAAATGTAGGTAAATTTGAAAGATTAATTAGAGTATTTGTAGGTTTTTTGATATTTTATATTGGAGTTATTTCTCCATTAGAAGCGCAGTTATGGGGTTTCATAGGATTAGTGCCGGTAATCACAGGAATACTTGGATGGTGTCCTTTATACTTACCATTTAAAATTAATACAAACAAATAATATAATTATTACTTAATTTTAAATAATATTTTAGCATTTATTTCCATATAAATTTTAGCTCATTATCAATATATATTAACGGAGTTCTGTCTCTCATCCACGGAGGAACTTTATTCTCTCTCATAAAGTCTTTTAAACTTTTTCCTGAATCACCTATTTGAATATTTTCGCCAGTCTTTCTAAACTTTACTTCAACATTTCTATTTACCTTAAAGCCTAATTTATCTTCTAAGTTGTCCCAACTTAAATTTATAGACAAACAAGTGATAACTAAATTTTTTTTAAATTCCCACAAATATACTTTTGAAGAATCATGTTTGGTTAGGGGGCTCATGATCTCTACACAATCATTAAATCTCCTAATTTCATATTCAGAACATTTAAAGAATGGAGACTTATCTTTTCCAGCTAAAAAAACATCTCTATAAATAGATTCTATTTGACTCAAAGATGGCATTCTAAAGTTATTTTTCTTTATCCAAAATCTAATAACATTATTAAACCTATAACTATCTAAATTTTTAACATTCAAATTTATTTTATTGATATCTTCTAACAGATATTCTTTAATATCGATTTTAGCTAAATCATCATTTAATTTAACAAGCTCAGATAAGTTATTTGCTGATCTAGAAATTGTTGAGGCGTAGCTAGGCCACTTTTTTTCTATAATTGGGAAAATGCTTTTTCTAATAAAGTTTCTTGAAAAATTTATATCGTTATTAGAAGTATCGAAGACATAGTCCAAGTTACTATGTTGAACAATATTTTCCAAATTTTTTTTACTAAATTTTATAAATGGTCTAATGTGGTATCCATTATTATATTTTTTTATTTCTGGCATTGAAGATAAACCTTTCGCTCCAGCTCCGCGCAATAGTTGATATAAAAAAGTTTCTGCTTGATCTTCCATATGATGAGCAGTCATCATTACTGTCTTAATATTTATTTCATCACAAATAGATTTATAGCGATCTTTTCTAGCGATTTCCTCAATGCTATCTCCTTTATGCATGACTATATTTAAGTTTTTAATTATTAGTGGAACCTCAATATCTTTACAAAAATTACTACAGTGTTTTTCCCACTCAATTGATTCTTTATTTAAGTTATGGTTAACATGTATAGCTTTAATTTTTTTATCTAATTTTCTTGCAATTTTTTTTGAGAAATATAATAAGGCTGTAGAATCTATTCCTCCACTATATGCTATGAGAAATTCATCATAATTTTTTGATTCAATTTTATCTGTAATAGAATTTTCAAAAATTGAAAATAGGTTTTCTAAATCAAAATCTGGCGCTTCCATTTTATTCTTGATAATACCCTACAGATTCTAATTTATCTTTTCTGTTTTTAACAAGAACTCTTGGGTCCATCGCATGGTATATTGATAAATTCTTAGCTATTGACTGCGAAATATCTTTGCTTACCTTGGAAATATTTCTGTGTGCACCTCCCAATGGTTCAGATATTTGCTCATCTATTAACTTAAGTTTTAATAGATTGTCAGCTGTAATGCACATAGCTTCAGCAGCTAAATGAGCATTTTCTGGTGATTTCCATAATATAGATGCGCATCCTTCCGGTGATATAACAGAATATATACTATATTCTAGCATTGATAAATGGTCGCATACGCCTATCGCAAGTGCTCCCCCTGAACCTCCCTCGCCGATAACATATGATAAAATTGGCACAGATAAGTTTGACATTTCTAAGAGATTATTTGCTATTGCTTCACTTTGCCCTCTTTCTTCAGCATCAATGCCTGGATATGCTCCAGGTGTATCTACAAATGTTATGATTGGCATATTAAATCTTTCTGCAAGCTTCATGACTCTTAAAGCTTTTCTAAAACCTTCCGGCTTAGCCATGCCGAAATTCCTTTTAATTTTATCATTAGTACCTCTTCCTTTTTGATGTCCAATTACAGCTACAGATGTTTCTTGATACTGAGCAATGCCAGCTACGATTGCATTGTCATCAGCATAAGCCCTGTCACCATGGAGCTCATGAAAATTTTTAAATATTAAATTTATATAGTCTAACGTATAAGGCCTGTCAGGATGACGTGCGATTTGTGTAATTTGCCATGGTGTAAGATTACTATAAATATCTTTTATTAAAATATTACATTTTTTTTGAAGTACATTTATTTCTTCAATAATATTTACTTGCCCATCCGAGCCGATGTTTCTAAGCTCTTCTATTTTATCTTCTAAATTTTTTATAGGTTTTTCAAATTCTAGCATCTCGGTACCTTAAAATATTTACATCGAGGAATAGATAAGTTCTATATCTTCAATACAATCAAGTTTTATTAATCCGTTAATTATATCATTAGTTGGCAATATTTTATAATTTTCACCCAAAACTAGGGATTTTGTTATTCCTGAAGTCATATAGTCAATTCTTACCATACATTTGCCATTATTATCTCTATCAGAGAATAATGACTCAAGCTCGTTTATTAATTCTGGCAAATCCTCTTCATTAACAACTTTGAACTTAATTCCTGTTGCTAAAAGAATTCTTGCGTTTTCAATTGTATTTATTGATTTAGCTCTGAAGCTCAACCTATTAGTATAATCATCCAATCTAAGCGTCCCTTCTATAATTACAATCTCATCTCTATTGATAGATTCATTTAGAAGATTATTATTGGCTATTACATCTATATTGTCGGTATCGTCACCAAGATTAATTTGAGCTAATTTATCTTTTGTGCTTGTTGTCCTAATTCTAATGCTATTAATAACACCTGCAATTTTATACGACACGCCTCTATTTCCATTATTTTTATAATTATTTTTGACTGAGTAGATATCATTACTAATAATGTCTTTTATTTCATTCTTAAACTCTGTAATTGGATGGCCTGTTAAATAAAACCCCAAAACATCTCTTTCAAAAGATAATTTTTTTATTTTGGGCCACTCTTCAATTCTTTCTAACTTAACATTAGAGTCTTCTTCAGAAAATCCAAAAATATCTATTTGTCCTTGAGAGATATTTTTTGAATTTTGGTCAGCCATCTTCATTGACTCAGGATATGATGATAATAATGAAGATCTAGTTTCGCCAAAAACATCAAATGAACCAGATTTTATCAACGCCTCGATAATTCTCTTATTTATTTTTTTTGAGCCACACCTTTTCAAGAGATTATCCAAACTTTTAAAATTTCCATTTTTGCTCCTCTCTTCAATAATTATTTCTATAATTGAGCTCCCCACTCCTTTTATAGCTCCAAGACCATAAACAATTTCGTTGGCTTCTGTTGTACTAAACGAATAATTTGATAAATTAATATTTGGTGGATTTAAAGTAATATTCATATATGAGCATTCTTTTACAAATCTAACAACTTTGTCGGTGTTATCCATATCGCTTGAGAGTACTGCCGCAATAAAAGGTTCTTTAAAATGAGATTTAAGATATGCTGTTTGATAAGCTATTAAAGCATATGCCACTGAATGTGATTTATTAAAACCATAACCTGCAAATTTTTCCATCAGATCAAAAATATATTCAGCTTGCTTTTTATCAACTTTGTTTTTTATAGCGCCATTAACGAAAATCTCTCGCTGCTGGTTCATTTCATCAAATTTCTTTTTACCCATTGCCCTTCTTAATATGTCAGCTGACCCTAAACTATAGCCAGCTAAAACTTGGGCTATTTTCATTACTTGTTCTTGATACAAAATTACACCGTAAGTAGGTCTTAGCACATCCTCAATAAGTGGATGCAGGTATTCAACATTAGCCCCATTCTTTCTATCAATAAAGTCGTCAACCATTCCAGATTGTAATGGACCCGGTCTATATAAAGCCACTAATGCAACAAGATCGTCAAATTTATCAGGCTTAAGTCTTTTAATTATATCTTTTAAGCCTTGTGACTCTAACTGAAAAACACCATTTGTTTTTTGTTCTCTCAACAGTTGGAATGTTTTTTCATCATCAAGAGGAATTTCTCCCAAATCAAATTGGTCGTCGGCAAGTTTATTTCTATTGATTATTTTTAAGGTATTTTCTATGACAGTTAGAGTTCTTAATCCCAGAAAATCAAATTTTATTAATCCTATTTCTTCAACATCGTCTTTGTCAAGCTGAGTTAATAAAGAACTACTATAAGTGTCTCTGTATAGTGGAGTATAATTTATAAGTTCTTTTGGCGAAATTACTATTCCGCCTGCATGCGTACCTGCGTTTCTAGGCAAGCCCTCTAATATCATTGCCATATCTAGAATTTCTTTCACGTCGTCATCAGAACTATATAGTTTTTTTAGCTCTTTATCTTCAAGAGCCTTGGTTAAGGTAATGCCTATTTCAAAAGGTATTAACTTTGCGATTTGATCGACAAAAGGATATGGAAATTGAAGCACTCTTCCGACATCTCGAACTACAGCTTTTGCAGCCATAGTTCCATATGTAATTATTTGACTAACTTTATCTCTTCCATATTTTTTTGCGACATAATCAATCACACTATCTCTTTTGTCCATACAAAAATCTATATCAAAATCTGGAAGAGATACTCTCTCTGGATTTAAGAACCTTTCAAATAATAAATCATATTTAATAGGGTCTATGTCCGTAATATTTAAAACATATGCAACGAGTGATCCTGCACCAGATCCGCGTCCAGGACCAACAGGTATACTGTTTTTCTTTGCCCAAGTTACAAAATCTGAAACAATCAAAAAATATCCTGAATATCCCATTTTAATAATAACGTCTAATTCAATTTTTATACGCTTTAAATAAGGCTCTTTATTTTTAATATCCTCATCACTGATTTTTTTTTTCAAACTTTGCTCCACTAAGGAATTAAAGTATTCATTTTCATCTTGTCCATCATCTAATGGAAAAATTGGCATTGCTATATTTCCTAGAGAAAGTTGTACATTACATCTTTTTGCTATCTCAAAAGAATTTTCAATTGCTGATGGTATATCAGAAAATAATTCCTCCATTTCTTCGCTTGTTTTAAAGTACTGGTTTGCAGTATATTCTGAATTTCTCTTTTCATCTTTTAAATAACTCCCGTTATTAATACATACTCTTACTTCATGCGCTTGGTAATCGCTTTTATCGATAAATCGAACATCATTAGATGCCACTAGGGGAATATTATGATTCTCAGAGATCTCCCTAGCATATGAAATATACTCGTCTTCAAAATCTTTACCTGTTCTAGTAATTTCTATATAAAAACTCTCGGGAAAATTCTTTTTCCAATAATTTATACTTGTATCTATTAAGTCTTTTTTTCCTGATCTTATTGCGTTTGCCAAATCACCATATATCCCTCCTGATAGCGCTATTAATCCGTCTGATCTTTTTGAAAGTTCTTCGCTAGATACTAAAAATTTATTCCCCTCATCAAGATTTACATATGCATCAGTTATAAGATTACTCAGGTTATAAAAACCAGTCATATTTTTACAAAGTAGTATAACTCTAGAATAATCATTTTTAGAGTTGCTGCTTTTCATATCAACTTCGATTCCAATTATTGGTTTAACACCTTTTTTAATAGCTGATTTATAAAATTTTACCAAAGAAAAAATATTATTATGATCAGTAATTGCTACTGAAGGGCAACCATCATTAGAAACTTTTTCTATCAAGTTATTTATTCTTATAAGGCTATCCGATATAGAATATTCGCTATGAAGATGAAGATGTATAAAGCTTTTTTTCATAAATTTTTTATAGGTTTGAAAGTTTTTCTATGATATTTACAAATACCATATTTTTTTATCATTTCTATATGATGCTTTGTTGGGTACCCTTTATGTTTTTTAAAATCATACTCAGGATATTCTTTATCAATGCTTAGCATAATTCTATCTCTTGTAACTTTAGCAATTATTGAGGCTGCGCTAATTATTGGAACAAGTCTGTCGCCATGTTTAACAGCATGTAATTTTGCATCAATATCAGGAGTAAAAATTCCATCAACATAGACTTTGCAGTTTTTGCACTTAATTTTAAGAAATGATTCTTTCATAGAAAGTAAAGTAGCATTATGAATATTAATTTTATCAATATCTTCTGAGCTAATTATTCCAATTCCGCAATACGTTGCATTTTTTACAATTTCCTCATACATAAGTTCTCTATTTTTCTCACTTATCTTTTTTGAATCATTAATAAATTTTGGAAGAAGATTTTCTTCTATTGAGACAGAAGCTGAAACTACGG
>Ga0213863_10002637_pt1 | contig 12633 bp, 13 predicted proteins | sample PICome_8_FD_160128 | JGI IMG/M metagenome (GOLD analysis project Ga0213863, IMG submission 160128) | Coastal seawater microbial communities near Pivers Island, North Carolina, United States - PICO497 | ecosystem: Environmental > Aquatic > Marine > Coastal | place: USA: North Carolina... | reverse complement strand
TAATAGGTGTTGATGGGTTTAATGAAGGGGTGAAAAGCGTTGTTTAATTTGATGTTTTTATGCCTCAGGAAAATCTTGGATATGGCTGGTAATAAGATTGTCAAAATCTTGTTTTTGATTGCCAATAAATTGAGTTTCTATGGCCAAGTAATTCAATTCATTCAATCTGTTGTACAATCGGATATAGTCTTTTTCAGTAGTCAAAAGAAGTCTGTTTTCGATGTTCATTTTGGAGAACTTTTGTTGAATTTGCTCAATTTCTTTTTTCGAAAAATGATGATGATCTGCATATTCTTGATGTTCAAAACGAACGTTTAAATTTTTTAAATGCTTCAACAACGGAGTGGGGTTTGCAATTCCAGTAATCAATAAAACATCATAGTCTTTTAGGTTGTTTGTTAAAATTGAGTTGCTCCCTTTTGTCTTATCAGCATAAGAAATGAATGAAAAAAATAAGGGCTTTTTAAATTGTTGTAGTTTTTTTTGAATTTTTTCCATCTCGGAAATAGAAATATTTTCAGGACATTTAGTTACTACAATTGCATTTGCTCTTTTTGCGCCTGCGCCTCGCTCTCTAAGATTTCCAGCGGGTAATAAAAAATCATCAACAAAAAGATCCTTGTATTTCGTGAGTAAGATATAGAAACTTGATTTTACTTTCCGATGTTGATAAGCATCATCCAATAAAATTACTGCTGGGTTTTTACGCGTAATTAAAGTTCTAATTCCATGTGCACGATCAGTATCTACAGCTACAGTAATGTTTTTAAATTTATTGAAATATTGCAGAGGTTCATCACCTACTTCCGCTGGAGTAGATGTGGTATTTAATAAAACAAATTTTTTAGTATCTCTTTTATAGCCTCTGCTTAAAACAGCTAGCAGGTATTTGTCTTTTAGTAATCGAATTAGATACTCAATTTGAGGCGTTTTCCCTGTACCGCCTACACTTAGGTTTCCTACAGTAATTGTGGGTGTTTTAAAAGAGTTTTCTTTAAAAAAACCAACATCAAACATTAGGTTACGTACGGAAGTAACAATGTTATATGCAATTGAAAATGGGAATAATAAAAAACGTAAAAATTTCATCCCTACGAAAATAACGCATTTTTATGGATTGATAGACGGAAAATGCTAACTTTGGTCATTGCAGAAATAATATACAATGAAGATAAGAGAAGTTACGCAATATATAGAAGAGCTAGCCCCACTTAATTATGCTGAAGATTTTGACAACGTAGGCTTGTTGGTTGGAAATTATGATACGGAAGTATCGGGTGTTTTAGTAACATTGGATACTTTAGAGGAAACCGTAGCGGAAGCCATTGCAAATCATTGCAACCTGATTGTTAGTTTTCATCCGATAATTTTTACGGGTTTAAAAAAGCTAAATGGAAACTCCTACGTTGAACGAGTGGTTTTAAAAGCGATTAAAAATGACATCGCGATTTATGCAACGCATACAGCCCTTGACAATTCTAAAAATGGTGTTTCTGCAAAAATAGCAGAAGTGTTAGGTTTGAAAAACACAAAAATTTTGATTCCTAAAAAAGGAATTATAAAAAAACTAACTACGGTTGTACCTACAGCAAATGCTCTTTCTTTGAGGAATTCACTTTTTGAAGCAGGGGGAGGTGCAATTGGAAATTATGTGCATTGCTCTTTTAGCACGAAAGGAGAAAGTACTTTTCAAGGAACCGAAAACTCCAACCCAGTTTTGGGCGAGAAAAAAGTACTTCAGATTGAAAATGAGACAAAAATTAGTATCCTCTTTGAGCGAAAAAATGAGAGTAAAATACTAACATCTTTACAAGAAACACATCCCTATGAAGAAGTTGCCTATGAGATTGTTACCATAGAAAATGTACACCAAGATATTGGAATGGGTATGCTTGGCGAATTTACCGAACCAATGGAAGAAAAAGATTTTTTAAATTATTTGAAAAAGACGATGCAAACAGCATGTATTCGTCATTCTGAATTGCTTCATAAAAAAATAAAAAAAGTAGCAGTTCTTGGAGGTGCAGGAAGTTTTGCAATTTCAGACGCAAAAAGAGCTGGAGCAGATGCCTATGTAAGTGCCGATTTTAAATATCATGAGTTTTTTAAAGCTGAAAAAGACATTTTATTGGCAGATATTGGACATTATGAAAGCGAACAGTTTACAAAAAACCTTTTGGTTGATTATCTTACAAAAAAATTTAGTAATTTTGCAATCATTTTATCACAAAAAAGTACAAATCCTATTTATTACATATAAACATGGCAAAGAAGAAAGAAGTTTCTGTTGAACAAAAATTAAGAGCACTTTACGATTTACAATTAATCGACTCTAGAATTGACGAAATTAGAAACGTTAGAGGAGAATTACCCCTAGAGGTTGAAGATTTAGCCGATGAGGTTGCCGGTTTAAACACACGTATTTCAAACTTAAGTGCAGACGTTTCTAACTTAGAAACAGACATCAACAATAAGAAACTAGCCATTGACGAATCGAAATCGTTGATGAAAAAATACGAAGAGCAACAACAAAAAGTTCGTAATAACAGGGAGTTTGATTCCTTAGCTAAAGAAATTGAATTTCAAGATTTAGAAATCCAATTGGCCGAAAAAAGAATCAATGAGTTTAAAGCTAAAATTTCGCAGAAAGAAGAAGTAATAGCTTCAACAAAAGAGAAATTAGAAAAGCAAGAGCAACATTTAGGGCATAAAAAAGCTGAATTGGATGCTATTTTAAAAGAAACAGAAAAAGAAGAAAAACTGTTGGCTGAGAAATCAGTAGAATATTCAAAATCGTTAGATCCACATTTATTTACGGCGTATAATAGAATAAGATCGAAAGTGAAAAATGGTCTTGCAGTTGTTGCAATCGAAAGAGGTGCTTCAGGAGGATCTTATTTTACAATACCACCACAAGTTCAGTTGGAAATTGCAAATAGAAAAAGAATTACTATCGACGAGCATAGTGGACGTATTTTGGTAGACGCTGCGCTAGCTGAAGAAGAAAAACAGAAAATTGATAAAATATTTTCTTAAGTAGTAATCTTACTATGACTATATAAATAAAACTCGAAGTGATGCTTCGGGTTTTTTTTGTATTGGATACTAATTGGACATGTTTTGAGATTTTATGCCCTAAAATTATAGTACCTTCACAAAGGGTAGTGCGTGTCTTTTTTGATTTAGGTTTTTGCCTGATAGCTTGTTTTTCCAGTGTATGGAACATAAATAAACAAGAACATACCCAGAGATTTTTTTCATCAAGTTACGGGGAGTTAAACGAAAAATTGGCCAGTCTTCTCCTGCGCTCACGAAAGTGTTTTTTGAAAATCAATTTTTATATCTTTTTGACTACATTTATCAAATGTAAATACACTGCTTTTCTATGACAAATTACACATTAGTTTTTGGTGCTTCTCTAAAAGAAGATCGGTATTCCAATAGGGCTATTCAAAAGCTCCGAGAAAATAAACAAGAAGTTGTTGCTTTTGGAATGCGAGAAGGGATTGTTTCTAATGTGACAATTGTTTCCCAGCTCATAAATTATGAACATATCGATACAGTTACTTTATATTTAGGGCCAAAAAATCAAGCGCCATATTATGACTATATCATTGGTTTAAAACCCAGAAGAGTTATTTTTAATCCAGGAACCGAGAATGCTGCTTTTGTAAAATTACTTGAAGCAAATAATATTGAAAGTGAAGTTGCGTGTACGCTAGTGTTATTGGCAACAAACCAATATTAATTTACAGTAAAAACTTTTCCTGCTTCTGCGATATCTGTATTGTTAAAAACTTCTTCTCCCTCTGTTTTAAAAGCTGCAACATCTTTATATCTGCCAGAATAATGCCCTAAAACCAGCTGTTTTACATTTGCTTCCTTTGCGATTTGTGCTGCTTGTTTTGCTGTAGAATGTTTGGTTTTTTTTGCTAAATCTTCTCTGTCAGAGAGGAAAGTGGCTTCATGATAAAGTAGATCTGCATTTTTTATTAAAGGAACAATATCTGGTTTGTAAGTAGTATCACTACAAAAAGCATAACGAATTGGTTCTGCTGGAGGCAATGTTAATGCTGAATTAGGAATAACTTCACCTGTTGTTAGTAGGATGTCTTTTCCGGCTTTGATATTTAGGTAGTCTGCACGATCTATCTCCTCATAATTGGCAATGTTCTCCATATGCAATTTTAAAGAACTCGTTTTTTCAGTAAACAAGTATCCATTGGTATAAACTCGATGGTTGAGTGGTATCGTACTTACAGAGACTTTCTCGTCCTCAAAAATAACCTCACTTTCTTTGGAAACTAATTCATGAAAAATCATCGTATACTTTGCATGTGATTGCGATGTTTTTAAGGAAAGTAAAGTTACCTCTTTAATTCCTTTTGGACCATAAATGTGCAATTCCTTTTCTCGATTTAAAATTCCAAAAGTAGAAAGGAGTCCTACCAAGCCATAAAAATGATCTCCATGTAAATGAGAGATGAAAATATGGGTAATTTTTGTAAAACCAATTTTATAGTGTCGCATTTGTCGTTGCGTACCTTCGCCACAATCTATCAAAAAATGACGATTGTTGATTTCTAAATATTGTGAAGTTGGATGTGCATTTGCACGTGGAGTTGCTGAATGACAACCCAGAATGGTTAATTTTAAGCTCATTGAATAACAAGACGTTTTGAAATGACGCTTTTTTTATTTTGTATTGAATAGATATAAATTCCAGGCAACAACTGTTGTTTAAAGAAAGCGATTGTGTTTTTCCCTTTTTGAGCGACGAGCTGTTTTTTATGGACCGTTTTCCCTAAAATATTTTTAACATTAAAAATGACAATGCCAGATTGGGCTGCCTGAAAATGAATTTTTGTGGACGTTGTAAATGGATTTGGCGCAGCAGAGAGCGCTGTAATCGATTTTTCTTGTGAAAAACAATAGGTGATATTGAAAAAAAATAAGATAAGAAGTAGTTTTTTTGTCATTATTCACAGCTTATTTTAAAAACCTAGTGCACGCTCGATGTTTTCCATTTCAAGAATGTCCTTAGCTTCTTGTAGTGTAGGAACCACATTGATTGCTTCAGGCAATGCATCAATATCTAATGACTTTATTATTATTACAAACGAGGTGCCATTTTCTTTTTTTGTAGATGCAATATCCAAAAATAATAAAAAATCTTTTGGAGTTATGTTAAGATTGTCAGAAATATGAAAAATAATGTTTTCCGTATCGTATTTCTCTGCGTTCAAAAAAAATGCTTGCAACGCTTCTTGAAGGATGTTTTCATTGGTGCTAAAAAGCGTATATCCGTCTTTATTTTCAATCTTCATCAGTACTATTTTTTTAAGATAAAATAGAATTAGGTAACTATCTTTTCACTTGTTGCGCCAATAAGTAGATGACTGCCATTCTTACTGCAACTCCGTTTTCTACTTGATTCAAAATAATTGAATCGTTAGAATCTGCAACATTGCTAGTAATTTCAACACCTCTGTTAATTGGGCCAGGATGCATAATCACAATTTTTTTGTTAAGATGCTCTAGGATTTCCTGATTAATACCAAAAAGCTGTGTGTATTCTCTTGTAGATGGAAAGTATTTAATGTCCATTCTTTCATGTTGAACACGAAGCACATTGGCAACATCACACCATTCAAGCGCTTTTTTAAGATTTGTTTCTACAGTAACTCCAAGGCTAGTGATGTATTTAGGAATCAAAGTTGTAGGACCACAAACTTTTACTTCTGCTCCTTGAAGTTGCAAGGCAAAGATGTTTGACAATGCTACTCTAGAGTGAAGAATGTCTCCAACAATTACTATTTTTTTTCCTTTAACACTTCCTAACTTTTCTCGAATCGAATACGAATCCAATAAGGCTTGTGTAGGATGTTCATGAGTTCCATCACCCGCATTTATAATTTTTGCATCTACATGTCTCGATAAGAAAACACCTGCGCCAACACTTGCATGTCGCATGACAACAACGTCCACCTTCATGGCCAAGATATTATTAACAGTATCAATTAAAGTCTCTCCTTTCTTAACGGACGATTGGCTTGCAGAGAAATTGATAACATCAGCAGAAAGTCTTTTTTCTGCCAACTCAAAACTCAATTTAGTTCTTGTACTATTTTCAAAAAATAAATTAGCAATGGTAATGTCTCTCAGTGAAGGAACTTTCTTGATGGGTCTATTAATAACTTCTTTGAATTGATCTGCAGTTTCAAAAATAAGATCAATATCTGTATTTTTTAGATATTTGATGCCCAATAAATGTTCTACACTTAGCTGTTTCATATTAGGTGAGTTCTATATAGACTGCGTCTTTTTTATGTGTTTCTTTCCAGGTAACCAAAACTTTTTCCTCGTTAATAGCATCTACTTGTCTTCCTCGGTAATTTGGTTGTATTGGTAAGTGTCTGCTAAATCTTCGATCTATTAAAACCAGCAATTCTACACTTTTAGGTCTTCCATAAGACTGAATTGCCGTTAGCGCAGCACGAACACTACGTCCTGAAAACAAAACATCGTCAATGAAAACCACTTTCTTGTCTTCTACTAAAAAGTCAATTTCTGTTGTATTTGCTTCTAAAGGAATTTCTCGTCGCCTAAAATCATCTCTGTAAAAGGTAATGTCTAAAGCGCCCAATTGGATCTCTTTTATTTGATATTCATTTCTTAGTAAACTTAAAAGTCGCTTTGCTAAAAAAGAACCTCTAGGTTGCAAACCAATCAAAACTGTATTAGAAAAATCGTTATGGTTTTCGATTAACTGGCAAGCCAATCGATGTAAGATAATCTCAATATCCTTAGCGTTAAGTAAGGTTTTTTTGCTCATAAGAAGCCCGATTCATTAGCGAATCAGTTATTGAAATACAAAATTAATGTAAAAATGTGTACAAGCAAAATATATCTAAAAGAAAACGATTCTCTTTTTGTTAATTAAATTGTTGAAAACAAAACAATAGATTTTGAGGCAGGTAAAAGACTTGTAGTACATTTAAAGTAATAATTAATCACATTGCCTATGTCTTTCGTGAAATTTGAATCGATGTTAAAAACAAATAATGTTTATTTCTTTGATTTAACTGAATTTGAGGAAATTATAATCCATTATATTGATATTGGAAAACATTCTTTAGCGAAAAAAGCTGTCAAGTTAGGTTTAGAACAGCATCCAGATTCTATAGATTTAAAGTTATTGCAAATAGAGTTATGTGTTTTTGAAGACAAACTAGCGCTTGCAAAAAAATTATTACACCAAGTAGAAATTTTAGACCCCAACAATGAAGAGCTCTTTATTCAGAGGGCTACAATTGTTTCCAAAGAAGGCAACCATAAAGAGGCGATTGTAAATCTCATGAAAGCTTTAACCCTCTCGGATGATAAACAAGACATATGGTCTTTATTGGGGATGGAGTATTTGTATTTAGATGATTTTGAAAATGCCCGTTTGTATTTTATCAATTGTGTAGATCAGGACCTTGAAGACTATGCCTCACTTTACAATGTTGTGTACTGCTTTGATATGGAAGAAAAGCATGAAGAAGCCATTGATTTCCTAAATAAGTTTATCAATAAAAACCCTTATTGCGAAGTAGCTTGGCACCAAATAGGGAGACAATATTCGGTTCTTAAAAGATACGAAGAAGCCCTAGTTGCATATGATTTTGCCGTTGTTATCGATGAACTCTTTGTGGGAGGTTACTTAGAAAAAGCAAAAACTTTAGAAGCACTAGGAGCCTATCAAGAAGCCATAGACAATTACCTCATTACATTAGAGTTGGATGATGCAACAGCATTTGCTTTTGTAAGAATAGGTGCGTGTTACCAAAGATTAGGAAATCCAGTTGCAGCGATTTCATATTATAAAAAAGCGGTGTATGAAGACCCTCTGTTGGGAAAAGGTTGGTTGTATTTGACAAATATATACTTTGATCAAAGCAACTATGAAAAAGCTGCTTACTACATCTCTAAAGCCTTAAGCATTGATGAATCGGACGCACTTTATTGGAGGCGTTATTCCGAAATTAAACTGAAACTAAATTTTTTTGAAGAAGCAATAAAGGGATTTGAAATGTGTCTGTCTTTGGGAGATAAAGATGTAAATGTTTTCATTGCTTTAGTAGATGTTTTAACCTTTGTAGGTGAGTTTAACATTGCGCTTAAAACCTTAGTGAAAGCGCAACGATTGTACAAAAACCTAGCTGAAATTGACTATCGCTTTGCTGGGTTGTTCTGGATCCTTGACAATCAAAAACTAGGAAGAACACATCTTATTAAGGCCCTAAATATAGATTATGATAATCACATTATCTTAAAAGAATTGTATCCTTCGGTCTATTTCAATGAGGGGTTTCAAAAATTGGTCTGCGACTTTAAAAAAGCGACCGAATAGCAAAGATTTTTTTAAGTAGAAAACAGCACTAGCATAAACCTTTTTTCTTTAAATTTATTTTACCTTCGTTTTTACAAAATAAATACAATTAAAATGGTTAGAAAACTAAACGATTATCTCGTGATCGGATTGAAAGGAATAGCGATGGGAGCTGCAGATGTGGTCCCCGGAGTTTCAGGCGGTACCATTGCATTTATTTCAGGTATTTATGAAGAGCTGTTGAGTGCTATTAGCAATGTAAATATTGACCTTTTAAAAACCCTAAAAACTGCAGGTATCAAAGCCGCATGGAAACAACTCAATGGTTCCTTTTTAGGAGCCTTGTTTCTGGGTGTTTTTGTAAGTATTGTCTCATTAGCAAAAGTCATCAAACACCTTTTGGAAAGTCAACCTATTTTACTGTGGTCTTTCTTTTTTGGTTTGGTACTGGCAAGTATTATCTACATTGCAAAACGAATTACCGATTGGAATTTTAAAGCCTTTTTGTTGTTGATTACTGGAGCTGGATTGGCTTATTTTATCACTACTTTAAATCCATTAGTTTCAGAAAATTCATCAAGTTTATTTCTCTTTTTAGCAGGTGCCATTGCAATTTGTGCAATGATTTTACCAGGGATATCAGGTTCTTTTATTTTAGTTTTATTGGGTGCTTATCAACCCGTATTAGCAGCTGTTAACAATCGAGATTTTAAAACAATTAGTGTTTTCTTGATAGGAGCTATTGTTGGATTATTAACATTCTCGAGAGTGCTTAAATGGTTGTTTAAAAATTATAAAAATTTAACATTAGCTGTTTTAACAGGTTTTATTATTGGCTCCTTAAATAAAATTTGGCCTTGGAAAGAAACCCTAACTTGGCGTATCAATTCCAAGGGAATACAAGTCCCTTTTAATCAACAAAGTGTTTCTCCTTTTTCATTTAATGAAGATGCTCAATTGCTCTCAGCGATTTTATTTGTTGTTGTAGGATTTCTACTTATTTTAGGAATGGAAAAATTGGCCGCTAAAAAAAGATAAAATGCAACAAAACAGGACACTGCTTCAAAAAGGAACTCTTTTTTTAAAAGGGATTGCTATGGGTGCAGCAAATAAAGTACCAGGTGTTTCTGGAGGTACCGTTTCTTTTGTTTTGGGTTTTTATGAAGAACTAATAGCTTCTTTCAGGAAAGTTAATTCAAAGGCTTTAAAACTGCTACTAAGAGGAGATTTAAAACAGTTTTATAATCATATCAATGGTGCTTTTTTAGCCCTTGTTATGGGAGGGAGTATTTTTAGTTACTTTAGTATTTCTTTAGTTTTGGATTACTTCTTGCTGCACTATGAACTGTATGTATGGAGCTGGTTTTTTGGGATGATTCTTGGGTCTATATTTTATATTGGAAAAGGTTTTGGAGATTGGAACCGAACGAATATTGGTTTTTTAATTCTTGGGATATCAGTAGGAATAGGGATTAGTTTTTTAACACCAGCAAAAGAAAATGATAATTTATGGTTTGTTTTTTTATGCGGTATTATTGGAGTTTCTGGGATGACATTGCCAGGGCTGTCAGGTTCCTTTATTTTAATATTATTAGGAAATTATGTCCTTCTTTTGGTAGACGCTGTGAATGTGTTTTTGGGTGTTCTTTCAGAGGTGCTTTCGGGAAATTTTTCTGCTTTTAAGGATGCTGTAAAAGTGAAGTACTTAAAAATAATTCTTGTGTTTACAGGGGGATCACTTTTTGGACTTGTGTCAATTTCACACGTGCTTGGCTATGTGTTAAAACGTTGGAATCAAATTGTGATTTCAATTATCATTGGTTTTATATCTGGATCTTTAGGCATTGTTTGGCCTTGGAAAAAAACAATTTTTTTAAAAGAAGAAGGCAATTTTGTTTTGGATCTTAAGCAGCAAAAAATTGTAGAAAATTATGAACGGTTTATTCCAGATTTTTCTTTGTCAGAAACTTGGTTCGCGATTTTTTATAGTATGTTAGGGCTTGGATTGATATTAATATTAGATTTTTATGAAAGAAAAAAAGAAGCATAAACGTTATGGACTTTTAGGAAAAGATATTGGATATTCTTTTTCGAGAGGATATTTTACAGAAAAGTTTGAGGAACTAAATATTAAAAATTCAGAATACTTGAATTTTGACATTCCTACTATTGAAAATTTTGAGGTGTTAATAGAAGCAAATAAACCGCAATTACAGGGGATGAATGTGACGATTCCCTATAAAGAAGCCGTGATTCCGTATTTAGATATAATCGACAAAACAGCACGTAAAATAGGGGCAGTAAATACGATTAAGTTTACAAAAAGAGGTTTGCTAAAAGGATATAATACAGATGTTTTTGGTTTTGAGAATTCCTTAAAACCGTTGCTTAAAGAACACCACACCCATGCACTAATACTAGGAACTGGAGGAGCTTCTAAAGCAATTTCTTTTTCCTTAAAACAATTGGGGATTAAATATAAATTTGTGTCCCGTACTCCAAAAAGAAAGAAAGAAATTGCCTACAATGATCTCACAGAGCATGTGTTAACAAAATATACTGTTATTATTAATTCATCACCCGTGGGTACCTTTCCTGCAGTAGATTTGAAACCACAAATCCCCTATCAATTCATCACAGACAAACATCTTTTATATGATTTGATTTATAATCCCGCATTGACAGGCTTCTTAAAAGAAGGGAAAGAGAAGGGAGCTCAAATTAAAAATGGATCACAAATGCTAGCCTTACAAGCAGAAGAGTCTTGGCGGATTTGGAATCACTAAAAAATCTGTAAAACAAACAGGATGAAAATCAAAATTTTTGTTAATAATTACAAATTACTTTGAAAATAGTGTAAGATGTAGCTATCTTTATAAATTCCAATTTAGAACCTTAAACATTGTACATATGTTAGACGAGAATCAAGATAAAGTAGAAGACAATAAAAGTAGTTCAGCGCCAGCTGTTTTTTCGAGTCCAGAAAAGACCACTGAAACAGAACATCAAGAGGTTCCTTCATCTGAAAATCTGGAGGTCTCTAGCGCTGTCAATGAAATTGAGGAGGAAATTGCTGCAAATGCAGAAGATACAGAAGCAAACAATCAAGATGCAGAAGTTGTCAAAGAGAAAGACTACACTAAATTGACTTTAGAAAATTTAGTAGCAGAATTAGAGAAAGTTTTAAAAGAGCAGCCCGTTCATAAAGTGAAAAGCCAAGTTGATGCAATTAAAAATGCATTCAATCAACAATTTGGAGCGCTGTTAGCAGAAAAAAAAGCTGCCTTTTTGGAGGCTGGAGGCGAAAGCATCAATTTTCAGTTTTCAAGCCCTATAAAGACAACCTACAACACGCTCTTGTCTCAACATAAAAAAGAGCGAGATGCATATTACAGCGATCAAGAGAAATCACAAAAGCTCAATTTAGAAAAACGTTATGAAGTGATTGAAGCTTTAAAAGCTTTAATTTCGGATGCTGATCCAAAAATTATGTACAAGCAATTTAAAGAATTGCAAACGACTTGGCGTGCAATTGGCCCAGTTTCTAAAACAAAATACAATGATACTTGGAAGATTTATCATCATCATGTTGAGCGTTTTTACGATTTATTGCATTTGAGTAATGACTTTAGGGATTTGGACTTTAAAAATAATTTAGAGGAAAAATTAAAAATTATTCAAAAAGCAGAAGCACTAGCTGAAACCGAAAATATCAATGACTCTTTCAAGCAATTACAGGAGTTGCATAAAATTTGGAAAGAGGATATTGGTCCTGTTGCCAGAGAAATGCGAGAAGAAATTTGGAAAAAATTTAGCCAAGCTACCAAAAGAATTCATGACAAGCGACATGAGTATTATCGCTCCATGAAATCTAAATTTGAGGAAATTATCCAGAAAAAACTAGAAATTGTTGCTCATATTGAAGGTATTGATATTTCAAAAAATAAAAATCATAAGGATTGGCAACAAAGTATCGCAACTTTAGAAGAACTAAGACAAGCGTATTTTAATGCAGGCAAATTGCCATATGCAAAGAGTGAGGAGATCTGGCAAAAATTTAAACTAGCTACCAGAAAAATTAATAAGGCAAAAAATAATTTTTACAAACAAGAGAAAAACAGTCAACAAGACAATTTAAATCAGAAAATTGCACTTATTGAGTTGGCAGAATCGCTAAAGGATAGCACAGATTGGGAGAATACAACGGAAACATTGAAAAAAATTCAAGCAGATTGGAAGAAAATAGGGCATGTACCGCG
>Ga0213863_10002635_pt1 | contig 12634 bp, 9 predicted proteins | sample PICome_8_FD_160128 | JGI IMG/M metagenome (GOLD analysis project Ga0213863, IMG submission 160128) | Coastal seawater microbial communities near Pivers Island, North Carolina, United States - PICO497 | ecosystem: Environmental > Aquatic > Marine > Coastal | place: USA: North Carolina | collected... | reverse complement strand
TTTCTCGGGTGTGAGGCTGGCGTAGCCTGGCTCAATCATCCGCGCGTTGTCCTGGGCGCTCAGGGAGTGATCCCGGTCAAGATTGTCGAGAATCCAACTTTCCCGTTCCGTGATGCAAACGTCGCGGAATTCGGTGGTGGCTAGCTCGTAGCCCCAGTCACGGAAGGCCCCTTCCGTGAATTTCATGATGTTGCCTTTGTGCACCAGCGTGACGTGACGCTTGTTCCCTTCCAAGCGCAGGGCGTGTTGGATGGCTTTACGGATGTGGCGTTGGCTGCCGTGCTTGCTCACCGGCTTAATCCCGATGCCGGATCCTTCCGGGATTTGCCGTTTGCCGAGCTTGCCGTTGGCGGGGATGACCACCTCATTGAGATGCTTGCGCAGCTCTTGGCCGATCGGATCATCGGCTTCCCACTCCACCCCCATGTAGATGTCTTCTGTGTTTTCCCGGTACACAATCACGTCTAGATCCTGCGGGCGTTTGTGCGGGCTGGGCGTGCCTTCGTAGTAGCGGCACGGACGAACGCAGGAATACAGATCAAAGAGCTGGCGCAGGGCCACATTCAGCGAGCGGATGCCGCCACCCACTGGAGTGGTGAGGGGCCCCTTGATCGCCACGCCGAAGTTGCGGATCGCCTCGAGGGTGTCTTCAGGAAGGTATTGATAGGTGCCATAAAGATCACAGGCCTCATCACCGGCATAAACCTTGAACCACTCGATCGTTTTCTCACCTTTGTAGGCCTGAGCCACCGCCGCATCGAGCACCTTCTGAGTGGCGGGCCAGATGTCCACTCCGGTGCCGTCACCGCGAATGAACGGGATGATCGGATCGTTCGCAACTACGGGTTGGCCGTTTTCGAAGCGGATTGGGGTGCCCTTGGTAGGGGCGGTGAGCTTCTCAAACTGAGCCATGGAAAGGTCGCTGCCTGGCGGCATTTTGGATTTGGCGAGCTTATGACTCGGGGGTGCTGCCTAATGTTCCCCGTAACCCTCCACGCACGATCCATGGTGAAACCTGCAGGTGTCTGGGTCGTGGCCGCTTGTTTCAACGAAGAAGCCGTTATCACAGTGTTCATCGAGCGCGTGCTGGCCCTACCCGTTGTGGAGCGATTGGTATTGATTGACGATGGTTCAAGCGACGACACCGTGGCTCAGATTCGGCTTTGGCAGGCTCGTCAGGCCCAACTGGGTGCTGCGGCTCCCGTGACTTTGGTTGAGCTCACCCGGAATTTCGGGAAAGAGGCGGCGATGTTGGCTGGCCTTGATCACGTTCGAGGGGAATGCGCTGCAGCGGTGCTCATCGATTCCGACCTGCAGCATCCGCCTGAGCTGATCGAAGCGATGGTGCAGAAATGGCGGGATGGCGCTGAGGTGGTCACGGCGGTGCGCGATGACAGTGATGAGGAATCACGTTTCAAGGTGGCCAGCGCCCACTGGTTTTACCGCGTGTTCAACAAGCTGGTGGATTCGATTCAGATCAAGGAGGGCGCGGGTGACTACCGGCTCTTGGATGCACAGGCGCTCGACGCGGTGACAAGCTTGCGCGAATCAAGCCGCTTCTCCAAAGGATTGCTTCCCTGGACGGGTTACCGCAGTGAAGAACTGCCCTATCAGCGGGTGATTCGTAGCGGTGGGCAAACCTCCTGGAGTCCATTCAAACTGGTGAGTTATGCCTTTGATGGAATCTTTTCCTTCTCCGTGCTGCCCCTAAAGGTGTGGACAGGGCTTGGGGCACTCATTTCCTTATTGAGCTTGGTCTACGCCTTCCTAATTGCGCTCCGTACGGTTCTGATCGGCGTAGATGTACCTGGTTACGCCTCGATGATGACGGCGGTGCTCTTCCTTGGAGGCATTCAGCTCATCGGAATCGGCGTACTCGGGGATTACATCGGGCGAATTTATGTGGAGGCCAAGGATCGTCCTCACTACTTCATCCGAGCAATTCACAACTCCTGAAGTGCTCGCCATTCCCTTTGCCGCCACGGAGAGGCGGCAAAGGGTTGCGATACAGAAAAGCCTGCATCCGTGAGATTGCGCGAGAGCGGTGCGCCTGGATGGGCCAAGAGAAGTGGTTGGGTGCGATTCGCTCGAGCTGGGAGGGCTGAAAGGGTTTGGTGGGCGGCGCGCAGCGGTGGCCCCGCCATCTGTCCGGTGAACAGCACGCCGGCGAACCCACCATTGCTGGCGATACCAAGGCGTTGTTGCTTCCGCTGGGCTCGGCGGCTGAGCACCTCCAGCACCGCCCATTTGAGCAACCCGGCTTGGCGAATCGCATCCCACCACCAATGCAGAGCGAGACCGGTGGGAAGTGGCTCGGTGGTGCTGCGCATCCAGATGATCTGTTGATCGCCTGAAACCCTCAACAGACAGTCGTGCACGATCGGCACCAGGTGTACGTGCTGATGGCCGTCAAGGCGAAGGGGAGCGTGAGCGCCGCAGAGGTGCCGGTAGCGGGCAATTTGCGCCTGAACCTCTTCGTGGAGCTGACGGGTGATGCGCCGTCGCCGTGGATGCATGGGGGGGAACAGCGAGAGCGAAAGCCAGGCCCCAAACGACAGCTTGAGATGGCCGTCTTGGTTGATGAGGTCGGGGACAGCGGAGGCCAGGGCGCTGCAAGGCCCCTCGGTTAAGCAAAGGTGGAGGCAAAGTTCAAGATCTGGTTGCTCGGCTTGGAGTGCTTTCCAGGCCACCACTCCCTCTGAGACCGTAGGGCCCTGCACCAGCAAGCTGGCTCCGTCCAACTTGCCGACGCGGGCGAGTTGAAGGATGGCGTTGTTGGTGGCTTCACTGAGGCCTAGATCATCCGCATGCACCCGTGGACGTTGCTGTTGGGTGCGTTGCTTGGCGCTGAAGCCTGCGGCCTTCGACCAGATCAGGGCATTGAGAACCGTGGGAGTGAACACCAAAATTCCCAGTCGGATCAGACTTGGGACTGCGTCTGGGAGGACGAGTGGCAGCACTCCGCAGACGGAAAGATTGACGACGTATTGAATGACAAGCCAGCGCCGTGCAAAGCGTTGGCCTCCGGTTTCTGGCCGGAAGGTGTAACGCGCATGACCGAGATAACCGGCGATGGAGGCCGCCAGAAAGGCCAATGGATTCGCTGCCCAAAGCGGCATCAGCAAACCCAAGGCGAGCAAGACGCCTGCATGAACGATCGCTGCCACAATGCCGACGAGCCCGTAAAGACTGATCCGAGTGATGGGATTGGCCAGGGATCTGTTGCTGGTATGGATGAACCGTAACGGCAGCTGGCGCAAGCCCTGGTAACCCTTCACCCTGGGTTCAGCGGCGATGAACCCTGTGAATGCGGCGGCGGCGGTCCATAGCGTGGCTTTGGCCCAGACTTTGGCCTCCAGCGTTACGCTGGTGCGACGGCAGTTTCCTGTGGCCAAGCCGAATTTGAGCCCTTGGCGTGATGATCCTTGCACCCGTCATTGGGATGAGGCCGCAACCTTGGATTTGGCCTTTGATTTCCCGGGCTGGACCCCACGGCTGCAGTGCCGCAGTTTGTTGCTGCAGTTACGGCTCAAGTCGGAGGAGGGAGGGATGTACGCGTCTTGCCCATCCCTCCTGGGCGTGGTCATGCGTGGCATGACCTTTGAGGGCGAACGCTGGCGTTTGGCAACGGTGGGCGATTGGTTGCCTGCTGGCCCCCACCTACCTCAAAGGGATCAGGTGGAGCAGCTGCAATTGATTTGTCGAGAGTTGTTTGAAGTGTTCGAACAGGGTGGCCCCAATCGCACCAGTGCTTAACCCTTCGCAACTGATCAGAGCCATCTTCGGAAACTGAATTTAAGGTCGTTTAATCGCTTCGTCTTTCACTCTTATGTCCGTCGCTCTGGCTACCCAGCTCCGGGAAGGGACGAAAAAGTCACACACCATGGCCGAGAACACCGGTTTCGTGAGCTGCTTCCTCAAGGGTGTGGTGGACAAGCTGAGCTATCGCAAGTTGGTGGCAGACCTCTTCTTTGTCTATGAAGCCATGGAAGAGGAGATGCATCGACTCAAGGATCACCCTGTGTTGGCCCCGATTGCCTTTGAGCAGCTCGATCGCGTTACAGCCCTCGAGGAAGACCTCGCGTTCTATTTCGGCCCTGAGTGGCGTCAACAGATCGAAGCCTCTCCTGCCGCAACGGAGTATGTGGCTCGGATTCGTGAAGTGGCGCAGACGGCTCCTGAGTTGCTGGTGGGTCACCACTACACCCGCTACCTGGGCGATCTCTCCGGCGGGCAGATCCTCAAGAACATTGCTCAGAAGGCGATGAATAACCCCACCGATGATGGATTGCATTTTTACGTGTTTCCTGAAATCGCGGATGAAAAAGCTTTCAAGACCACCTATCGCTCAGCGATGGATACCCTGCCCATTGACCAGTCCACAGCAGATCGCATCGTTGAAGAGGCCAATCAGGCGTTCCACCTGAACATGAAAATGTTCCAGGAGCTTGAGGGAAATCTTGTGGCTGCTATCGGCAAGGTCCTGTTTGGTTTTCTCACGCGCCGTCAGCGCACTGGAAGCACTGAGGCTGTTGTGGCCTAAGTGTTCAGCGAGGACGGCATTCAAAATGCCTCACGACTGTTCACGCCGATTCGGGTTCTGGTGCCTGGCACCGGGCCCCGCTTTCGTTGTGGTGGGTTGAGTGTTGCTCTGCAAACGGCTCGCTTGCTCTCTCAGCTGCGCCCAACCGAGGTGGTGACCTATCGGGCTCGTGAAGAGTCTCATCCTTTCCTGGATGATCTGCTCGATCAAGAAGAGGAGCCGGGTGAGGCTCTTTGGCTCGTGAGCTGGGGGTTTGATGTTCCGAATTTGTTGAAGCGTTTGCGGGGTCGGCCTGCTGTGTATCAGGCCCATAGCAGTGGCTATGGCTTTGATCTGCCTCCGGGTGTTCCGGTCATTGCCGTGAGTCGGAATACCCTGGGGTATTGGGGCGATCGGGCGCCGCGCAATCCCTTGGGCTTGGTCCCCAACGCTCTTGAACCTCAGTGGATCCAACGAGGTGCCAGGCATGGGAGACAGGTGGGGGGATCGGATCAACGCTCGATTGATGTGCTGGTGCAGCAGAGGAAAAGCAGCCCCTACGTGCTCAACCAACTCGTGCCAGCCCTGAGAGCGCAAGGCTTACGCGTTGAGGTCCAAAACGGCTGGGTGGATGATTTGGTATCGCTGTTTAATAGCGCCACTGTTTATCTGTACGACTCCGCTGATTACTGGCGGGGTCGAGGTGTCAGTGAAGGATTCGGGCTTCCTCCATTAGAAGCATTAGCTTGCGGCTGCGTGGTTTTTACCAGCTTTAACCATGCACTGGCTGACCTGCTTACTCCAGGAGAGGGTGCTCATCAAATCGGTCAGGGCAGTCTGCAGACCGATCTCCGACGGATTCGAGGTGCTGTGGATGATCCGCAGGCGTGGCTCCCCAATCCGGACCAGTTAGAGGGGTTATTGGAGCAGGTGTCGGAAGCCTCTTGGCTTCAGAGCTGGACTCGAACACTGGATTGGCTGGATTCGCTTGGATGCATCCAGGGTCTCGCACCTGGTCTCGCTAGGGACTTGGATCCCGTTCTTCGCTCCCCTTCTACCCGAAGTTTGCGTTGGCGCCAGAGGACACAAGCCCTGCGTGGGAAGGTGGTCAATCGGTTGCCCGTCTGGCTGCAGAGAGGCTGATCTCTCAGTCATGCGGTCTTTAATTAAGCAACGCCATTCCTGGTCTCCGCAGCCACGGAAGTGGTTATCAAAGCACTGTTCATGTTCCTGAAAAGTCAGACCTGGAATGAACTGAAGCTGCTGTTGCGAGAACTTCCTTCAAAGCGTCTCCGCTTTCTCTCGTTGGTTCTGTTGGTATCACTCCTCCAGGGATTGATCGATATTTTTTTAGTGGGTTTACTGGCGCGCTTAGTTGGCTTGCTGGCTGGAGCCAAGCTCGGTGATCAGATTCCTGGTATTCGCTTTTTTGGTGGAGGTTTGCCGGATCAAGCTGGCTGGATTGTTGCTCTTCTTATTGCGTCCTATTGGTTGGCATCTGGCATTCGTTTTGGGGTGGCGTTGCTGGAATCATTGCTGACAGCAGAAATTTGGTCCGACCTTGTGAATAAGGTCTACCAAAATTTGATGTTGCAGCAATATGAGTTCTTTATGCATAAACGTACGGCAGTGTTGTCGGAGCGTTTTAATCGCATTCTCACGCGTGTCACGGGCACAGTCATCACTCCGATGATTGCCATATCGGCAAGTTTTGTTTCTGTTTTTGCATTGATTACGGGTGTAGTCTTTGTGCTCGGATTCTCTTCTTTGCTGATCTTTGGACTGCTTCTAGCGTCCTATGCATTGTCTTCCAGAATAATCACTCCCTATTTAAGACTTGCTTTGCGTCAGAAGAACCGTTATTCAAGGCGACTAAAGCTAATTTTTTCTGAATCGATGAGATCAGTCAGGGATGTTCAGTTGTATTCATCCCATGGATATTTTGTAAGCCGATTTGCGCAAGAGGGCGTGCTCGCTAAGAGGAACGATCGGCTTTCAAGTCTGCTTCCTAATGTCCCTAGGTTTGTGATTGAACCTGCTGGAATTACAATCCTCTTTGTTGTGGGGCTAGCTCCTGCTATAGCCACTGGAGATGGTCAAAGCCTTAGAGAAGCGTTGCCAGAATTGGCCACAGTTTTGGTCGTTTTATTGCGAATTACTGGACCTTTGCAGGCCGTTTTTCGTAGTATTAACAAGTTGAGAGGCGGTTTGCCTGAGGTCAAAGATGCTTTAGAGCTGTTAACAATGCGTCCCAGTCGCTTGTCGCTCGGTGATCCAGGAGTTCCGTCTCCTGATGGTGTGATGCCGACCCGTTTGATTGAGCTTAATAGAGTTGATTTTGCTTATCAAGGTAGTAAGCAACTTGTCCTTGAGAATGTTAATCTTTCAATCCCTGTAGGGTCCCGAATAGCGCTTGTAGGCAGTACGGGGAGCGGTAAAACAACGATTGCCCATCTTCTTCTTGGCTTGTACACGCCTACAAACGGGGAGTTATTGCTCGATGGTCTTCATGTGTCCCCAGAAGAAATGCCTGCTTGGCAGGCAAATTGTGCTTTTGTGCCCCAAAACATCCGTTTGCTGGATGCAAGCGTGAGGGAAAATGTCGCTTTCTGCGAAGACCCTGAAGTAATTGATGATGACCAGATTTGGGCAGCCTTAGAAGCTGCACAATTTGCTGAATTCGCGGCTCAGATGCCCTTCGGGCTCTACACGATGTGCGGAGAAGATGGAATTAAACTTTCTGGGGGTCAGCGTCAGCGTTTGTCTTTGGCACGTGCCTTTTATCGTCGGGCAAAGTTATTAGTGCTGGACGAAGCAACTAGTGCATTGGATAATAAAACTGAGCACGATGTGATGCAGGCTCTTGATTTAGTAGCCCGTCGCTGCACAATTGTTGTCATTGCCCATAGATTGTCAACGGTGAAGAAATGTGATCGCATCTTTGAAATTTCGAAAGGTCGCATCAACGCCTCAGGTGATTTCGAAACCCTTAGGAAGGTGTCTCCGAGTTTCAGAGAAATGACCATGATTGATTCGGTCTGAAGCTGAATGGCAGATTTTGTTTTGCTATCAACCGCTGATTGGGATCACCCGCTGTGGACCAATAAGCAACACGTGGCTTGTTCGCTAGCTGACCTTGGTCATCGGGTTCTCTACGTCGATTCTTTGGGTGTTCGTGCCCCTCGAGGTGATCGTTCTGATGCTGGCCGCATCGTTCGCCGGCTTAAGCGAGGATTGCTTGGGCCTCGACAAGTCAGGCCCAATCTTTGGGTGATCTCACCCCTTGTTTTGCCCGGTCAGTCCAGTGGAGTCCTTGGAAGGCTGAATCGCTGGAGTCTTGGCTTTTCACTCTTTGTTGCCGATTTGATTCTCGACTTTCGTGAACCTTTGCTTTGGACCTTCAACCCCCAAACGCGCCGTTACTTAAGTCTGCGTAAGTTTCACGCAGCTATTTATCACTGTGTCGATCGCATTCAGGCTCAGCCAGGGATGCCTGCTGATGCAATTGAAAGAGCTGAAGTGGATCTTTGTGGTGCTGCAAATGCAGTCTTCACAACGGCTCCGCAGCTTCAACAGGCCCTGTCTGATCTCAATGCTGGTACGCGTTACTTCGGCAATGTGGCGGATGCCAAGTTTTTTAGTCGCGCCTTAGATCCCGTTGCATCCCTGCCAGCCGATCTACCCCAGGGATCAGCGCCGATCCTGATGTTTGTGGGTGCGATCGATGCCTACAAGCTTGATTTGCCGATGCTTGAGGCACTGGTTGCTCAGCATCCGGAATGGAATGTTGTGCTGATCGGTCCTGTGGGTGAAACCGATCCCAGTACCGATGTGTCGGGTTTAGAGCGTTTCCCCAACGTGTATCTCCTGGGTCCTAAGCCTTATGAGGTCTTGCCCAGCTACCTCGCTCAGGCTGATGTGGCTTTGCTGCCGCTGCAGCTCAACGACTACACGCGGCATATGTATCCGATGAAATTTTTCGAATACCTGGCGGCCGGTCGTGTCGTTGTGGCTACTGCCATCCCTTCGCTGCAGGATCAAGCCGATGTGGCCTTGTTATGTCGAGACGATGTCGCGGCCTTCTCTACGGCGATTCGTAGGGCCCTGAGTGGTGATGCTCCTGCGTTGAAGATGCGGCTGGAACGGGCTCAGCAGCACACCTACATCGTCCGAACGCAGCGGATGTTGGCAATGTTGCAGCGTCATGGCCTTTTGCCTCCTGAGCCATCACCGCCGCAAGCTCCCCCTTATCACCACGTGCGATCGCGCTTGAGGTGGTCCTGGCTGCAGGCCCAAGTGTGGTTATCGATGGTGTGGCTCCTTGAGCGCTTTCGAGCAACCTGGCTGGCCAAGCGTTTACTGATGAATGTCTTGCGGGCCCATCCCCGCAACCTTGGTTTGCTCAGTGGGATGACGCAGCGCTGTTTGCAGGAAGGTGATTACCACCAAGCCTGTTCCTTGATTGAGCGGATCTGGATCGAGGATGGAAACGCTGAGATCCTGCATCACCTCCTGTTTCGTCGCGGTTCGCGGCCTGGATCACGCATCGATCAATTAGAGATGTTCGATGCGCTTGCTGTGAGTGGCGTGCTTCCAGCTCGTTATGTGGGCTATTGCAGGGTTGTGCGCACCTATCGGGCCATCGATGCCAAGGATGAGGAAGCATTGCGGCTAGGGGTTGCCGGTCTTTCTGACATCGTCACTGAGTTGGAGCACGATCCCAACACCTATTCGTGCCTAAAGCCCAATCGCGAAAACAGAGCCAAATTATTGATCTCTGCTCAGCTCACCCGTTTCCGTGCGCTAATGGCCTTAGAAGATAGCTCCGGCCTGGACCGAGCGTCACTCGATTTGATCGAGAGTGTTGGGCGTTATGACCCCTTTGCGATCGATCGCAAAACGGCGGTGCGGATGACGCGCAACATTTTGCGCAGTCTTACTGTTGCTGCCGTGATGGCTTGGCATGCTGCTGATTCGGTTCGTTACCACCATGTGGTCGACGAGGTGGAGCGACTGCGTCATGCCTGTTTCCATAAAAGGTTTGAAGCCATCGTTCACAGCACGCAGGAAGACCATCGAGGTTTCGCTGATGAGCTTCTGGCCCTTTTGAAGAATGCAAGCTGGCCGGTTGATGCCCCTGAGCAGCGCCCAGACTTGGAACAGCTGGTTGATCCGATGCTGCTGGTGTATTTCCCTGAGTTACGTCGGCAAAGGGCCGAAAAAGCCCGTCGCTTTTTGCAATCGCTGGCTCCAGTGGCAGCTGGTTGATGGCGCCGGTTCGGATCGCGTTCAGCATTGATTCGCTCAAACTTGGAGGAGCTGAGAGGGTTTTGCTGCGTTGGGCTAGCTGGTGTCGAGACGCTGGCTGGGATGTGGTCGTGATCACACGTCAGCCGTCTGATCGTGACGTCTATCCACTCCCGCCAGGGGTGCGCCGTTGCCTGGAGCCCTCCCTGCCTGCAGCATTGGAATGCCTGGGCTGGCTTGTTTTCCCTTTGCGCGTTTACCAGTTGCGCTCACTGCTCAGGCGTGAACGCTGTCAGCTGGCGGTTGGTGTCACCACCCTCCCGGCGGTAAAATTGCTGTTGTCCTGTTTGGGATTGCCGATCCGTTGCGTCGTGTCTGAACGCAATTACCCACCGGCAAAACCACCTCTTTTGCCCTGGCGCTGGCTCAGGCGTCTGACCTATCCCTGGGCGGACCTGAATCTGGTGCAAACTCAAATCACAGGCTCGTGGCTGAGGGAGCACTGCGGCGTGCGCCGTCAGTTGCTTCTGCCAAACCCCGTGGCCTGGCCTCTGCCGGATCGCAAGCCCGCTGTGGATCCCGATCACTGGCTGGCCCCGGGCGTCCCTCTTCTTTTAGGGGTGGGGACGAAGGCCAAGCAGAAGGGTTTTGACCGTTTCATGCCCGTGTTCAGTGCGCTAGCGCAAGAGGTTCCTTCCTTGCATCTGGCACTGCTGGGCCTGTCTCCAGGCAGCTATCAAGGCTTGGATCAGCAGGTTTGGTTGCGAGACAAGCTCGGTCAAGATCCGGATCTTCAGCAACGTTTATTGCTCCCAGGAATGGTCGGCACTATGGCGGCTTGGTATGCAAGAGCCACAGTGTTTGTGCTGCCATCACGCTTTGAGGGATTTCCCAATGTGCTCCTGGAGGCGATGGCGGCAGGCTGTACCTGTGTTGCCAGTGATTGCCTCACGGGTCCAGCTGAGTTGATCAACCACGACGTCAATGGCGTGTTGTTGCCCGCAGCTGCCACTGGCGAGGATTGGGTCGTCGCGATTCGAGGGTTGTTGCAGGATCGCTCGCGTTGCAAGGCCTTAGGGCAAGAGGCGACCAAAGTTCGCGAGCGATTTTCCTCTGAAAGGCTCCGCCATGATTTCCTGGAGGCTCTGCGACCGCTGAGCCATGGATGATCTCTGGGTCGTATTGCCCCACCTCGGAGCTGGAGGGGCACAGAAAGTGGGTCTGTTGGCTGCAGAGCATTTCGCAGCCCAGGGTTTTCGCGTTCGTGTCCTGTCCCTGCGCCATGGGCATCCGGTGAAGCACAGCATTCCCGCTGGGGTGCAGGTGTTTGATCTCGGGCCCGATGAAGCCGTTTTGCATCCTTGGTTGCGAGATGGCTGGAATCGATCCTTGCGAGCGCGAAGCCGCAGGTTCACTCTGGCGCAAGTGCTCAAGCTGCAACGCATCATCTTGCGCTTAGCGATAGCAGTGTCTTGGCCGGTAATTGATCGCCAGATGCATCCCGCCAACAACACCTGGGCGACCCGATTGCTGCGCCTCGGCATGCCGAGGCTGGCGGGCTATCGCTACGACCGCTTGCGAGAGGTCATGGTGGAACAGCAACCCAAACGGGTGTTGGCGTTGCTCACCAAAACCAACATTCTCTGCTGCGCGGCTGCTTGGGATCAGCCACTGCATTTGGTGGTGTCGGAGCGCAACGATCCCCGTCTTCAAAGTCTTGAGCAGCTTTGGAGTCGCTTGCGCAAGGTGTATTACCGACGGGCCGATGTGGTGACGGCCAACACCAAGGGGGTAATCGATGCGCTTCAGCTGATGGGTGCGTGGCAACGGCTGGAGTTGTTGCCCAATCCGCTGCCAGCCACCTTGTCTCGCTCGAGCGTTGGATCCCTACCGGAGCGAGCGCATCAGATTTTGGCGGTCGCGCGTTTGGTCCCTCAAAAAGGATTGGATTTGCTGTTGCAGGCCTTTGCCGCTTTGCCTTTGGACTGCCGCAACGGCTGGAGCATCACGTTGGTGGGCGATGGCCCAGAGCGAAAAGCCTTGGAGAATCAGGCGCTTGAGTTGGGTCTTGTTGAAGCGGTGACCTTTGCTGGATTCCGGTCCGATCCGCTCACCTTCATGCAGCGAGCAGCGATTTTTGCGCTCCCATCGCGCTTTGAAGGGATGCCGAATGCCCTGCTCGAGGCGATGGCGGCTGGTCTGCCTTCGGTGGTGAGTGATGCGTCACCCGGTCCCTTGGAAATGGTGACCAATGACGAGCATGGTCTTGTCGTCCCAAGGGATGACTGGCGCACTTTTTCCAGGGCGCTCGAGCGGCTGATGCTGGATGCGGCCTTACGCGAGCGTTTAGGAGCTGCCGCACGGGAGAAGCTTTTTTCTCTTGATTGGGGTGTGGTGGAGCCCCATTGGCGCTCGGTTTTGGCGCTACCGGAGCGTTGATGGAGAACCCCATCTCTTCGCAGCCGAGGCTGCTGGTTTTGGCGCCAAGCCGTCGTGCGGTCAGCGAAACGTTCATTCGCGCCAATCTGCAGGGCTTGCCCTTTGATGTGACGGCCTTTTTTGGGGACGAAAGGCCACTTCAGAGCCCCTGGCGATTGGTCTATGGGTTGGCAATTTTGCTCAGCAAGGTCTGCACACGTTTGAGATGGCTGCGTCTTGCCAGCTGGCCCTCCTCTGTGGTGACGTTTGGCTTGATTCGCTTCTACCGCCCTCAAGCGGTGATGGTGGAGTTTGGTTTTGAGGCGGTTCGTGTCATGGAGGCGTGCGCTTGGACCGGGATGCCCTTGGTGGTGCATTTCCGAGGGTCCGACGCCTCAGCGCGGGATCGGCTCGGATTGCTCAAAAGTCGCTACCGGCGCTTGCTGA
>Ga0213863_10002631_pt1 | contig 12650 bp, 10 predicted proteins | sample PICome_8_FD_160128 | JGI IMG/M metagenome (GOLD analysis project Ga0213863, IMG submission 160128) | Coastal seawater microbial communities near Pivers Island, North Carolina, United States - PICO497 | ecosystem: Environmental > Aquatic > Marine > Coastal | place: USA: North Carolina... | reverse complement strand
CGAGGAGGCCAACGAGGTGGACATGTTCCGCCGCGACCTGCACCTGTCCTGGGCCCAGGCCCTTGAGCGCCTCGGGCGCATGGATGAGGCCGCTCGGGAATACAGCGTGACCCTCGCCGTCCCCCCCGCGTTTGACCCCGACCACCTCACCTACGTTGGCCCACCGGGGAACCTCCCGCCCGGAGCGGACCCCTCGAACCTCCCCGCCGGGCTGCTCGGCCAGATCCCGGAGGAGCTCCTGGAGGCCACCGCCCTCACCACGGACGAGCAGCTGGAGATCCTGGACTCCGTGGTTCGCTGCGCCGAGGCCGCCGGCGACGAGGCGCGCGCGAAAGAGGCCATGGCGAGGGCGGACGAGCTGCGCTCCGGCGGCTGATGCCGGCCCGTCCGGGACCCAGCCGCGTCCAGGGGCTAGGATCTGCCCATGGCCGCCCCCTCTGATCCCGCCCCCAGGACTCCCCCCGGAGCGTCTCCCCGGGTTGGGGCTGATGCCCCCGGCGAGCGCTCTCGCGGGGCGCTGGATCCCGACTCCCTGCCTGCCCAGCCCTTCATCGCAGAGGCCATGCCCACCGACGCACGATCGCCCGAGGGCCCGTCCACCGACGCGCGGGCGAGTCACGATGAGGCTGCTCCGGCCAGCGCGGGCCGACCCCTGTTCGTGGTCCTCGATGGAGTGGACGGCTGCGGCAAGACCACCCAGGCCGCGCGCCTCGCGGCGTCGCTCGCGGCCCGTCGGGCGTCCGGGAGCGAGGGGTCCCTCCACCTCAGGGAGCCGGGGAGCACTCCGGCGGGGGAGCGAATTCGCGAGCTTGTCCTCGAGCCTGACCTCGAACTCGGCCGGGGCTCGCTCGCCATGCTCTTCGCTGCGGCGCGCCGCGAAACCCTGGAGCAGCTCGTGGGACCAGCCATGGCCGCGGGGCGCGACGTGGTCATCGAGCGTTTCCACGCCTCCACGTACGCCTACCAGGGCAGCTCCCAGCTGGAGGGAGGGGAGGCCGCCTCGCCGTTCAGCGACGACGATCTGCTCGCGCTGCTGCGTACCTGGTCCGGGACGCCGGTGCCGGACGTGGAGGTGATCTTGGAGCTCCCGCCGGCCGTGGCCTTCGAGCGGGCTTCCGCTCGGGATGGCGGCCCGCGCGACCGCTTCGAGGCGCGCGGGGTGAGCTTCCAGGAGGGCGTCTCAGCGGCCATGCGGGACTACGCGAGCCGGGTGCCCAGCGCCGTGGTGGTGGACGGGACCGGAGACGAGGACGACGTCGCCGCGCGCGTCCTCGCGGCGGTGCTCGGCCACGCGGGAGGGCGGGCAGATGTCTGACCTGGTCCGACCCCGCGGACACCAGGACGCCGTGACGGGCCTGGTCCAAAGCGCGCGTGAAGGGCGCCTGCCCCACGCGCTGCTGTTCACCGGCCCCGACGGCGTGGGCAAGTTCCGCGCGGGGTTGTGGCTCGCCGCGGCGCTGCTCTGCGAGGAGGCGGGGGACGCGCCATGCGGGGTCTGCGGCTCCTGCAAGCGAGCGCGGGCGGCCTCACACGCGGACCTGTTCCCCGTGGACGCCCGGGCCCACGATCAGGACGAGCTGACGGTCTTCTTCGTCGCGCACCGCGAAGACCGGCCCTCCACCGCGTACCAGGGCGCGAGCATCGAGGACTTCCTCGGCCTCCGCGCGGCCGAGGGGAGGGGCAAGTTCGTCGTCATACGCGAGGCGCACCGCCTCAACGAGGTGGCCCAGAACGCGCTCCTCAAGATGCTCGAGGAACCGCGTGACGGCGTGCACTTCGTGCTGGAGACGGCGACGCCTGACGCGCTGCTCGAGACGGTGCGCAGCCGCGTGGTGGAGGTCCGCCTGGACGGCCTGGATCGGGAGACCTGTGAGGCGGTGCTCTTCGAGGCCGGCGGGTTTGACCGCACGGATGCCGGGCAGATGGAGGAGGTCGCGGAGCTCGTCCGCCTCTCTGGCGGATCGCCAGGCGTGGCGCTCGAGCTGGGGGCGAGGCGGGCTCCCGAGCTCGCTCAACTTCTGGGCGCGGCCCTGACGGGGGAGCGTGCAGCCCACGACGTCGCCGCAGAGCTCTGGGATGTGGACGGCGACTTCCACGGCAAGACGGCCTTCGTCCGGCGCCGGGTGCGCGCGGAGACGATCCTCGACCTGGGCCTTGGGATCCTCGCGGACGCCGAGCGCTGCCTGGCCGGCGGCGACCCCGCGCCTCTTCGCCATGGCCCCGCGGCCGAGTCGCTTGCGGCCGCTGCTGCCTTTGCTTCCACGCCGGCCCGACGCAGAATGGGGCGCGCGTGGCTCGAGGCCCGCGAGGACCTCCGGCTCAACCTCTCCCCCGAGGGCCTCGTGGACCGAGCTCTCGCCTCTCTGCCGCGCTGAACAACGTCATGGATCCCTTACGCGAGTGCTGGAAGAAGGACCCTCGGTATCGCCTCGAGGCCTACAAGTTCCTCTTCGATGCCTTGGATAAGACCGTACGGCTCGCAGGGAAGGACCAGGCGACCGAGGACGACAAGCATGTCTCCGGACAGCAGCTGTTGGACGGGATGAGGGTCCATGCCTCCCGGCTCTTCGGTCCGCTCGCCGCCCAGGTCTGGCGCACCTGGGGGGTGCGTAGCACGACGGACTGGGGGCGTATCGTCTTCAACCTCGTGGACAGCGAGCTGCTCCGCCGTCAGGAGTCGGACTCCATCGAGGACTTCCGCGACGGCTATGACTTTGAAGAGGTCTTCGTTCAGGCCTATCGCCCGGAGCTCCCGGTCGAGCTGGGCGCGCAGCCGCGCGGCCCGCTGGACGGTCCGGAGGCCAGCTGATGCTGGAGCGCCTCGACAAGAGCAAGCGGAACATCGGCCTGGCCGCCGTGGCGGCGCTGCTCGTCTGGGGCGGCTGGGCCGTCCGCAGCGTCCTGAACCCGCTCATCCTCGGGTACCTCTTCGCCTACATCCTGCGGCCGAGCGTCAAGGGGCTCGAGACTCGGGGGCTCGGCCGACGCTCGGCCGTCAACGTGATCTTCTCTGCCTTCGCGGTGGTGATGACCGTGACCGTGCTCGGGGTGGCCTTCCAGGCCCAGCAGGCCACGGAGCGGCTGATGGCGGCCTCAAGGTCGGGGCACGACCCCATCGCCGTGGCGGAGGCCCGCATCGACGAGGTGCTCGAGGGCGCCTCCGACTGGCTGCATGGAATGTTCGGCGAGGACGAGCCCGGACCCGACGGGCCCCGGGACTCGGGCGGCGCTCCACCCAGCGGGTCGAACGCCGACCTCTCGGCGGAGGGCCCCACCCTCCGCAAGCTGCTCCGGTCGTGGTCCGCGGAGTTCACCGCCAAGGTCGGCGACGGGGGGTCCAGCGCGCTGGTCGTCTGGGTGCTGGCGGTCCTGAGCAGCCTCTTCGGCGGCGCCCTCAGCATCTTCGCGTTCCTGACGCTACTGCCGGTCTACACCTACTTCCTGCTCTTCGAGCTGGAGCGCATCCACGGCTTCGTGCATGACCACCTCCCCAAGCGGGAGCGGGAGCGCGTCTCCCGGGTGGCGATGGCGATCGGCGCCGTGCTCGCGAACTTCTTCCGCGGGCGGCTGCTCATCTGCTTCCTGAAGGGGGCCGTGATCACCGTCGGGCTCATGCTTGCCGGCGTCCCGCACCCATTCCTCCTGGGGATGCTGAGCGGATTCATGGCGCTGATCCCCTTCGCGGGGCCGTTCCTGAGCTTCCTGCTGGCCTACTTCGTGGGCCTGCAGCGCATGGAGCCCGCGGAGGCGGCGCTCTGGATCGCCCCGATCTACGCCGTCGCCGAGGCCTTCGAGGGCTACGTGCTGATCCCGAAGATCCTCGGGGACAGCCTGGGCTTGCACCCGGTGGTGATCCTCCTGGCGGTCTTCGTCGGCGGCTCAGCCCTGGGGCTCTTCGGGTTCCTGATCGCGGTGCCCCTGGCGGCGACGCTGATCATCCTCTTCCGTGAGTTCGTGATGCCCGCCCTCGAGGAATTCGCCGAGGAGGACAGCCACGTCGACCCCGATCCTGGGGAGCCCACGGGCTGAGGTCAGAGCCCGCCGTGGGTCCCCTTCTGGGGCCCGCCCTCTTGCTCATCCTGTTGCTTCCCCGGCGCGCTGCCGCCGGGGAGACCGGTGCTGCTCCGTGGGGGGGGCTGTGGGTGGGACATGGGCCCGCGCGACGCCGCCCTGGGAGTTCTGCGACCCCCAGGGAGCCCCAGGGGGGGCGAATCCCGGCCAAGATCCACCGGCCCGCGCTTCGATCCGCCCTCCCCGATCGCTACGGTCAGGAGCGAGGGGGTCGTCCGAAGCCGCTCGTTTCAGGTCCGAGGGGCCCGGCGAGCCTGGTTTGGGGCGTCCAGCCTGGTCGCAAGTCGCCAGCGCGGCGCGGCCTCCGCTGAACAGTCAGATCACGCACACATGTTCCACGCCATCAAGACCCGGCGCCAAGGCGCCAACCTACAGGCCCGTTCCGTCTCCAGCCGCGCGTCCCTGGCCGCAGGCGCTCTGCTCGCGGCCGTCGCCGTGACCTCCTGCGCCTCGCCGCAGCAGGTGCAGCAGACCCGCCAGCTCGCCAAGGAATACGAGAGTCAGGTCTACGACCTGCAGCGCACGCTCGCCGAACTCAAGGCCGACAACGCTCGCCTCACAGACCGCCTCGCCAAGGAGCGCAAGGCGAGCCTGATCAACGCCAGCGCCGACACCACGCTCACCAAGCGCATCGACGACCTCGGTCGGATGATCGACGACATGGAGGGGCCGATGGGCGACATCGAGCGCTTCGAGCTCGAGGGCGGGTACCTGCTGATGATCCAGGATCGGATCCTCTTTGACTCCGGGTCCGCCACCCTGGGCAACGAAGGGATCGACGCCCTGGCGGGGATCGCGAGTGAGATCGCGGCCACGCCCCACGGGGAGATCTTCGTCCGCGGCCACACGGACTCCGATCCGGTCAAGAAGCCTGCCACGCTGAAGCGCTTCCCCAACGGCAACCTCCAGCTCTCCGCCGAACGAGCCGTCTCGGTGGCGTCGTACCTCATCGGCAACTCGCGCATCCGCGGCGGTGAGGTCGTGGTCATGGGCTTCGGCTCGCACAAGCCCGTGCGCCCGAACGACTCCGCAGACTCGAAGCGCATGAACCGTCGCGTCGAGATCTTCGTTTCGGACCCGGTCAACTGAAGGACCCGGTCCACTGAAGGATCCGGTCCACTGAGGGGCGGCGGCGCGCCGCCGCCGCCTGAGACCGGGACGGACAGCCCGCCGTGACCGACCCCAGCCAGACCCAGAGACGACGCCCCGTGCGCACAGCGCCGCGGGGCGTTGTCTTGTACTGCATCCTGGGAGCGCTGCTCTCCTCGGCGTGCGGGCCGTGGGGAAGAGAGGGCGCGCTGGACGCGGGGACCGCGGGGGTGATCGAGACGCTCGAGAGCCTGGCCTTCGTGCCCAGCGGGCGGACCGCGCTCGACATCGACGTCGGTGCGGACGTCGATCTGGTCGTGGACCGCTTCGAGGTGACCGAGTCGATCTGGACCGGGCTCTTCGGCGAGGACGACCCTCGTCCGGAGAACTTCGCGTCCTTCGTGGGACGGCAGGTGGGGGCCGCCCCGCCCGAGGCCTGGATTCTCCAGGCGCCTGCCGTGGGGATGAACCTCGATGAGGCCCGCCAGGCGGCTCGCCTGCGGGGCATGCGCCTCCCCACGTTCGAGGAGTGGCTGTGGTGCGCCGCCGGGCCTCGCTCGCGTCGCTTCCCGGCGGGCCGGCAGCAGCGCGGCCTCGCCAATACGCTGGAACTGGGCCTGGTGCGGCCAACGCCCGTGGGGGCCTTCGAGAGCGGACAGACACCCGACACGGGGATCTTCGACCTCCTCGGCAACGTCTGGGAGTGGACAGAACCGCCGCCGCCGCTGTCGGGCTGGAAGACCATCGATGCGGATGCCTGGCCTGTGGGAGGCGGCTCAGGTGCGCCCGCATGGATCCTCGGGGGGAGCTTCTCGACGCCGGAGAAGGTGCTCTTCACGCGGGATGGGGTCGCGCTCGCCATGGGGAGGACGACGGGGCACCGGGGCGCTGACCTCGGCATGCGCTGCGTGATGGAGGCGATCCCGTTCCTGGTGTCGCTCGAGGATCCTGGGAACGGGCTCCCCCAGGCGGCCCGCGCTCGGGTCGTCGCCGTGGGCGCGCGCTGGGGCTCTCGGTCCGTGGACGCGCTGGAGGCGGCTCGCGCCGCCGCGCCGGAGAGCTCCTGGGTGGAGGCCTTGCTGGAGGGCGCCGGCCGGGGACGAGAGGCCACGGGGGGCGGCGGCCTGGACTTGCCCGACCGCGATGGGGGGCTCCCGCGTTGAGCGCCACGGATCGACCGGATCGCCCGCCCTGGGCAGACTTCAAGGGCGCTCTGGAGCGCGCAGGGTTCCACCCCTCCCGCCGCCTCGGGCAGAACTTCCTGCTCGACGACAACATGGCCCGGGCCATCGCGTCCGACTCGGGCGTCACCGCGGGGCACTTCACCCTCGAGGTCGGCCCCGGGTGTGGATTCCTCTCGGTCCACCTGGCCCACGCCGGGGCTCGGCTGCTGTGTGTCGAGATCGATCCGCGCCTCGCGCCCATCGCGCGGGACTTCCTCCAGCCCTACCCGGACGCGGAGGTGATCGAGGCGGATGTTCTTGCGAGCAAGTCCAGCCTCGCCCCGGAGGTGCTGGAGCGGCTGCCGGCAGCGGGCGAGTGGACCCTCTGCGCGAACCTGCCCTATTCCATCTCGGGCCCCTTCCTGGCCACCGTCGCTCAGCTCCAGAATCCTCCCTCCCGGGTCGCCTGCCTCGTCCAGAAGGAGGTCGCGGAGCGCCTCGCAAGCGCCCCTGGCGACGCCACCTGGGGGCCGCTCTCGGCGGCCTTCCAGGAGTCGTACGAGGTGACCCTGGGGCGCTTTGTGCCTCCCCAGCTGTTCTGGCCCCGCCCCAAGGTGGACAGCGCGGTGTTCCTGGCAGACCTCCGCGGCGACCTCGCCGCCCCCGAGGAGCGGGCCCGCCGCATGCAGTTCTTCCGGGACCTCATGCAGCGGCGCCGCAAGAGCCTGCGCCGGGTCCTCTCGGACCTCGTGGGAGGCGCTCAGGCGACCCGTAGCCTCGAGGCGTTGGACCTGGATCCCCTCCGCCGTGCCGAGACCCTCTCGCTTCCTGAGCTGCGGGCGCTGGAGCGGGAAGCTCGGGCCGACGTATAGTTGCCGGGCCCCGCCCTCGCGCGGGCTACTGCCTTGAGCTTCGACCCTGACTTCCGCCGCGCGATCGAAGAGATCAAGCTCCGAGCGCCCATCGAGGCCATCGTCGGGGAGACCGCAGAGCTCAAGCAGAAGGGCCGGGATCACTGGGCCTGCTGCCCGTTCCATGAGGAGCGGACGCCCTCGTTCAAGGTCGATGTTCGAGAGGGGACCTGGTATTGCTTCGGCGCCTGCCGCAAGGGTGGGGATGTCATCAAGTTCGTCCAGGAGCGCGGGAACATGACGTTCATGGACGCCATGGAGCTGCTCGCGGCGCAGACGGGCGTTGAGCTGCCTCGGCGCAAGGCGCGGCGGACCAAGGAGAACGACCCCGGGCTCGCGGCCCTCAGCTTCGCCGCCGCGTACTTCCAGGCGGAGCTCCGCCGCGAGGAGGGGCGCGAGGCGCGGCGATACCTCGCCAGCCGGAGCTTCGAGGAGAACGCCATCGAGGCCTTCGGGCTCGGCTGGTCGCCCCGCAACGGCCGGCGGTTCCTCAAGGCTGCAGAGGCCGAGAAGATCCCGGCGGACGCCCTGGTGGACGTCGGGCTGGCTCGGCGCCGGGACGGCAACGGCGAGCTCTACGCGTTCTTCCGCGGTCGCCTGATGATCCCCATTCGCGATCAGCGCGGCGTGGCCATCGGGTTCGGCGGACGGGTGGTGGGGGACGATGACGGCCCCAAGTACGTCAACACGAGCGAGACGCGCTACTTCCACAAGGGGCAGGTGATCTATGCCCTCGATCGAGCGCTGGAGCACGTCCGCGCCCGCGGGCACCTCGTGTTGGTGGAGGGCTATACGGACGTGATTGCCGCGCACGCCGCGGGGCTTCCCAACGTGGCGGCGGTCCTGGGGACGGCCACGACCGAGATGCACGCGGCGCTCGTTCGCCGCGCCGGGACGCGCCGGGTGAGCCTGGTCTTTGACGGAGACGAGGCCGGCCGGCGGGCGGCCTGGCGCGGGCTCGAGGGGCTCCTGCCCCTCCAGATCAAGCTCGAGGTCGTCCCCATGCCGGACGGCGTCGACCCGGCGGATGTGCTCATGGGAGACGGCGGCGTGGCGGCCTTCACCGCGCGCCTTGAGACCGGCCTCTCCTGGCTCGACTTCGTGGTGGAGTGCGTGGAGGCCCGCCGGCCCGAGGGCCCGCGACCCTTCGCCCAGGAGGTGGACCGTGCGCTGGAGCTGCTGCTGCGGCTGCCCAGCCCGGTGGAGATCGACGCCGCCGCCGACGAGATGGCCGGCCGCCTGAAGCTCCCCCTCGACACGCTGCGGGAGCAGCTGAGGCTCATCAAGGACCGTCGTAGGGGCCGCGGCCGTCCTGTGGGGGGCTCCCAGGGCGATGGCCGAGCCCCATCGGGCTCCTTCGGATCCGCAGGTGGTGGGCTCCCCGGCGGCCCCGCAGGGGGCTCCAGCGACGGCCCTGGCGCCGGCCTGGGAGCTGGCTCGGGGGCTGGCTCGGCGGCCGGGCGCGGCGGAGCGTCGCAAATTCCTCCGGCTCCACCGCTCGATCTCCGCGTGGTCCGGGCCTATGAGGCACTGCTGGGGGCGGCGCTGGCAGAAGCCAGCCTCGTCCCCCGACTCCGACCTCACATCCAGGGCTGCCCAGATCCGGTCCTCGCCTCACTTTTTCAGATCCTCGTGGACCTGTGGGACAACGAGGACGCGGATATCACGGTCTCCCTCTTCCTCAACTCCGTCCAGGACCCCGCAGGCCGCGACAGGGTCCTCCCGATCCGGGAGGAAGCCCGCAAGGCCGACTCCGCCCAGAACCTCTTTGACCGGGCCGTCGCCTACCTCGAGCAGCACCAGCGCAAGGTGGAGGACACCCGCCTGAACGCCCTCCTTCAGGCTCTAGAGCCCCTCGCAGAGCACGACGAGATTGCAAAGGCCTACCTCGATACCCTCTTCGCCCGGCTCCTCGAGCTCCGAAAAGGCGGCGCAGACCCCCGGAATGACCCCGTTCCAGCGCTTGTCGGTCAAAGCGAGGTACATTTAGACTCCCCACAGGAACACCAGGCCAACTTGCTGCGCCTTCAGGCTCTGGGCCGCGCCCTCCACACCCTCGCTCCCGCAGACCCCGTGTCGGCGGGATACCTCGAGCAGGTGTCACAGCGCTACCAGATCCTGAGCCAGAACCCTCCCCCGGCCTGACACTGCCCCTTCCCCGTTCTCACTCCCCGTCCCAGAGCCTCGATCAACCCCTCCTGATCCGTCGATCCACGTCTTCGACCCGAGCTGCGCATCCACGGGCGCGCCGGTCCACGTGTGAGTCAGGTCCGGTTCATCGAAGCTCAGCGACCCGAAGCCTTCAACGGCACGACGCCCCGCGTCGCCGCCCGTCGTGCGTCGGTCGTTCATTTTTCGAGCCCGTCGAGCCCTTCCTGCTGCCGAAGTCGCTCGACGTCCATCACCAAGCACCATGACAGATTCCGTCGGACAGACGATCAAGCTCCTCGTTGATGAGGGCCGCCCCAAGGGCTTCCTCACCTACGCCGAGATGTCCAAGCTCATGGAGGACCAGTTCCTCCCCCCCGACAAGATGGACCAGGTGTTCATCGGCCTCGAGGACGCAGGCATCGACGTCGTTGACGACAACGACACCGAGGTCAGCAGCGACGTCACGGTGAAGACGGCCACGGACGCCAAGGCGTCGGTGGCAGCCGTGGCTGCCAAGGCGCTCCAGGACGCTGGCAAGGTCAGCGTCGCCGAGAAGATCGACGACCCGGTCCGTATGTACCTGACGCAGATGGGGGAGATCCCTCTGCTGACGCGACCCGAGGAGATCCGCCTCGCCAAGCGCATCGAGGTGACGCGCAAGCGCTTCCGCAAGTACTGCATGGGCTCGGGCGTGTGCATGGACGTGTCGCTCGCGACCCTCCACGAGGTCCAGGCCGGCAACCTCGCCTTCGACCGGACGCTCAAGGTCAATCCCAACCCCAAGCCCGACGACGACCCCAAGATCGTCGAGACGCTCGGCAAGCCGCGCCTCGCGAAGCGCCTGCCCCTGAACGTGGCCACGATTGAGCGCCTGATGGCGCAGAGCCGCGAGGAGTACAAGGTGCTGATGCTCGGCAAGCTCTCCGAGGACGAGCGCTCGGCCGCCCTGAAGCAGTTCCAGCGCACCCGCCGCAAGCTCATCATCCTCATCGAGGAGTGCCACCTCCAGATCAAGAAGGTGCGCCCCTACATCGAGGTGCTCGAGGAGCACGAGCGCGACCTTCGCTCCGTCGAGCGCAAGCTCGAGCAGTTCGAGAAGGCCGGCAAAGAGGACGCGGAGGGCGCCCGCGAGCTTCGCGAACGCCTCCACGACATCGAGCTCACGGCCCTCGAGCCGATGTCGGGCCTCAAGCGGCGAGCCAACCTGGCCCGCTTCCACTACGCGGAGTACGAGGAGGCCAAGCGCCTGCTCTCCAGCGGCAACCTGCGCCTCGTGGTCTCCATCGCGAAGAAGTACCGCAACCGCGGGCTCTCCTTCCTCGACCTCATTCAGGAGGGCAACACCGGCCTCATGAAGGCCGTCGAGAAGTACGAGTACCGACGGGGCTACAAGTTCTCGACCTACGCCACGTGGTGGATCCGTCAGGCCATCACCCGCTCGATCGCCGACCAGGCGCGGACCATCCGCATCCCGGTCCACATGATCGAGACGATGAGCAAGCTGCGCAACGTCACCAAGAAGCTCGTCCAGGCCAAGGGCCGGGAGCCGAGCGTCGAGGAGGTCGCCGAGGCCACGGGGATCACCGTGGACGAGGCGAAGCGGGTGATGAAGATCAGCAAGCATCCCATCAGCCTCGACCGGCCCATCGGCGAGTCCGACGACAGCTACTTCGGTGACTTTATCGAGGATGAGTCGGCCGAGAGCCCGCTCCAGGCCGCCGGCCAGGAGATGCTCAAGGAGCGGATCGACGACGTGCTCTCGACCCTCACCTTCCGGGAGCGCGAGATCATCAAACTCCGCTACGGCATCGGCGACGGCTACACCTACACCCTCGAGGAGGTGGGCCGGATCTTCCGGGTCACCCGCGAGCGCGTGCGGCAGATCGAGGCCAAGGCGGTCCGCAAGCTCCGCCACCCCGTACGGGCCCGGCAGCTCGCGAGCTTCCTCGACGGCATCCAGATCCCGGACGACGCGGAGTACGAGCTGGGCGGCAAGCCCGAGTGACCGCGGCGGGGGAGCGCTTCGGCGTCACCGCTTGGACGGCTCCACAGAGCGGCCCGCCGCGCCCCCTTGGGCGCGGCGGGCCGCTCGCGTGTGGCTCGGCGGCCTGGTCGTGGAGCGCCCCCCGTCGCTGCACCGCCCCGGGTTGAGCAGCGGATCCCTCGCGCGTAGGGAGGTTTCGGGCCCACTTCGGCGGGCCCCCGGCGCTATCCTCTCTGGCTCAGGCCTCTCCGCTGACCTCCCTCACCCCGTACTGATGAACCCCGTCCTCCGTTCGCTGCTCAATCTTCAGGAAGTCGACCGCGACATCTTCAAGGTGGAATCGGAGCTCGAGCGGCTCCCCAAGGAGCTCGCCCAGCGGGTCGAAGCCATCGACCTCCGCAAGGCCCAGATGGAAGAGAAGCGCGGCGAGGTCATGGAGCTGCGCGCGGCGATCAAGGAGATCGAGCACGCCACGGTGGGGATGCGCCAGCGGCTGAAGAAGCTGGAGCACGAGTCCTCCACGGGCACCGCGGACGCGGCGCTCATCGCCAGCTACCAGCACGAGATGCGCAACATCAAGCGCAACACGAGCCAGGCCGAGGACGACGGCCTCAAGCGGGTCTCGCGGGCGGACCAGATCGAGGAGGAGATCGTCGAGATGGAGAAGCAGCTCCTCGACGAGCAGGAGGCCTTCGCGGAGTTTGAGAAGAACGTCGAGGTGGAGACGGTGGCGGCCCAGGGCAAGCTCGCCGAGCTCCAGGCCGACCGCGGCACGCGCTCGGCCGAGGGCATTCCGCCGGCGAGCCTCGAGACCTACCGGGGGCTCCTCAAGACCCGCGACGGCGAGGCGCTGGCCGAGCTTGGTGACGGGCTCTGCGAGGGTTGCTTCGTCAACCTGCCGAAGAACATCGTGGTGCGTCTGGCGCGCGGGACCGAGCTGGTCCAGTGCCCCTCCTGCGACCGCATCCTCTACAACTACTGATCCGGCGCGAACGGGGCGGCTTCGCCTCGATGGCCGCTGGTCTCCACTGCGGCGCGACTCCACTGCGGCGGGACTTCACTGCAGGCGGACTTCACTGCGGCGCGACTTCACTGCAGCCGGACTCCACTTCGGCCGGACTCCACTGCGGCCGGTCCTGACGGCAGCCTGCATGGCGCTGGCGCGCTCGCAGGCCGGGCGGCCTCAGAAGGCGAGGCGGGCGGAGCGGCTGACGAGGCGCCACCCCGGCGCGGACACCACCGCGTCCCTAGCGGGCCGGCGAGGCGCAGGGCTCGCGACTG
>Ga0213863_10002625_pt1 | contig 12658 bp, 7 predicted proteins | sample PICome_8_FD_160128 | JGI IMG/M metagenome (GOLD analysis project Ga0213863, IMG submission 160128) | Coastal seawater microbial communities near Pivers Island, North Carolina, United States - PICO497 | ecosystem: Environmental > Aquatic > Marine > Coastal | place: USA: North Carolina | collected... | reverse complement strand
TGGCCGGGGGAGGGGGGCGCCGGAGGGAGTGCCGGAGGGAGCGCCGGGGCGGCGGTGGCCTCGTGCGCGGCGTGGAAGCCACACAGCGCGAGCAGCGCTGCAGCGAGGATGGGGGACGAATTGGGCGAGGTCATGGGGGCTGGCGAGGTGGCGCGAGCGGGTCGGCGCGGCCGGGGGCGCGGTGAAGCGGGAGGCGCGGTGAAGCGTGAGGGACAGTGAAGTAGAAGGGGCGGGACGCGGGGAAGCTGGGCGGGGAGCCCCCCGGCAAGGGGCTCCCCGCGCGACCCTCGCCCACGCGGCGCCCTGGGCTCCGGGGAGCCTGGCTCGTGGGAGAAGCCCTCGGTCGGTGTCTTGTAGCCCGGGGAGAGCTGAGAGTCACCTGGGTCCAGGGGCTCTGGCCCCGCTAGACTAAGAACCGCCAGCGGCAGGGGCGCCCCGCCCCGCTGGTTCAAGGTCCGCAATGCCCGGGAAGAACCCCCGGGCCCGGGCGTCCCACCAGGGCCGCGCGGAGCCCAACCCGCGGCGCCACGGCCCCCTCACCCCGCCCCTCGACCTCGATGCTCGATCGCCGACCGCTCCCCGGAGCCCTCCTCCTCGCTGCCCTTGGCCTCGGCCTCGTCTCGAGCTGTGACAATCCCACCTGCGTGTTCGTCGACGGCTGCACGGGCTCGAACAGCGGGAACGGCCCTGGGGGCCTCGGGAACAGCGGAGCGACGTTCCCCGAGGACGGGGCCTTCATGTCGGCGGGAGCGCCGACTCTCGTGGCTGCGGCTCCCCAGATCCAGGACCTCCATCCGCGGAGCCCGGTGTTCCTCGAGTTCTCCGAGAGCCTCAGTCCCGATGGCCTCAGCGAGGCCTTCCGGGTCCTCGATGTGGTCTTCCAGCAGGAGGTCCCGCTTGCACCCGCGGGCCTGGTCGGCAACGGGCGCGTGGTCGCCCTGACCCCCGCCGCTGGGTACCTGCCGGATCGCCAGTACCAGCTTCTCTACAACTCGGAGGCCAAGATCACTGACCTGAACGGCGAGCGGCTGGTCGTGAACGCCAACGAGGTGCTGCTCGACTTCGCGGTCGTGGACGCGGCGCTCATCCCGGAGCCGCGCCTGCTGTACTCCTTCCCGCCGGACCTCACGACGCTCCAGGGAGACGCCAGCGAGATCGTGATCGGCTTTGACCGGCGGATGGAGACCTCGACCTTCAGCGAGGACACCTTCGACGTGCTCATCGATGGGCTCCCCCCCGCCTTTGATCCCGCCCCGGAGGCGCTCCCCCTTGGGGCCTCGGGCCTCGGCTTCGGAGTGACTCAGGTCTGGCAGTGGATTTCGAAGGACGCGGACGGTCGCGTGGTTCCGCTGGGCGCGGATGTCCGCGTCCAGGTCAAGCTGGCCCAGGGGGCCGAGGAGCTCACCTCCGAGGAGGGGGATCCGCTCCCGCCCTCCGAGACCGAGTTTCAGACGCTCGGCCTGAGCCTCGCGGCCGACGTGCAGAAGGTGGCCGGTGCGGGGAGCCCGGATACCTTCAGCGCCGCGGACGTGTTCGGTGGCACGCCGATCGTTGAGGTGTCCCTGAGCCAGCCCGCGCCGAGCGGCGTGACGGCCGAGGCCTTCCTCTTCGGCACAAGCCCTGACAACGCGGAGCTGCTCAAGGCGACCGCGGTGTCGCTGGACTTCCCGGAGGGCACGTCGGCGCTGACCCTGACCGCGAGCCAGCTGGGCATGGTTGACAGCCTGGGCGACGCCGAGTTCGCGGACGGTGACTTCGAGTGCGCCGTTCAGCTGCGCCGCTTCGGCTCACCGACCGGTGCGCGCTTGTTCGATGCCGACCCGAGCACCGACGTCGCGGACCGGCCCTACTTCGACACTGTGGCGCCCATCCTTCTGGGCCTCGGCGCCGCCGGTGCGGACGTCTCCAGCTTCCTTGGCGATCTGAGAGACCTCGCCATTGTGGGCAGAGCCAGCGAGCCGGTGGCGTTTGCCTTCGTGGACTCAGGGGGCAGCGGGACCAACGGCGGGAGCCTGGCGGACCCGCCCCAGACGGCCTTCTCGGGGCCTGTGGACGCCTCGGGAGAGGCGCTGTTCATCACCTCGGCGGTGCCGCTCGGCGCGGTCAACCCGAGCAGCGGAGGCGTGAACTACGACCTCTCCATCTTCGATCGCGCGGGCAACTCCACGACCGTCGCGGCCTCGGGGACGTTCTTCCAGCGAGGCGTCATCGGACCCGGCGCGGACCCCACCGGGGGCAGCGTCCAGGTGCGCGTCTACGATCGACGGTCCCTGCGGGGCGTGAACGACATCACCGTCTACAGTCACGCCGAGAGCGGCGGGGCGGTGAGCTTTGTGGACTCGGACACGACGAGCATCATCGGCCTCGCCGTGGTGAACGGGGCACCGGCGGGCAACACTGTCATCACGGTCGACGCGCCGGGCTATGACCTGTTCACCTTCCACGGGATCCCGCGCACCTCGCTCGAGGTCCTCCTCGACGTTTCCAGCGAGCCGGCGGCCGCGGTGCAAGGACAGGTGACCAGCGTCTTCCCGACCGGCAACTTCTCGGGGGCGACCACCAAGGTGGCGGACACCCGCGCGCCACGATTGCTCCGGCTCAGCGACGTCTCGCTCTGCTCGCCGAACTCCAACGCGACCCTCTTTGAGTGCAACTATGGGCCGGTGCTCATCGAGGGCTCGGAGCTGGGAGCGATCTCGTTCCTCGCGACGCAGGACGATCTCCCGCAGCTCTCGTTCAACCCGATCACCTACCTCCGGGGCTACGGCCTGAACGCGCCGCAACTGCCCGTCGTCGCCGGGGAGACGGCCCTCGACGTGAACATCGACGCGGGGGATCAGCTCGCCTTCTCTGCGCCGGGGCTGCAGCCCTTCGCGCTGGCTCCCCACGTGCTGGACGTCTCGGGCCTTGTCAACCTGGGCGCGCCTTCGGAAGCACCGAGCATCACCGCGGAGGCTGTGGCCACCGGGCTCGCCGGCCCGCTGGTCGTCGGCCGAGCCAACCCCTACCCCCTGGGCGGGGGAGGGACCACGTGGACAGCTCTGGGGGCGGCGACGGGGCTCGCCAACGCCGGAGGGGAGCTGGTTGCGCGAGGCTCCATTGAGGGGGACCTGCTGCTGCGTGCGGCGGTGAAGGACGTGGCCGGGAATGAGGTGTCGGCGCGCCCGCGGCTCTCTACCAGCGGCAACCAGCTGTCGCCCATTGACGTACCGAGGCTGCTCTCACCGAGCCCCGGAGGCAACGCCGGGCCCGCCGCGTTCAACCTCATCATCGAGGACACTCTGCCCGACAGCGCCGGCGGGGACGGGATCGCCGAGGTCCAGCTCACCTCCAGTACCGGGCGCAAGTGGCGGCTCTGGACGCTCGACTCGTCGGACGCGAGCGGCGACCTGCTCCTTTCCGCCCCGGATATCGCCGCCCAGGGGGGGACGAGCCTCGCGCCCGGGATCCTGTCTGCGGAGGTCACTCTCTGGGGCTGGAACTTCAATCGGGACGAGTTCCTCTGGAGCGACATCGAGCGGGAGCATGAGCTGGCCGGGTTTGCGGCTGCCGTGACCTTCACGCTCGACTGAATCGATCTTCCAGGCCGACTCGGCGGCGCGAGCGGTCCTCTCTGGCTGTCCCCAGTGGCGGCTCCCGCGGCCCAGCGGAGGCCGTTTGCTGGCCACCGACGGGCCGTCAGGCGGCCCGGGAGAGGGGGCAGGGAGTGGTCCAGGGGCCGGCCGAGAGCCTCCCGTGGCTGGCCGAGGGTCGGACTTGGCCCAGCCGCCCGGCCGCTCTTGGTCGAACGTGGCGCCGGAACGGGCACAGGACCCTCGAAATCCCGCGGTCGCTTCCCGTAGCATCTGCCCATGCAGAGCGCGATTCGAACCCTCACCGTTGTTGCGGTCCTCGTCGGGGGCGGGGCCGCTTGCCAGACCACGCCGACCCTCAGGGGCTCGGGAGTGGAGACCACCTCGATCGGAGATCTGGCCTCGGTCAATCCGGTGGACATCGCCGTGCTCCCCATCGAGGTGGCCCCGGGTGCTTCCGAGGCTCCTGTCTCGATGATCCGTGCGTCCTCGGCGAAGGCGCTGGTGCGTCGCAAGTATTCGCCGCTCGCCATGGACGTCGTGGATGAGACCATCGCCCAGGAGGCCCCGCAGGGGACCCAGGGTGGGGGAGTGCAGGAAGCGAGCTACTCTCCGGGGGCCCTCGGCGAAGACGCGCTTCTTGAGGTCATCGTGGAGCGCTGGGACATGCCCGATTGGACGGCGCTTCGGTCGATCGACGCGGCGCTCACGGCACGGCTGATCGACCCCCGTGACCCGACGGGACCTGTCCTTTGGGAGGCGCGGCTGGACCGTCAGTTCCGCTTCTCGCTGGAGAGCGGGACGGCCAGTAGCACCGACCGTGACCTCCGCGCCGCCTGTGACGACATCCTGCGGATCTTGATCTCGACCCTCCCCGGGAGGACCCTCGAGCCCGGGTTCGTGGAAGAGCTCACGGGGAACTAGGTCCCAAGATGCGCGCCGGGCTCGCCTCCGGGAGGGCCAAGAGCTTCTCTGGAGGGGACTCTGGAGGGGACTCTGGGAGAGGCTCCATCCCCGAGGTCTGACCCCCGCCTCCCCGGAAGAGCATGGGCCCGGTGCTGCCCGTCGCCAGGGGAGCCGGAGCTCACACCGGGGTGGCCCGGCCTGGCTTCTGGCGGAAATGGCGCCTGCGGAGCCCTTCGGACGACCCAGGGGGCTAAGGTATTCGCCCAAAGAGGCGCGCCAATCCAACTCCGCACCCCGCGACCGCAGTTCTCACCCCCCCGATCGGCGGGTGAATCTTCGGACGGGGCAAGTCCGCTCTTCTGATCCTCCTCGCCGCCTCTTCGCCGGGATCAGAGAGCACAGCTACAAGCTCTGAACCCATGGCAATTGCCACCGATCGAAAGGCCGAGATCATCAAGGAGTTCGCGAAGGCGGACGGTGACACCGGCTCCCCCGAGGTCCAGGTCGCGCTCCTCACCGAGGACATCCGCTGCCTCACCGAGCACCTGAAGGTGCACCGCAAGGACTTCACCTCCCGGCGCGGCCTGCTCGTCAAGGTCGGCCGCCGTACCAAGCTGCTGCGCTACCTGCGCGATCGCTCCCCTGAGAGCTACGCGCAGCTGATCGGCCGCCTCGGCCTGCGCCGCTGATCCTCCCCTCGGACGCCCACATCCTCGATCCAACGTCATCCCCTCGAGCGCCCCGTAATCCTGGGCGGCCCAACATTGGTGGGCAGGGGCGGGCAGTGCACTTCGAGGCAGTGGGGATCCGAACCCGGAGGCGTTGCCGGCACCGGCCGACGCCGTGCGAGCCGCGTCACGTGCGCGGCCCGCTGGCGACCTGAAGATCCTGCTGCAGCCCTTGGGCTGCGCTCTGGATCGATCCGTACAACCCACTGTTATTAGCAAGAAAGACACCGAGGCGAGATGAGCCTCACCAACATCATGAGCACGAAACCGACACGAGTCGAAGCAACGATTGCTGGCCGGAAGCTGACGCTGGAGACGGGCCAGGTGGCCCGCCAGGCCGGCGGCGCAGTGATCGCCACCCTTGGCGACACCCGCTGCTTCGCAGCCGCGACGGCCGGCAACGCCCGGGACGACATCGACTTCTTCCCCCTGGTCTGCGACTACCGCGAGAAGACCGAGGCGGCGGGCAAGATCCCCGGCGGCTTCTTCAAGCGCGAGGGACGTCCGACCACCAAGGAGATCCTCACCATGCGTCTGATCGATCGCTCGATCCGGCCCATGTTCGCCGAGGGCTTCAAGGCCGAGGTGCAGGTCATGACGAGCGTCATGCAGTACGACGGGGAGAACAACCCCGACGTCGTGGCCATGATCGCCGCCTTCACGGCCATCCGCATCGCCGGAATGCCCTTCGAGACGACCCTCGGGGCCGTCCGAATCGCCCACATCGACGGCAAGCTCGTCGCCTTCCCCTCCGACACCGACCGTCGTGAGAACAGCCGCCTCGACCTCGTGGTCTCCGGCCACGAGAACGGCCTCTGCATGGTGGAGTCCTCCGCCAAGGAGCTGACCGAGGAAGAGATGATCGACGCGTTGGCCGAGGCCGAGCGTGTCGTCCAGGAGATCATCGACCTCGCCAACGAGCTCGTGGATCGATGCGCGAAGCCGGCCATGGAGTTCACCGCTCCGAGCGTGGACGAGGACCTCAAGGCCCGCGTCTTCGACTACGAGGGTGACCTCGCTGCGGCCATGAAGACCGACGGCAAGCACGAGCGCGGCTCCGCGATGAACAACGTGAAGAAGGCGGCCGTTGCCGCCCTCACGTCCGACTACGACGGGGATGACCTCAAGGGCCACACCAAGACCGTCAAGGAGTTCTTCGGTGACCTGAAGAAGCACTGCGAGCGTTCAGCGATCATCTCCGGTCGCCGCGTGGACGGCCGTAGCTGGGACGAGATCCGCCAGATCACGGTGGTTCCGAACTTCAACGAGCGTCAGCACGGCTCCGTGCTCTTCACCCGTGGCGAGACCCAGGCGCTGGTGAGCGCCACCCTCGGCACGCCGGACGACGAGCAGATCATCGACGGCGTGGAGGAGGAGTTCAAAAAGCACTTCTACCTGCACTACAACTTCCCGGCGTACTCCGTCGGTGAGACCCGCCGGATCATGGGTCCGGGCCGTCGCGAGATCGGTCACGGCATGCTCGCCGAGCGTTCCCTGAACCCGGTCCTCCCGGAGAAGGAGTCGTTCCCCTACACGATCCGCGTTGTCTCTGACATCACCGAGTCCAACGGCTCGTCGTCGATGGCCAGCGTCTGCGGCGGCTGCCTCTCCATGATGCTCGCCGGCGTCCCGCTGACCCAGCCGGTCGCGGGCATCGCGATGGGCCTCGTGCAGGAAGGCGACAAGAACGCCATCCTGTCCGACATCCTCGGCTCCGAGGACCACAGCGGTGACATGGACTTCAAGGTGGCCGGTTCCGGCGTCGGGATCACCGCCCTGCAGATGGACATCAAGATCAAGGGCGTCTCCCGCGGTCTGCTGGAGTCCGCGCTGGAGCAGGCCAAGAAGGGCCGGATTCACATCCTGCGCAAGATGCTCGAGGCCGTCCCGGCCCCGTCGTCCGAGGTCAGCCGCTTCGCTCCGCGGATGGAGACCATCAAGATTCCGAGCGATCGGATCGGCTTCCTGATCGGCCCTGGCGGCAAGAACATCCGCCAGCTCCAGGCTGACTACGGCGTCCGGATCTCCATCGTTGACGATGAGGGCCACGTCCAGATCTACGGCACCGACGCCGACAAGACCCTGGCCTGCCGCGATGCGATCTCGGCGACCATGGAGACCCCGGAGATCGGCTCGAAGTACAAGGGCACGGTCAAGAGCGTGCGCGACTTCGGGGCGTTCATCGAGATCCTCCCGGGCGTCGAGGCGCTCTGCCATATCTCCGAGCTCGGCGAGGGCTTCATCGAGCAGGTCTCGGATGTGGTCAACGTCGGCGACGAGATCGAGGTCGTGATCATCAACGTGGATGATCGCGGGAAGATCAAGGTCTCCCACAAGGCCCTCACCCAGCCCAAGGAAGAGGGCGGTGACGGAGAAGGAGAGAGCGGGGATCGCCCGCGTCGAGGTGATCGTGAGGATGGCGAGCGTGGTGGTGGAGCCCGCCGTCGTCGCCGCCGCGCCCCGAGCCGGTGATCGCCCCGCCGCCCTCCTGGATGGCTCGCGGCTCCCCTGAGCCCGAGCCCCTGGCGGGTTGAGTCCCTGGCCCCGCGACCTGCGGGGTCCATCGGGCCCAAGAATGCGCCCCCATCTCCGGCCATCGGAGACGGGGGCGCTGCCTTTGGGGCGTGGCGATTCGGGCGGGCTCTGGAGGTTTGACAGGGCCTTATCTTCAGGCAGGCCGGAATCTGAGGGTTTTTGGCAAGGTAGGCGCGTCGCTGTCGAAGATGCACATGACGGATCCTTAATCTCGGGTCCGTGTCTCGTCCGCGAGCGGACGTTCTAGAATGTCCGCCCGCCGATACGCGCCACCAGTCTCCGGTTGTTCCTCCCTTTGAAGCTCCTCTCACTCCTCATCGTGATCCTCGCGGGAATCCCCGCGAGCGCCGAGCCTCTTCTCCACGACGCCGAGAGTGAGGCTGCGCTGGCCGTTGGAGGCCGTGACGACGGCCGTGGTACTCCTTACCACGTGAGCAAGGCAGACAACATCTGCGGGCTCGATGAGCCCCGGCAGCTCACCAACCCGGCCTCGGTGAACTACTCCGCGCTGCTCTCCGCGACCCCGGAGATCAAGAAGATCGCAAAGGACAAGATCGATCCGACCTCCTCCGAGGGGATCACTCTGACGGCCAAGGCCCGCTCAAGGGTCCTCAGCGCATGCGAGTCCGTTCGGCAGTCCGGCGGCTACTGCAGCGTCTGGAAGACCATCCGGCGCAAGGACAAGAAGGCCGTTCCCGACGTCACGGACGCGGTGAAGCGCCTCCTTTGACCGGCAGGGCTCGACCATGACTCGCCCCGGGGAAGGCCCCGTGCGCCCCGATGGTTGCGGCCGTGAGGGAGGGGCTCCGCGGGGGACAGGAAGTGAATGTCCGCGGGCTACCGAGGGGCGCCATGTCCTCCGTCTTTCCCGACGCGTCGCGGTCGTACCACTCGTTCTCCTGCCGCTCGCGCTGACCTCGTCCTGCCTGGGCGGTGGCGGCGACTCCCTCGAGCGCGATCGAAAGGCGCAGTCCATGTTCGAGGACCTCCTGACCCGCGGTCAAGACTCACCCGCAGGTATCGAGTCCTTCGACGAGGAGGCCGCCTTCGAGGGCCCCGAGGCGGCCTATGCCGACGACCCCGTCTCCTCGAGCGCGGGGAACTCGCTGCGCGGATCCGGCGAGAGCGCGGGCGCTGCCGTGTTGCCGCCGCCTGAGGTCATCCCGCCGACGGATCCGTCCGATCCCGCTGCGGCTGGCGAGCCCGCCCTCACCGCGGCCGCCGAGGGGGAGGAGCTCGAGTTTCTGAGCGGGTTGGTCGACGAGGACGAGCTTTCCGATCCGCCGCTCAACCCCTACCTCGAGTTCGGGCAGAACATCATCTGGTACGAGCTCCGAGAGGGGGACACCGAGCGGCTGATCATGAAGCCGTACACCTTCCCAGGCGGGACGGGATCGAAGATCTTCAGCCTCCTCCAGAGCTACGGCGCCTTCCCGCTCTTCGCTGCGGTGAAGGACGGCGCGCTCCCAGATGGGACCGGGCCACAGCCGGAGGACTCGGTGCTGCTTGATCTGAGGGAGGGCTTCTCCGTGGAGGCCTATTCCGACCCGCGCGCGTCAGGGCTTCGGGCACCCCAGTCCATCGCGCTCAGCGACGTCCTGTTCGTGACGGCCGCGGCGGATCAGCTGGCCGAGGTCGAGCATTTCATTGACCTGTTCGCGGCCGAGGTTCGGCAGATCGAGATCGAGGCGAAGATCGTCGAGGTCACGACCCGAGAGTCCCTTGACCTGGGGGTCAAGCCGGTCAATTCCTCGACGCCGATCTTCGGGTTCCCTAACCCGGGGACCTTCGTCAATCAGATCGACTTCTCCTTCGCCAACAGCACCGACGCCAGCAAGGCGCTCTTTCAGCTGGGGGCCATCTTCGACGGCGTGACGTTCAACGCGGTGCTCGAGGCGGTGGCCTCGTTCGAGAACGTCTCGATCATCTCTCGACCGAAGGTGGCGGTCCGTGAGGGGGGCCGTGCGGACATCGTGAACGTGAAACGAATCCCGTTCTACAACGTGACCGCGATCAGCGCGTCGGGCATCCCGACCACCTCCCTGCAGTTCCAGGATGTCGGGGTGCAGATGTACGTGGTGCCGCGCGTGATCGGCCGAGACACTGTCATCCTCAACATCGACATCGAGGCCTCGCAATCCACCGGTACCGCGGTGAGCTTCACGGTGGGGAACTCGGTGATCGCCGTGCCGGAGATCTCCCGCCGCAACGCGAGGACCGTGGTTCGGCTCGAACCCGGCCAGGCCGTGATCCTCGGGGGGCTCATCTCCGAGCGGACGGTGACGCGGGAGAGCAAGGTCCCCCTGGTGGGTGACATCCCCGTCCTCGGGGCGCTCTTCCGAAGCAAGCTGACCAGCAAGGAGCAGACCAACGTCCTGTTCTTCATTCGCCCTCGGATTCTCGAGGGGTCTGATCTGAACAGCCCCTTCTGAGCCCGCGGGGTCGCGGGCTGGCCCCTTGCTTCCGCTGGGGACTCCGGCTGGGGGCTCCGGCGGGTACTTCGGCTGGGGCTTCGGCTGGGGCTTTGGCTGGGGCTTTGGCTGGGGCTGATTCGCCGCCGGGAGTTCCGTTGGGCGCCCTCGCTGGGCTCGCCACCGGGCCCCTGGCCGGATCTGGAATCCGGGCCTCGGCGGAGGAGCGGAGTCGAAGTGTCGGGAAGAAGGTGTCCCCCGAGGCGTATGATCTCGTCTGCGCGGCGGCCGGCCCCGCAAGAGCGATGAAGATCTTCAGCAAGAGCCTCTCCGGGGCACGGGACGCGTGCCAAGGCGCGGCGCTCCTGATGGCGTTCCTGGTGCTGATCGTGATCATCGCGATCGTCTACCAGATCAACACGGTCACACTCACCGACGAGCGGATCACCTACAACGAGATCACCAGGGCGCAGATGGACCTGGCGATCGAGTCTGTCCTCCTCCAGACCTACGAGGACCTCGCCGAGGACGCCCGCGCGGCCCAGGCCTCCGAGGGGGAGGATCCCGCCGCGGCGGGTGGTGACCCCGGGGCCGCCTCGGAGCCTGGCGAGCCGCCGAGGAACCCCGACACGGTCGACTCGCGCATGGACCGCTGGTACACGCCGCAGTCCACGAGCTTCGGTGACATCCAACTGCGCATCTTCGTCCGCGACGAGAACAGCAAGTACAACGTCCTGAACCTGCTCCAGCCGGACGAGCTGATGGCCGAGCAGGCCGTCCAACGCGTGGCGAGGATTCTGGACTATGCCCGCGGCGGTACCTCCGAGGACATCTCGAGCGGCGATGCCGAGGAGATGGCGCTCTCCATGCAGTCTTACATGGCGGAGCGTCTGGGATCGGACCAGGTGCCCCAGCCGCGGCTGCTGACGACGGACCTCGAGAATGAGCAGCAGTCTGTTCCCTTCACGTTCAGCGAGTTTCGAACGCTGCCAGGGTTCGAGGATGTGATGTTCGAGGACTTCTTCGGCGAAGACGATGAGCGGATCCACGGCATCACGTCTTACCTGACGGTCTTCACCTCCCCGGTGGTCGGCGAGGAGGAAGAGGCCAGCGGCCTGCCTGTGGGCAACGGCGGGTGGGGCGTGAACGTCAACACCGCGCCGTTCGCGGTCCTCTCGGGTCTCTTCTCCGGCCGTGAGTTTCCGATCTCCCTCTGGGAGGCCGTGCGAGACTACAGGAACGAGGCCGAGGACCCCCTCGAAGACGAGGAGGGCGAGGATGGCGTCGAGGACGTTGAACCGGAGCCGATGCTGGACGAGTTCGGGGAGGAGATCTTCCCCAAGCAGATCTTCGACAGCCTCGATGAGCTAGACGAGATCTACGACTTCGAGGCGCTCAACGAGGGGGACAAGTCGACCATCACCGAGTCGCTCGAGGTCACCAGCGACGTCTTCGAGATCGTGATCGCCGCGCGGATCTCGACGGCATCGGACGTGAACCAACGGCTGGAATTCGAGTCACGGCGCGAGCAGGAGGAGTACTTTCGATCTGGTGAGCACATCGTCCGCGTGGTGCGGTCGGTGGTCTGGCGTCGCCCGGTGGACGATGACGTGATGATCGTGCCTCTCGTGAGGTGGGAGGTCCTCGACAACGCCCCGCTCCAGGTGCTCGACTTCCCGGACGAGGAGTGAGGGACGGCATGGCGGCAACGAGGGAGCCGATCGATCCGCTGCGGGTCGAGGTCTTTCACCACCTGTTCGCGGCCGCGGCAGAGGAGATGGGGGTCGCGCTCCAGCGCTCCGCCTTCTCGGTCAACATCAAGGAGCGGCTCGACTTCTCCTGCGCGATCTTCGGGAGCGACGGGCGCGCTGTGGCTCAGGCCGCTCACCTCCCCGTCCACCTGGGGGCGACGCCGCTCTCCGTGGAGGCGGTGATCGCCACCCACGACCTCCGGCCAGGGGACATCGCCTTCCAGAACGACCCGTTCGGGGGCGGGACGCACCTCCCGGACATCACCTCGGTGGCCCCGATCTTCGCCCCCGAGGCGAACGGCCCCGAGGACCGGCCGGCGTTCTACTGCGTCTCCCGTGCCCACCATGCCGACGTTGGAGGAGCCTTCCCGGGATCCATGGCGCCGGCGAGGGACGTCCACGGCGAGGGCCTGCGGCTGCCGCCTGTTCGCATGGTTCGGGGGGGGGTCATGGACGAGGACCTGCTCCGGGTCTTCCTCGCGAACATGCGAGTCCCCGGCGAGCGACGCGCGGACCTCTTCGCGCAGATCGCGGCGAGTCACGCGGGCCAGAACCGGTTGCTGGCGCTGATGGCTGAACACGGCCCGGCGGAGCTCGCCGCGAGGGGGCGGGACCTGATCGGTTGGACGGCTGACCTCACCGCTCGGCGACTCGCCCGGCTTCCCGAGGGGAGCTGGTCCTTTGAGGACGTCCTCGAGGGGGGAGCGGACGGGACCGGAGCGTTCCTTCCTGTTCGGCTCACGGTCACCAGCAGC
>Ga0213863_10002624_pt1 | contig 12666 bp, 10 predicted proteins | sample PICome_8_FD_160128 | JGI IMG/M metagenome (GOLD analysis project Ga0213863, IMG submission 160128) | Coastal seawater microbial communities near Pivers Island, North Carolina, United States - PICO497 | ecosystem: Environmental > Aquatic > Marine > Coastal | place: USA: North Carolina... | reverse complement strand
GAGGGCTTTGAATTGGGCAATGCCCAGCTCGAAAAGAGAAAGGCGGGAGAGGCATCTGCAAGTGCGCAGGGTGCCCAGCCAGCGGGTAATTTGGAAGTTCAATCATCTGATGAGTATTATTTGAATTTCCGGGGCAAGGTGGTCAGTTTGATCTACAACTACCGCACTTTGGGTCATACCCAGGCTCATCTCAACCCCCTTGACGAGGGAGGGATTCCAAACCCCCGCTTGCAGCTTGAACAGTTTGGACTCGATGAGTCGGACTTGGACCGGGAGGTCTCGAGTCAGTTTTACCGTCGGGGTGAAAAGATGAAACTGCGCGAGCTGATTGCCTCGCTTGAAAAAACATACTGCGGCAATGTAGGCACCGAGTTCATGCACATCTTCAACACGGAGACGCGCAACTGGATCCGTGAGAGGGTGGAACATCGGGAAGATCACCAGCATTTGCTCAACTACGAGGAAGGCAAGGTCTTGAAGTGGTTACTGGAGTCACAACTCTTTGAGTCCTTTCTTGCCAAAAAATTCCTCGGTGAAAAAAGATTTTCCCTGGAAGGCGGAGAGGGTGTGATGGTCTTGCTCAACACGATTCTGGAAAAATCTCCAAGTTTTGACGTCCGGGCGATCGAAATGGGTATGGCTCACAGAGGGCGCCTTAATGTGTTGCGTAATTTTCTCAGAAAGTCGCTCACAACCCTGCTCTACGAGTTTACGCCCAATTATGTTCCCGACCTTGTCGCCGGTGATGGAGATGTGAAATACCACCTCGGCTATGAGGGGACACGCACGCTGCTCGACGGTGAGGTGCATGTGTCACTGGCTGCCAACCCCAGTCACCTCGAAGCGGTGAATGCGGTTGTCGAAGGTAAGGCAAGAGCGCGACAGCGTTTGATGGGTGGCGACAATCTCAAGGAGTCTGAGCGCAACGTCACCGGTGAGCACCGGGGCAGAGTGTTACCGATTTTACTTCACGGAGACGCTGCATTTGCAGGCCAGGGTTCAGTCGCTGAAGTATTCAACCTCTCCCAACTCCCCGGTTATCATACTGGAGGAACGATTCATATTGTCATCAACAACCAGATTGGCTTCACCACCATGCCGGAGGATGCGCGATCATCCCACTATGCCACGGATATTGCCAAAATGGTCGAGGCACCTGTGATTCATGTGAATGGTGAACAACCCCATGACATGGTCTGGGCCGCCGTGCTAGCGCTGGAATACAGGCAAAAGTTCGGCCGTGATATTGTCATCGACATGTATTGTTATCGTCGCCACGGACATAACGAAGCGGACCAGGCAGCATTTACCCAGCCTCATATCTACAAGCAAATTGATGCACGCAAACCCATAGGGGACCTCTTCAAGGATCAGGTCGTCGCCTCAGGCGTGCTCAGCCGGCAGCAAGCCGATGAGATCCAGAAGCAGGTGCAAAGCGAGCTGGAGGAGGGTTACGAAACCATGGTCCAACATATGGAAGAAGGGGACCGGACTATTTTCAGCGGTTCCACTGCGGAGTCCCAGCCCGCCTACACCCATGCACCCGTGCCCACCGGTATCCCAAAAAAGACCCTGCATCACATTGGCCAGGTGCTCACTGATATTCCTGAGGGCTTCAATCTTCACCCCACACTGGCAAAGAGATTCATCCCGCGCCGTGTCGAGGCACTTGAGGCCGGGCAGGGATTTGATTGGGCTTTCGCCGAGTCATTGGCATGGGGCTCGTTGCTGATGGAGGGTAACCCGGTGCGTTTGTCGGGTCAGGACGTGCGTCGTGGCACCTTTAGCCAGCGTCACGCTGTGCTCTATGATTTCCAAACCCGTGAGCGCCACATTGCTCTCAAGACGCTCTCAGAGGACCAGGCTAATTTTTGTGTCTATAACTCACTATTGTCTGAAGCAGCGGTGTTGGGTTTTGACTATGGCTACTCGCTCGGGGCGACCAACATGCTGATCATGTGGGAAGCTCAGTTCGGTGATTTCTCCAACGGGGCGCAGGTGATCATTGATCAATTCATTGCCTCTGCGGAATCAAAGTGGCAGACGCCAAGTAGTCTCGTGATGCTGCTTCCGCATGGCTATGAGGGCATGGGACCGGAGCACTCAAGTGCACGTCTCGAACGCTTCTTGCAGCTCTGTGCGGAATCCAATATCCAGGTAGCCAATCTCTCAACTCCAGCTCAGTACTTTCATATCCTGCGCAGGCAAAAGAGGCGTCCCTTCCGCAAGCCTCTGGTTCTGATGACGCCGAAGAGCCTCCTGTCTCGGCCTGAGGCTGTGTCCGCTGAGGCTGATTTTCTTGAGGGAGCCTGTTTTCAGGAGATACTTCCCGATGTCATGGATTTTGAGAATCCTGATGATATCGAACGTATTGTTTTCTGCAGTGGCAAGGTCTTCTACGACCTCGCCAAACATCGCGACGAGAATGAAATCGACAACGCGGCCATCATACGTATCGAGCAACTTTACCCACTTAATGAGGAGATGTTAGAATTGATGCTAAGCCAGTTTCCAAAAGCCACAAAGTGGGTATGGGCTCAGGAAGAACCGCGCAATATGGGGGCTTATTCCTACATCAGACCCCGGCTCGAATCTATTCTCGACGCCCGTATTCGCTACGCTGGCCGCAAGTCATCCTCCAGCCCCGCAGCAGGCTCCAAAGGACAGCATATCCGTGAGCAGCAAATGCTGGTCGAAGAAGCCTTCGAAAATTAAAAATCCTCCAACCAAGCACGATTATTTCCATGGCCACTGAAATCAAGATTCCGAATGTTGGCGAGTCAATCACCACAGCCAATGTTGCTCGCTGGCACAAGCAAAGCGGTGACAAGGTAGCGAAAGGTGAAACCGTTTTGACCATCGAGACCGACAAGGTGTCCAACGATCTGGAAGCCGAGGTTTCAGGAGTTCTCGATATCCAGGTTCAGGAGGGTGAGGAGGTTGCTATTGGCACGGTGGTTGGAACCATTGAAGAGAGCGATGCTGCGGATGAGGCTGCCGATTCTGTTGAGTCAAATGAGGAGTCAGCCGAGCCCGCTGAAGCTGAGCCCACAGCAGACTCTGGCAAGGAAATTGAAATCATTGTGCCTGCAGCCGGTGAATCCATTACCTCTGCCAACATAGGCCGTTGGCATGTGGCCGATGCGTCCCAGGTTAACAAGGGCGATACTCTGGTAACTCTGGAAACAGACAAGGTCTCCAATGAGCTTGAGGCGGAAGAGGGGGGAGTTCTTCATATTCTCGTGCCCGAAGGTGAGGAGGTTGATATCGGCACCGTAATAGCCAAGCTCACCGTGGGAGCGACGGCTGAGTCCGGGGACGCAAAGCCAGCATCTCCTCCGAAGTCCGATCCCCGACCTGCAGATGCAGATTCTGGCAAAGAAGCGACCCCCGTCCAGATGAACCAGCCTGACACCAAGCCAAGCCAAGCACCACGCGATGGTTCGAGCCCTGACTTGTCCGTTGTGCCACGCCAGCCTGAGCCAGCCGGGCAAGCAAGCAGTGAGGACAACGGCCGCACCACAAGGCGCAAAATGAGCATGCTGCGCCGAAAAATTGCCAGCCATCTTGTCAATGCCCAGCAAACAGCGGCTATCCTCACTACCTTCAATGAGGTCGATATGAGTGCCATCATGAAGCTGCGCAAAGAGGTGCAGGATGATTTTGTGTCAAAGCACGGCTGCAAACTTGGTTTCATGTCCTTCTTTGTGAAGGCCACGGTGCAGGCTCTCAAGGATGTTCCCAGCATCAACGGGCGCATTGAAGGCACCGATGTCATCGAAAATCACTTTTATGATGTCGGAGTAGCCATTGGAACTGAGAAAGGTTTGGTGGTTCCCGTGCTCCGCGATTGTGACCAGAAGGGTTTTGCTGATATTGAAAAAGGTATTCTTGATTATGCTGCCAAAGCCAACGATGGCAGTATGGATCTCGCGGACCTTCAAGGCGGAGTGTTTACCATTTCAAACGGCGGTGTTTACGGGTCATTACTCAGTACTCCGATTCTCAATCCTCCCCAAAGCGGAATCCTCGGCATGCATACCATTCAGCAGCGTCCGGTCGCGGTCAATGGTGAGGTGGTCATCCGGCCAATGATGTATCTTGCTCTGAGCTATGACCACCGTCTTGTCGATGGCAAGGAGGCGGTTACCTTCCTGATCCGCATCAAGGATTGCTTGGAGAATCCCAGCCGTCTGATGCTGGAAATGTGACACCATAGAAAATGGAATATTTTTTCATCTTCCTGAAAGGCTTTGCCATGGGGGCAGCCAACGTCATCCCCGGTGTTTCCGGAGGCACGATTGCCTTTATTACCGGTGTCTATGAGCGCCTGATCGATGCTCTCAAATCATTCGATTTCACAGCATGTCGCATGCTCTTCAAGGGTGATCTGGGCGGGTTTGCCAGGCAGGTTGACATGGGTTTTCTCATAGCCTTGGGCTTGGGGGTGGTCGCCAGTGTGTTAACCTTGGCAAAAGTGCTCAAGACAGCCTACACGGATCACCCCGTTCTGGTGAATGCCTTTTTCTTCGGGCTGATTATGGCCTCTTTGTTTTACGTCGGTAAAATGGTCAGAAGATGGGGTTTTGTGCAAATGATCGCACTTCTCTTCGGTGTTGCGGTAGCGGTATTGCTAGCGTTTCAGAGCCCGGCCGGGCAGAACAGTAATATGCTCTACCTTATTGCCTGTGGTGTTGCCGGTATGTGCAGCATGATCATTCCGGGTATTTCAGGTTCCTTCATCCTCTTGCTGATGGGCAATTACCAATTGATTGTTCTCGATGCGGTCAACAATCTGCGTCAGTTCAAATGGGGCGAATCCCTGCCCATCCTCTTGCCCGTAGCGGTCGGGGCTGCTGTTGGTTTGTTTACCCTCTCTCACATTCTGAGTTGGATGTTCAGAAAATACCACGATGCAGCGGTTGCACTGATCACTGGTTTTGTTGCCGGCTCTCTGGTCGTCATCTGGCCGTGGAAAGCGCCTGTTTATTCGCTGGTCATCACCGGTAAGGTAATCGGTTGGAAGCGCTATTTTCCGGATCTCACTACCCAAGCCACCTGGATTGCATTGGCTTGGCTGGTCGGAGGTATCGCAATCATTACCGTGACTGAAAAACTGGCGGCCAAGCCCTCTGGCTAGTCTGCATCCGGTGCCGTCAGGGTTTTTTGTGACGGGTTGCGGTCGACAATTTTGGCAATGCGCTTGGCAAAATAATACATCCTTTTGAGGTATTCAATGATCTCGGACTCGAGGCGGAATGCTACCATGCGCTGAGGTTCGTCGGCACTAAACCGGCGGGAGAGATGCTCCTCGGCTTCAGCAGCCAATTGACTCATCCTCGGTTTGGCTCCAATGACTTTTCTTGCGGCAATGTGATCATTGGTAATGAGTGCCTCAATGGCCTCGCTCACCTGCAAGCTGACTTCTTGATGAAAATGATCGAGTAATTGCCTGGTGGCATCACTGATGACCAAGCCGCTGCGCAGCCTCTCACGCCCGATTTCCATCAGATTAGTTTCCACCATGTCCGCAATGTTCTCCATGTAATTGGATGTGGCCAGGTAGCGATGCATGAGCTCGGATTGAGATTTGTCCAGATTACCTCGGGAGAGGTTTGCGAGATAGGACAGGATAAATCCATGGATTTCATCCACACGGCTATCCATTTTCCATAACTTGCGCATGTCTTCAGCATTGCCTGAGCAGACCACTTCAAGTGAACCTCTGGTGATGGCAGAAACGCGTTCGCCCATCCTGCTTAACTCAAGTCTGACTGCATCGAGGGCGAGGGCAGGGGTGTTGAGAAGAACGGGGTCGAGGTATTTGGGTTTGGATTTTTCTGCCTCGGTAGCAGGTCGATCCGGAATGATTTTGACAACGATTTTCCCGATTGGCCCCACAAACCATATGAAGAGCAGGGTATTGGTGATGTTGAAAATACTGTGCGCATTCGCAATCTGGCGTGGGGTTTCCGCAGCCAAGCGGGCAGTGCCATCCAGTTCGGGTGCTTGGGGTGAGATTATCTTTACGGAATCGGCAAGCTCGGGAATGAGCATGAACCAGACCAATACCCCTGCTACATTGAACAGAACGTGGACTGTGACAGCTCGTTTGGCTTCTATGGATTTACCGATGGATGCCAGCCATGCTGTGAAGCAAGTGCCGATGTTGGCACCAAAAATCAGAGCAATACCGGCGTTGAGGGGTAGGACCCCCTGACTGGCCAGCACGATGACAATGCCCGTCGTGGCTGAGGAACTTTGAACCAGAGCTGTGAAAAAAGCGCCAAAGGCGATGCCCAACAGCGGCGAATTCATGTTTTTCATCAAATCGATGAATGGTTCATAAGACTGCAAGGGCTGTGCCCCATCGCTCATGAGTTGCATGCCATAGAAAACCAGGCCGAGCCCCATGATCATTTTGCCATAGTCACGTAGGCGGTCTTTCTTGACGAAGAAGGACAGGAAAAATCCTGCACCGATGAGCAGCAGGGCGTATTGGGTTACCTTGAAGGCGATGATTTGTGCCGTCATGGTCGAGCCAATGTTGGCACCCATGATAATCCCAATCGATTGGGTGAAATTCATCAGCCCTGCAGATATGAAACCCACTACTAGAACGGTGGTCACCGACGAGGATTGAATGATGGAGGTGACCGCGGCACCCGCAGCGGCGCCTTTGAAGCGATTGGTTGTCAGCCTGGAGAGAATTTGCCGAAGCCGGTCACCGGCAATGAGCTTGAGGGCCATCGACATCCGGTCCATGCCATAGAGAAAGAGCGCCAAACCACCCAGTACTGACATCATGATGGGCCCGAACTCCAAGCTTGAGGTGGTGGTGGTAGCGATAAAATCGGATGCTGATTGGGTATCCACGGGGTAAATCATACAGAAAATAGCACGGGGGGCAATATATCAAAGGATCCTTGAACAATGTTTCAGGCTTTCATTTGTCCACTATTTTGCCCATAAACAGGCCTAAAAACGTGCCAAAACAGCGAAAAGTGTTTTCGTGGGCAAAAAAGAGAGAAATAGTAGAGTTTTTTTTTGACAGTCGTGTGCTCTCTGCTAGCTTGCCGCCCGCTTTCCGGAGGATTGTCTTAGGGGTGTGCTGATTCGATGTCTGTATTTAAAGACCTTGAATCGGTATTTTTCTAGGGAAATCAAAGGTTAGTGGTAAGGGCATCTGCTCTTGTAGCTCAGGGGTAGAGCGCGTCCTTGGTAAGGACGAGGTCGGCGGTTCAAATCCGCTCAAGAGCTCCAGCCCGAGGCAATCAACCAACTATAAAAACCAGCAGCCCTAAGCGGGCAACCAACCAAACACAAAAACAATGGCTAAAGAAGCATTCGAAAGGAACAAGCCACACGTTAACGTCGGCACTATTGGCCACGTTGACCACGGCAAAACAACTCTCACCGCTGCAATCACTACTATCCTTTCCGAGGCAGGTGGTGGTGAAGCTAAGGCATATGATGAGATCGACGCCGCTCCCGAGGAGCGTGAGCGTGGTATCACCATTTCCACAGCACACGTTGAGTATGAAACAGCAAACCGCCACTACGCGCACGTTGACTGCCCAGGTCACGCTGACTATGTGAAGAACATGATTACCGGAGCTGCCCAGATGGACGGTGGTATTCTTGTGGTATCAGCAGCAGACGGCCCAATGCCTCAGACTCGTGAGCACATCCTGCTCGCCCGTCAGGTTGGCGTTCCTGCACTTGTTGTATTCATGAACAAGACGGACCAAGTCGACGACGAGGAACTCCTCGAGCTCGTCGAAATGGAAATCCGTGAACTTCTCAGCGCATACGAATTTCCCGGTGATGACATTCCAGTCATCAAAGGTTCTGCACTCAAGGCACTCGAAGGTGACGCCGATCAAAAGGCAAACATCCTTAAGCTTATGGAAGCTGTTGACAGCTACATTCCTGAGCCCGAGCGCCCAGTTGACCAGGACTTCCTCATGCCTATCGAGGACGTGTTCTCAATTGAAGGTCGTGGTACTGTTGCCACCGGCCGTATCGAGCGTGGTATCGTCAAGAAGATGGAGGAAGTTGAGATTGTCGGAATCCGCGACACCCAAGTTACTACCGTTACTGACATCGAAATGTTCCGCAAGCTCCTCGACGAGGGACGTGCAGGTGACAACGTTGGTTTGCTCATGCGTGGTCTCAAGAAAGACGACCTCGAGCGTGGCCAGGTTATTGCCAAGAAAGGCAGCGTGACTCCACACACCAAGTTCAAAGGTGAGATCTATGTTCTCAGCAAGGACGAGGGTGGACGTCACACACCATTCTTCAGCAACTACCGTCCTCAGTTCTACTTCCGTACTACAGACGTAACCGGCAGCATCAAGCTCCCTGATGGAGTTGAGATGGTCATGCCTGGTGACAATGTCGAGCTCGAGGTTGACCTCATCACTCCGATTGCTATGGAGAAGACCATGCGTTTTGCCATCCGTGAGGGTGGACGCACCGTTGGTGCGGGTCGTGTGGCTGACATTCTCGACTAAAGTCATATTAACGTCTTGGTAGTTGGCCCTCCCCGGGTTGCTACCTACAAGGCTGGTTTTTAGGGGCACTTCGGCGATCAAAAGCCGGGGTGCCCCTCAGTCGCCTAAAGACAGGGGCATCAGGAATAAAGCGAATACACATCACAGGGCAGTAGTTCAATTGGTAGAGCGTCGGTTTCCAAAACCGAAAGTTGCAGGTTCGAGTCCTGTCTGCCCTGCCAGCTTTCTCCAGCAAACAAAACATCCTCCACAAATTTCAAGACACCAAGAAGCCGCACCCAACAAGTACGGCCAATACCTAAGCAATTAGCATGTTTAAGAAAAGCGCAACCTTCATCCACGAGGTCAAAGCCGAGCTCCGCAAGGCATCATGGCCGTGGGATAGTGACCCCAAAGCCAAGGGATTTCAGAAATACAAGGAGTTGGTTGACTCCACACTTGTAGTGCTCGTTGCGATGATCTTGCTTGCCGGCTTTGTATCCCTCTTTGATGTGATTGCCACCAAGGTCATAGGACTGCTCACAAGCCTCGGGCAATAACCAGCCTTCCAGACATTTCCTGCAAGCTGCCCTTGCATCCAACCTACTTCCAACACTTTTTACCCATTCTCTAGCCATGCCAGTAATCCCAGAAGCACACAAGCAATGGTACGTCGTTCACGTTCTCTCCGGCCAGGAGCAGAAAGTGCGTGACCGTATTCAACGTCAGGTTGAAGCTGAGGAAATGGGAGACGTCATTTATGATGTTCTCGTCCCACAGGAGCGTGTCGAGGAAAACCGCAAGGGTAAGAAAATAGAAACCAAGCGCAAATTTTTCCCTGGCTACATCATCGTCAACATGAAGCTTTTTGATGAGGAGCAGAACCTGGTGGACAAGACCTGGTATTTTATCAAGGAAATGGACGGGGTGATTGGCTTTGCCGGAACCAAAGACAAGCCAATCCCAATGCGTCAGCGTGAAGTCGACGGCATGCTCGGACAGATCAAAGAGCGTGAGGAAAGTGTCCGGCCTGCCATTACCTTTGAAACCGGAGACACCGTCAAGGTTGGCGATGGTCCCTTTGAGGGCCAAAACGGCGTCATCGAGGAGATCGATCACGAGACAGGCAAGCTTCTCGTTTCCGTTACCATTTTTGGGCGTGCTACCCCGGTAGAGCTGGAATCCTGGCAGGTTGAGAACGCCTGACCTCACGATACTCCCCCAATACTTACGAATCTCATTTTATCTACTAACTAATAACCGTTATTCAACACCACCATGGCCAAGGAAGTTAAACAAATTCTCAAGCTGCAAATTCAAGCAGGACAAGCCAACCCGTCTCCACCCGTGGGTCCAGCCCTGGGACAGGCAGGCGTGAACATCATGCAGTTCTGCAAAGACTTTAACGCAGCTACTCAAAAGCAAGCGGGTGATCTTCTACCTACGGTCATCACTGTTTTCAATGATGCCTCTTTCACCTTTGTCACCAAGCAACCACCGGCAGCCGTTCTCCTTAAGAAGGCAGCAAAAATTGCATCCGGTTCCGGTGAGCCCAACAAGGAAAAGTGCGGCAGCATCTCCAAGGCTCAGCTTATGGAGGTAGTAAACGCCAAAATTTCTGACCTGAACACGGATGATCCCGAGCAAGCCGCCAAGATTCTCGCCGGAACTGCCCGTCAAATGGGCCTTGAGATCGAAGGTATGTAAATTTTCCCGGAATACGCCGGAAACATTAGAAACCCGCAGGAGGAACCTAGCCCTCAATCATAGAGCCAAGCTCCGCCAGCACTGCAAACAAAACCATGAGTAAAAGAAGCAAACGCTACCAACAAGCGGCTGAACTTGTCGAAGAAGACAAGCAATACGCCCTGCAAGATGCTGTGGAACTGATTAAAAAGTTCCCAGCACCCAAGTTTGACCCTACAGTCACACTATCATTTAAACTTGGCATTGACCCACGTAAAAGCGACCAGATGGTCCGTGGATCTGTTGCCCTTCCCCACGGCACAGGTAAAAGTGTGCGTGTCGTTGTATTTGCATCAGGTGACGCTGCCAAAGCAGCTGAAGACGCCGGTGCTGACGAAGTCGGCATGGCTGACTTGATCAAGAAGATCCAGGAAGGATACACAGATTTTGATGCCGCTATCGCTACTCCGGATGCGATGCTTGAGGTTCGTAAAATTGCACGTGTGCTCGGACCACGCGGTCTTATGCCCAACCCCAAGACCGGCACCGTTACTGAGGACACAGCTGCTGCTGTAACTGCGGTCAAAGCCGGACGCATCGACTACAAGCTGGACAAAAATGGCAACGTCTCGGCTGCCATTGGCAAAGCCTCATTCAGCGAAGAGCAACTTGCGGCCAATTCCACATCCCTCATCGACAGCGTGGTCAAAGCCAAACCGGCCACAGCAAAGGGTAACTACATTGAAAACGTCACACTCAGTGCCAGCATGTGCCCCGGTGTGCCGCTCGAAGCATCCCTCTACACAGTCAACTAATCACCAGCAAGGAGAGACAATACCATGAATCCCGATAAGAAATACATCATCGACGAGCTCTACGAGCGCGTTAATTCCTCCCCGTTTGTGCTGGTGGTTGATTACACCGGCATGACCGTGCCCGAGTTTAACGAACTCCGCAGCCGGCTCACAGAAAACGGATCCGAGTGCCACGTAGCCAAGAACACCTACATGCGTAAAGCGCTTGCCAATGCCGAGCTTCCTGACATTAGCGAGCACTTGCTGGGTCAGACTGCATTCGTAACCGGTGAGTCCGATGTCTGCGGTGCTGCCAAGACCATCAAGAACTTCGTCAAGGAGTTCAAAAAGCCTGAGGTTAAAACCGGCATACTCGATGGAGATATCCTCGAGCCAGCTCAAATCACAGCCCTCGCCGACCTTCCATCCCGCGAAGTTCTGCTGGCACAGCTGCTCGGAGTCATCAATGCACCCGCTTCCAAGCTGCTGCGCACAGTCAACGAGCCCGCTGCCTCACTGGCGCGCGTCATCAAGGCAAAGAACGAAGGCTAAACATACAAATCTGAACGGATGGCGTAACCCTCTCCAGGGGTGCGCCTGATACACAAAATAAGGTTAATTCGTCGGATCTTAGGCATAAGAGCTGAAATGTCCGGAAGCTCCGGGCGCGACGACACCAAAAGGAGAAAAACAAAATGGCTGATATACAAAAAATAGCTGAAGAACTGGGCAAACTCACCGTGCTTGAAGCCGCTGAGCTTGTGAAGAACCTTGAAGAGGAGTGGGGCGTTTCCGCCGCTGCTCCTGCCGCTGCTGTTGCAGTCGCCGCCGGTGGTGGTGACGCAGGTGGAGCTGCCGAGGAAAAAACTGAATTCGACGTCGTGCTCGCTGAAGCCGGTGGTAACAAGATCGCTGTCATTAAGGCAGTGCGTGAGGTTGCCAGCGGACTCGGTCTTGCTGATGCCAAGAAGCTTGTCGAGAGCGCTCCCGCTCCCGTCCTCGAGGCAGCATCCAAGGAAGACGCAGACGCAGCCAAGGCCAAGCTTGAAGAAGCTGGTGCCAAGGTTGAGCTCAAGTAGTCCCTACTTGAGTTTTGAGCAGAATCTTCCAGTTCTGCACAAACAACCGACTTTCTTTGTGTGTGGTGCCTCAGGGCCCACCTGTTGAGCCCGGCGCCACACACAAGTCAGTCATCCCCATCAAACAAGAAGCCAAGGCTTCTTTTACCCAAAGAACTTAATCACCAGGGAAGACGTTCCCAGGTAATGAACCCAACCCAACCCAAGTTGAGACAACAAGTGTAAGCAGAAGAGCCCGGACTGGAAACAGTGCGGGCACATCTGCCTACAGTATCCTGTGTAAAATATCGCAAGCACCCGGTGCTATTTTACCATTGATGCATCTGTTTCAAATTGAGTCAACACAGCCCAAAGCAATTAGCTTACCAAAGCTCATACCCACAAAAAATTATGGCAAAACGACGCTACTACGGAACCATTAAGGAAGTCATCGAACCACCAAACTTGATCGAGGTTCAAAGCAAATCCTACGAGGATTTCCTCCAAAGAGACATACCCGCATCACAACGTGATGACTCAGGCCTGCAAGCTGTTTTCCGTGAAATTTTTCCCATCAAAAGCTATGATGAGGCAATCACATTAGAATTTATCTCGTATGATATCGAGGAACCA
>Ga0213863_10002622_pt1 | contig 12669 bp, 11 predicted proteins | sample PICome_8_FD_160128 | JGI IMG/M metagenome (GOLD analysis project Ga0213863, IMG submission 160128) | Coastal seawater microbial communities near Pivers Island, North Carolina, United States - PICO497 | ecosystem: Environmental > Aquatic > Marine > Coastal | place: USA: North Carolina... | reverse complement strand
CCTTTTTTTTTTTGAATTGCCATAAACAGATGCCGTAGATGAAAATATTATTTTTCTAATACCATTATTGTAACATGTGTTAAAAAATATTTTTGATTTATTAAAATTATAATTTATGTATTTTTGAGGTTTCTTTACAGACTCGTCAACACGAATTAATCCAGCAAAATGAAGGACAATATCAAATTTCTTTTTTTTTAAGAGTTGTGTAACTTTTTTTACATTACTTATGTCGCTAACTAACAAATTGGCTTTTTTATTTACCAAAATTTTATTTCCCGTAATTAAATTATCAATTACAGTAACGTGAAAACCTTTTTCAATTAATAAATTAACAACATGGCTTCCAATGTAACCTGCTCCGCCTGTTAGTAAGATATTTTTTTTCATATTTTACTGGTTTAATAAGCAAATAATCTAATTACAACTAATTTTTAATTATTTTACTACATTGTATAAAAATATTTTATATTGTCTCTTATTAATTTTAATTTGCTAAATTTAATTTATTATTAAGTAAGTTTATTTACATAAATAATATAAAATTGTATAGAATTGAAATGCACAATTTTTATACAACATATAAAAAAATATTTTTTTTTTCTTTTTTAATATTTATTTTTTTTGTTTTTAAAATTTGGGAATATTATCCAATTTATGGAGGTAAATTATTTTCAGATTGGTATTATATTATTGAATATAGTTCATGTAAAAATTTAATATTAGAAAATGATGTAAAATTAGAATTTAATTGCGAGGCTAATTCAAAAAATGTTTTTATTTACCCAAGTATATGGCTAAAATCTTATCTTATTCCTGAAGAAATATTTAAAATAATTCCGTATTTTATAATATTTCTGTTTTTAATTGTATTTATTCAGGTGATAAATAATAAAAATTTATTTACTAACTTTATCATACTATTTTCAACACCATTTGTTCTTGCAATGCAAAGAGGAAATAACGAAATGATTATATTTATTATAATGTATTTTTTCTTATTTTTCTTTCAAAGAAATAAATATGTTTTACCAACAATTTTTTTATTTTTATCAGGTTTATTAAAAATTTATCCAATTACTATTTTACCAATTTTTCTAAGAAAAAAAATATTCTCTTTTTATAACTTTTTATTATTTTTTTTAGTAATTGCTTTCTTAATATTTATGAAAGATGAGATAATAAGTATTTCATCTTTTTTGCAATCAAAAATTACAGTGACATACAGCTCACAAACTATATTTTTAATAATTGGTTATTTTTATGAATTAAGTAATGATAATTTAATATTTTTTTCTATAGGTGCATTTTTAATATTATTTATAATTTCACTATCGATAAGAATAAATATTGAAAATCAATTTAAAGAGGAAAATAGTTACATTTTAGGTTCTTCAATTTTAATTTTTTCTTTTTTCTTAAGCACATCATTTGAATATAGATTAATATTTTCTGCCTTTTTAGTTCCATTGATAATGATAGGTGTAAATAAAAAAATTTTCCTCTTCAAGTTAACCTACATTGTACTTTTATTTTCACTTTGGTTTGAATTTTTAATATTTTATACATACAATTACATAGAATTTGACAATATTAAATCAAATCTAGGTTATGTCCTAAATATTAAAACAATTTTTTTGGGTTCTCTCATTGTATTAAAAAATTTTTTGTATTGGACACTTAATTTTTTAATGATGATTACTTTAAAAGAAATAATTTTTAAAAAATTAAATTTTTAGTAAAAAATTTTTATTTTTAAATTTTAAAACTAAACATAGATATAACCAAAAGAAGAACTCATTACAGGTTATATAGAAAATTTCTACTAACAATATCAACCATATTATAAGCATCATATATGAAATAGTTGAAATTTAAATAACGATAAATAATTTTTATTCAGTTTAAACTTTCGTAATATTTTTTTGAATAAATGATAATAAAAATTACTATAAATGATTAAGCCTATAGGCTCAGTTTCAGAAAAAATTTCTAAGGTTTAAGAAATATCTTATTTAATCTTTTTAGATAGTTATTATTTTTAATCTGCCATCCAGCATTCTTTATTTTCTTATTATCACCTACAAGCATTAAATTTTTTTTATTTTGAGATTTTATTAAAATTTTTTTTCTGAAATATTTATTTAGCTCAATAATGATATCACTTAATTTAACTTTTTTGGATGAACAGATATTAAAAATTCCTTTTTTTTTCTTATTGTATAAAACTTTAATTGCTTCAACTATTTCTTCAATGGTTAAAAAATCTCTTACTTGATTAACATTATCAAATTCAACTATTTTTGATTCTTTATCTTTTAGTTTTTTAATTACTGATGGGATAAAAAAATTATCTTTTTGTCTTTTTGATGAAAAACTAAAAATTCTACCTATACAAATGTTCATATCTTTTTGTGAAGTTAAGTATTTTTCAGCTAGATATTTAGTATATCCATAATAATTTATTGGTTTACATAATTGACTTTCTTTTATCTTTTTATCAGTAAAATTATAGACATGGGATGTTGATGCATAAAAAAACCAAATATCCTTTTTTTTTAAATTAATTATTTCATTTATTAATTTTTTTGTTGAATTGTAATTAACTATTTTAGCTTTTTTTTTATCATTCAAAACTTCAGAGGTTGATACAATCGCCGCTAAATGGATGATTGCATCAAAATTATTTTTTAGCAACCAGTATTTTATTTTTTGAGTATCTCTAATATCATTTTTATAAGGTATTATTTTAACATTCTTAAATTGTTTTATTATTTCTTTACCTAGAACGCCTCCGTATCCTGTTAAACCAATCGTCTTATATTTCATCAATTTTTAAAAGATGACTTGTTAAGAAATTTAGTTCTGATGATGATATTTTTTTTGTATGAAGACCAATAAAAAAACCTTGATCTTGTATTTTTTCAGAATTCGGAAAATTATAAGATTTTTTATTTAACTTATATAGTTTTGCTGAAGGTTGATTTAGAAAATTACCACTCAAGATTGGCCTATTCTCGATTCCCACTGAGGAAAGATATTTTGTAAAAAATTTTTTTTTATTTAAATATTTTTCATTTATAATTAACGGTAATCCAAACCAGCTTGGTGATACCTTAACTTTTGTAGGTACAAATTTAAATTGGTTGTTCCATTTTTTGTTTTCTTTAAGTCTGGAAATAATTTTATTTCTGTTTTCATCTCGATTTTTTACAAAGGTTTTTAATCTTTTAAATTGATTATGAGCTATCGCAGCTTGAATATCGGTTGGCCTTAAGTTGTAACCTGAATTAACAAATAAAAATTTTTCATCTAAATTTTTATATTTTGATGAATATTTTTTATGATAAGAGGTGTCTCTTGACCATCCATGGGAACGAAGCATTTTTAATATTTCATAATCTTCTTTATTTTTACATATGATCATACCACCTTCTCCAGAAGTAATTTGATGAGAATAATAAAATGAATATGTTCCAAAATTTCCATAATTTCCTAAAAACTTATGATTATACTTTGCGCCTAAGCTTTCACATGTATCCTCAATAACTTCTAAATTATTTTTTTTGGCAATTTTTGAAATTTCCATCATATTTGATGATGTGCCCAATATGTGTACGCACATAATAGCTCTAGTCTTCTTTGTAATTTTCTTTTTTAAATCATCAATTGAAATATTAAAATCATCTATATTAATATCTACAAACACAGGTTTCAGATTGTTTTGAACTAGTGGCCATAAAGAAGTAGACCAACACAGAGCTGGAATTAGAACTTCATCACCAGCCCTTAACCTATTTTTCCTTAATGGATTTGTTATTGTCGAAGCTGCAAGTAAATTTGCTGATGATCCAGAATTTACCATTAAAGCAAATCTACAATTCATTTTTTTTGCAAAATATTTTTCAAATTTTTTGGTGTGTTTAGACATTGTAATATATTTTGATTTTAAAACTTTTACACCAAGATCTATGTCTTTCTTATTAAACGCGTTTGATAGTATAGGATATTTAATTTTTTTTATTATCATATTGGCATTGTCATGATCATATTAACGTAGTCATGGGATTTATAAAATTTTTAGATATTTTTTTATCACCTATATCATATTTTAAGAAATATCCTTTTTATCAATAACAAATTTATTAAATCCAAAGAAATCTAAGATTAATATTCCTCATAATCTATTTTTTATCAATATGTCTTTTAATCTCGTAATTTAACATATCAGTAACAAGTTTTTCTAAATTATATTTAGGTTTCCAATTCAGAACCTTTCTTGCTTTAGATGCGTCACCTAACAATGTATCTACCTCTAAAGGCCTATAGTATTTTTCATCACATCTAAGAATACATTTTTTTCCTAAATAAGCTTTTGTATTAATTCCTTTTCCTTTCCAGGAAAGTTTTAAATTTAATTTTTTTGCTACTATATCAATAAATTTTTTTACAGAATACTGCTTTCCTGTAGCAAGCACAAAATCATCTGCTTTATTATTTTGTAAAATTTTCCACATTCCCTCCACATAATCTTCTGCATGACCCCAATCTCTTTTTGCTGAAAGATTACCTAAAACTATTTCATCTAATTTATTAAATTTAATTTTAACTAAATCCTGTATCACTTTTTTTGTAACAAAAGTTTCTCCTCTCAACGGACTTTCATGATTAAATAATATGCCATTTGATGCAAATATGCCATAAGCCTCTCTGTAATTAACAGTTATCCAGTGGGCATAAACTTTTGCTGCACCATAAGGACTCCTAGGGTAAAATGGTGTGGTTTCTTTTTGAGGTGACTCAATTACTTTTCCAAACATTTCTGAAGTCCCAGCCTGATAAAATTTTGTTTTGTAAATCAATTTTGAAGATTTTATTGCTTCTAATATCCTCAAAGCTCCTATAGCATCAGCTTCTGCAGTATATTCTGGTACTTCAAATGAAACTTTTACATGTGATTGAGCAGCCAGATTATATATTTCATCAGGACTAATTCTTTTAATTAAATCATTAACTGATAATGAGTCAGTTACATCACCATAATGTAAAATAAATTTTCTTTTTTTTAAGTATGGACTTTCATAAATATCATCTATTCTATAAGTATTTAAAGATGATGATCTTCTTTTTACTCCATGAACTGTGTAACCTTTTTTTAACAAAAATTTTGATAAGTAAGCACCATCTTGACCTGTAACTCCGAAAATTAACGCTTTTTTACCCATAAAATTATTTTACATAAAATTTTAGATTAATCATCATTAATATAAAATCAAATTACTTTGTCGTTTTTTGATAAAATTTTAATATTAGTTTTATCCTCTTTAGCAAGAATAAATCCAAGTATTAACCAAATAAATGAACCGTTCCAAGTAGTAAAGAAACTTCCAGATGTTGAAATAGGTATAAATTTGACAAATAAATAAATTAAAAGACCGAGTCTGAATAAATCATAATTTCTTTTCTTTATAAAATTTTCATACAAAAAAAATAATAAAAATAATAAAAATAAGATAAAACCTACAATACCTGTTTCTGACAAAATCTCTAAGTAAAAATTATGTGGATGACTTGAACAAAGTTGAGCCTTATTTTCCAACATTTCATCTTTTACTTCTATATCGCAATCGACTCTATAATTTTTTACACCAACGCCAAAAATTAAGTTTTGTGACCACAACTTATAACTTGAATAAAAAAGTTTTCCATAACTTGATTTTTCCGGACTTAAAATTATTTTATAAAAGTCATTATATCTTGATTTAAAATCATTATTAAAATTATAAGAAAGATAAATAGTAATCGTCGATAAAATAAAAAAAGTTAAAAAAAATTTTATTTTCTTATATTTAAAAATTATCATTAAAAAAAATAGAAAGAAAAAAAATAAGCATTGTAAAAATGATAGTCTCTCACCGGTAATCACTATTGAAAAAATAATTAAAAAAATTAATAAATAAAAAAAAATTTTATTCTTTAATTCTCTATTCAAAAATGAGTAACAAAAAATAATAATTGTAAATATTGAAAGATAAGCTCCTGCTATTAATTCATCACCAAAAGGACCAGCAAATCTTGCTCCTTGCTTAGTATACCCAAAAATATCTACTCCAAATATAAACTGATAATAAATATCTAAAGAAACTAACAAGATAATAATTAACCAAAAATTCAATGATTTGAATAAATTTTTTTGTTCATTTAATGCCCAAGCAACAAAATTCATAAACAAAAAAAATCTTATGAAAAAAAATGATCCTCTAAATGAATTATAAACATCTGAAGAAAAAAATGATAAAAAAATAATATAAAACCAAAAAATTAAAAAAAGTTTTGATGAATATTTATTTAACCAATTAAAATCTTTATTTTTAATTTTTGAATACAAAAAAATAAAAGAAGAGACTATTAATACAAAATTAACAAAAGGTGATCCTAATACATAAACTATTGGTAAACTTGAAAAAATAACAAATATTAATAATTTGCTATCAAAATAAAGTTTGATATTAGAGTTCATATAAATTTAAATAATATAGTAAAATAAACACTTATATCATTAGAAAATATGGACAAGTTAAATTTGATACTAATTTTTAATAAAGCTCATGAACATTTTTATGAGAATTATTTTTTTCCGTCAATTAAAGATGATTTTGTGATTCATAAAAAAATTCTTGATGAAGATACTGAATATAAAATAGCAAATTTCAAAGATAACGAATGGGTACAAGATAAGACTTTTAATATTTTTGAATATGAGAGGCTATTATTTATAAAATCTTTATTAGAAAATAATCCTAATAATAAATTTTTATATTTGGATATTGACATTCAATTCTTAGGATCAATCAAAACAGATATATTAAATAAACTTTGCAACAAAGATTTATATTTTTTTAAGGGAGGATCGGGTGGAATTAACTTGGGTGGTGTAGCTATAAATTCAACAAAAAAAACGATCAATTTTATAAATGAATTTGCTAATGAATTGAAAAAAGATGACCACACTAATGGAATTCAAAAAGTTTTAAAATTATCTAAGCTTTTAAACGAACATCCACAAAATCCAAAAAAAACTAATAAATTTAATTTAGATTGGGATTATTTAGATGAACAAAAATACTGTTGTGGTCATATGATAGCGTATACAACAAAATATGAACTGTGGAAAAAAATTCCAAAAAATATAATTTTACATCATGCAAACGGTACTACAGGTATTAAAAATAAGATAAAACAACTTGAATATGTTAAAAATAATTATAATAAAAGAAACAACTTGACTTATCTTTTTAAAACTATTTTTTGGAAGTTTAAATTTTATTTATATAAAAAAAAATATTTATATTCAAAGTATGAAAGATAAAATAAAAAAAATTGTACGACCTTTATATGATTTATATTTTAAATTAAAAATAAATAAATATCAATTTTTAGAAATTACAAAGAAGAAATATACTGCAAAAGAAATTTTAAATAAAAGATTTTTTGTATGTTACAAATTAATCAAAAAATATAAATTCGAGAAGGTTCTTGAAATTGGCTCCTTTAGAGGAGATTTGACTTACTTTTTAGCAAAAAATATCAAAAATATTCAATTAAATGTAATCGAACCCTACGATAAATATGTTGATCAAAAAATGGATATTGAAAAAAATACAATGCAAAAATATAAAAATGATATTTGTACTTTTCTAAGTTCAGAAATAAATGAAAAAAAAATAATTTTTCATTTCGACAAATCTCAGAATATTTTTGAAAAATTTAATGAAAATTATTTTGATTTTATATTTATTGACGGTGACCATTCCTATCAAGGATGTTTTAATGATTTAAATAATTATTATAGTAAATGTCGAAGTGGTGGTATAATTGCTATACATGATTATGACAGAAAAAGCATGATTGAGGTTAAAGAAGCTGTAGACAAATTTTGTTTAGAAAAAAAACTTAAACTTAATATTGACAAAAATTATGTAGCTTATTTTTTTAAGAGTTAACTTTTAATTCAACTATTTTTGGATCGATTTTCAAGCAAAACTAAAAAAATATTTTCTTCATCTAAATATATTATATCTCTAATTCTCTCCCATAAAGGCTGAATTTCCACTGATATTAAATCCTTATAATCATTGGAAAACTCAAACAAATGAATTGATCTATCTCCTTCATGAATTTGATTTTTATGTCCTAAAGCAGTAACAAAAAATAATTTGTTTTTACTTTTTAGAAATTTGTTTGGAACTTGAATAAGTTCACTGATACCAATAGACTTTTCAAAATAAAAAACTGGTTCTTTGAATCCATATTTTGCATGACTTTTAAATAAAGGTGCGGTATCAACTTTAGTCTTATAATGTTCTCCATAAGAAGATATTGGCCAACCAAAATTATTTGACTCAGAACTTTCAACTAAATTAATAACATTTATTTCATCACCTCCTTTTGGGCCATGTTCTGTTGAAATTAATATTTTAGTTTCTGTATCTAAATAAAGCCCCTGAGGATTTCTATGACCTTTGCTTATTATTTCAAAGTTGCTACCATTTTCATTTATTTTCAATATTTTACCTAAAGTGCTACTATTATTTTGAGATTTTGGATAATCTAAATAATCACCTACAGAAAAAAATAAGCTGTTTAAATTATCTACAATCCTGCCTCCACTTGAATTTTTGTTATGATGAATTTTTTCATTAAAATCAGAACAATCATCAGGTCGAAAATAATAATCAAAGTTTAAATAATCATAATTTATCTTAGATTTTAATATTGATGTATTCCAACAATTGTTTTCAATTTCATCAATTATAGAAAGGTAAATTTCATTTTTTTTAATAAGAACATCTCTAATGCTTATTTTGCCTGGCTTGAAAAGCAAATCATTTCGAAAAAAAATATTTAAATTACTTTGTATAATTTTTAAAAGTTTTTCTTTTTTACCTATTTGATTTCTATTAAAGTAAGAAATCACACCATCTCCACTAACAATAAAAACATTTTCAGTATTTTTTTCTAAGTACGCAACAGGTTTTGAAAAAATTTTGTTTTCCATGAAAGGAAGTTCAAAACTATTTACGAAAATATTTTGATCCATGAAGCTAATATTTTCTTCTTCTGATTCTTCTAAAGTAAATTTAGATGATTTTAAAAAAAAATTATATTGTATAATTTTATTCTTATAATGTTCATTAACTTGAATTTTAGAACTTAATTGATTTTCGAGTTTTTTTATTTTTATTAGAGATAAACAAAAATAAGAGGTAAACAAAATAAGTACAGTCAGCAAAAAAAAATGAATTTTTTTTTGAAACAAAAGTCTTGAATATTTTTTAATATTGATTTTAAAATTATTATAGTTATTCATTTAAACTTATATAGTATATTCTTTTAATAAATGAAAACCATTATTACGCCTGATAAAAAATTTTTTAAAATTGACCTTAAAGAAATTTGGAATTTTAGATATATGATACTTTTTTTTGCACATAGAGATTTGAAAGCAGTTTATTTACAAACAGTGTTGGGTCCATTATGGTTAATAATTTTACCATTAGTATCTTCGTCTCTATATTCTGTTATTTTTGGATACATTGCTAAAATCCCAACAGATGGCGATAGTGTTTTTCTATTTTTTTTTTGTGGAACAACACTTTATTCATTTTTTAATATAAATTTTTCAAGAAACTCCAACATTTTCAACTCTTATGCAAATTTAATGAAGCTAATATTTTTCCCTAGAGTAAATATTCCAATTTCAGTAATGCTTTCAAATTTTGTTTCATTGTCAGTGATAGCCGCATCTTTTATTATAATATTTTTTTTTACAGCTGAGGTGACTATTACAAATAAATTTTTTATTATCCCATTTCTGATTTTATACATTTGTATTTTCGCAACATGTTTAGGAATGTTTTTTTCTTGTTTGAGTTATAAATATAAAGACTTATCAAATATGGTTGGAATTTTTGGTCAAATAATTCTTTATACAACACCAATTCTTTATTCAGCAAATGCTATTCCTAAAAATTTTTTATTTTTATCAATTATTAATCCGGTGGCTTATCCAATTGTTTATATAAGAGATATATTATTTAATACCTCAACTTTTAATATGGAATTTTTATACATAAATATAATAATTGGATTGATTATTTCTATATTTTCAGTCTTTCTCTACTCATATGTATCAAAAAACTTTCAAGATGTTGTATGACTATTGAATTTAAGAATGTAAAAAAAAATTACTTCAAAAATGTAATAAATTTTAAAACATTTATTAATGATATTTTTAATTCATTTAAGAATAATAAAAGGCAACAAAATAAAATTACTGCACTCGATATAGAAAATTTATTAATAAATAATGGTACAATTCTTGGCATGATAGGCCCAAATGGTGCTGGCAAAAGTACTTTTTGTAAATTGCTTTCTAGAGTAACATTGCCTACTACTGGCCAGATTATTTACGAAGGTAAGGTGATATCATTATTAGAGGTTAATGCTGGTTTTCATGAACAATTGACTGGATTAGAAAATATCTATTTGAGAGGATCAATACTTGGTATGAAGAAAAGAGAAATAGATAATCAATTAGAAAATATTATTCAATTCTCAGAACTGAGTGATTACATAATGACACCAGTAAAAAGATACTCTACAGGAATGTGTGTAAAATTGGGATTTGCAATTGGTCTCCACTTAAATAATGACATTTTAATTTGTGACGAGTCCTTAGCTGTGAGTGATGAAAAATTCAAAAATAAATGTATTAAATATTTAAAGGAAAGATATGACAGAAGTAAAATTTTAATTTTTGTAAGTCATGATTTAGAATTATTATCCAAGCTATGTAATAGAATAATTGTTTTTGACCATGGCAAAATAATTAAAGATAGTATGAAAGTTCAAGAAGAAATTTACAATTATCAAAATAATAAATAGTATTATAGATTATAACTATACACATAATGCTAAATATTTATACTGTCTTCTTAAATAGGCTTGATTTATTACATCTACAAAAAAAATCTTTTGATAAAAATCTAAAAAATAAATTTAAATTAAATGTTTTAGATAATAGTTTAAAAAAAAATGATACAAAGAAATTAAAAAATCTATGTAAACAAAACAATATTAGATATTTACGCTATCCAAAAAAATATAATTTTAGAAATTTAAAGCCATCTGACAATGCTTACAGAGCATATCAATATATCAAAGAAAATTATTTAGATAAAAAATCTGAAATGATTTGTTTTATAGATAATGATATTTTTCTAACACGTAAAATTGATATTAGCAGGATTATGGAAAATTATGATATTGCAGGACTAGAACAAAGAAGAAGCTTTTTTATTTTTTCAATAAGCTATTTTTGGCAAGGTCTAATTTTAATAAACCTAAAAAAATTCAATAAAGAGAAAATAGATTTAATTAATTTCAAACCAACTAAATTTCCTATTAAAACAGATACAGCAGGTTCAACAAAAAAAATATTTAAAATTTATAGGAACAAAACCAAGAAAATTCTAATTTTTAAAAATACCAGTCATTTAAAAAAATGGCATTTACAAAAATTTTTTAATAAAAAATTAAAAAAAAGTTATAATCTCAGCTTTAAAATGGAATTTATTTATAAAGATTTTTTTCTTCATTATGGAAGTGGATCAAATTGGAGAGGAAATAGCCAAATATTTGAAAAAGATAAAACTATTTTTTTAAAAAACTATTTGAAATCTAAAGGCGTAAAATGAAATTTAAAAATATAATAATTTGGGGTCACAAATATCATAATCATACTCATTCATATATTCATGGGGGATTTTTTAGAGCTTTTAAGGCTCTAGGTTTTAATGTTTTGTGGCTAGATGATAATGATAACATTGAAAACTTAAACTTGGAAAATTCTTTATTTATCACGGAGGGAAATGTTGAAAAAAAAATTCCAATATTAAAAAACTCTAAATATTTAGTAGCGTATGCTGATAGAAAAAGAGAAGTTTTGCATAAATATGAAAAAAATAATTTAATAACACTTTCCTCAAGACAATACGATGAATTAGAAAAACCAGTAAAAGACGATCAAGCTTCAGAAAAACTAGATGATTTTAGTTATTTAAGAGATAATGATAAATGTGGAATATCAATAAAAGATAGATGGTATATTAATTCTAGAGCTACTCTTTTCCAACCTTGGGCGACTGACCTATTGCCAAGAGAATTCTTAAGTTTTAATAAATCAACTGATAACAAAAAAATTTACCATATAGGAACTTTACATGGAGGCGATTACATGAGTGGATTTTATAAAGCTTGTAAAGAAAACAAAATTAAATTTATTGTAAAGTCTGGATCAAATTCTTTTTTAAAAAAAATAAACTTTAAATTATTTCATAGTAAAAACTATGATAAAATATTTAATTATATTAAAAATGAAATAAACTTAATTGGAAATTTAATTAATAATTCATATTTAAACCTAGCTCTACAGCCTGATATTCAAGTAAATGGTAAAAAAAAATCTTATCTTCCATGCAGAATATTTAAAAACATAAGCTACGGAAGGCTATGTGGGACTAATTCAGAATATGTCATGAGTCTTTTTGACGGTAATTTACCATATAGCAATAGCAGTTATGAGCTATTTTATAAAACAAAAAATGA
>Ga0213863_10002618_pt1 | contig 12676 bp, 5 predicted proteins | sample PICome_8_FD_160128 | JGI IMG/M metagenome (GOLD analysis project Ga0213863, IMG submission 160128) | Coastal seawater microbial communities near Pivers Island, North Carolina, United States - PICO497 | ecosystem: Environmental > Aquatic > Marine > Coastal | place: USA: North Carolina | collected... | reverse complement strand
CCGTCGGAGGGTTAGTAAAAGTGACGAGCGGCGGAAAAACACAATCCAAAATGATCAGCCCGATGACAGGCTACATATCCTGCAACGAATCAGTTCTGCATTTCGGGTTAGGCGAGCATGATAAAGTCGAAAAAATGGTCATCGAATGGCCGGCCGGTGGAATTGAAACATTCACAGATCTGAAAGCCGGGTTTCACTACACCGTAACCGAGGCGGAGGAACCAAAGGAGGTTCGAAAGCGGGTAAAGCCAAAACCAGAATTCGTAAAAGTAAAACTGCTCAAACAAAGTCGTCACCGCGAACTCCCCTTCGATGATTACTTCGAGCAGCCATTGCTCCCCTGGAAGCAATCCCAAATGGGTCCTGGAATCGCTTGGGCCGACATTGATGGAGACGGAGACGAGGACTGCCTCTTGGCTCAGGCGGAAGGAAGCGCTAGTATTCTTTCGATTCAGAAGCCTGATCGACGCCTTGAGTCAGAGCCGTCTAGTGTTTTTTCCTCCCACTCAAAGTCTGAAGACATGGCTCCCCTGTTTTTTGACGCTGACCGTGATGGGCGCCCCGATTTGTTGATCACAAGTGGCAGTATCGAGCACCCCAATGGGGATCCGGCATATCGGGATCGCATTCACCTAGGTTCAGGAGAAAAAGGTGAATTCTCGCAAGCCTACTTCTTACCTGGAGAACCTATGAGCTCCAGTGTCGCTGCTGCTGCCGACTTTGACCAAGACGGTGACCTCGACCTGTTTATTGGGGGGCGAATTGTTCCTGGACGTTGGCCGACCTCACCAGGAAGCCGACTCTACCTCAATGAAAGTGAGCCTGGCACTCTTAGGTTCAAGCTCGCTTCCGAGGAACAAGCAGGCGCCTTAACGGCATGTCAACGCGCGACTTCGGCTCTGTGGACCGACATCGACCGTGATGGATGGATGGATCTTTTGGTCACCCACGAATACGGCCCCATCCGGGTCTTCCTGAATAAGGAAGGAAAATTACAAGATCTCACAGACGAGACCGGGATGGAGAAGCTCAAAGGAATGTGGTATGGGATTGCTGGCCGTGACTTAGACGGCGATGGCGATATCGACTACGTCGCAACCAATTTTGGTAAGAACACTACCTATAAAGCGTCACAAAAAAAACCCGAACTTCTTTACTATGGGGATCTCGATGGAACCGGTGGATTTCGTGTCGTGGAGGCCAAATTTGGTGATGAGTGCCAATTGCCCAGACGAGGCTTGAGCTGCTCCAGTAATGCCATGCCTTCAATTAAAAAGAATCTGGGGACTTATAAGAAATTTGCGATTTCAAGCCTCTCCGACATTTATACCCCAAAGAGACTCGAGACGAGTGGTAAGCTTGAGATGACCGAACTTCGCAGCATGGTTTTCTACAACGAAAGCTCGAAGGGCAAAGTCTCATTCAGAGCTGTTGCTCTGCCTCGGATGGCCCAGTTGGCACCGGGATTTGGAGTCGTCCTGACTGAATTAAATGGTGACTCACAACCCGACCTCGTCATCGCACAAAACTTTTTCTCACCACAACGAGAAGTCGGCCGAATGTCTGGAAGTTCTGGAGCGTCTATCCTGAGCGCGCAAAAAGATGGAACCTTTGAAGTTCACGACACCTACAACACAGGCGTGATTCTCACCGGCGATACGAAAGGCGTCACCGTCAACGAGTTCAATGGAGACGGCATTCCCGATCTCTCATTCACGGTAAACAATGGCTCTGTAAGCACATTCCTTAACACGAGCCGCAAAAAGTTCGTTGGAGTCCGAATTAAGGGAAAGGAAGGGAATTTACGCGCGGTGGGCGCCACCCTCACTTTTTCTACCAAGAATGGCACCACTCAAACTATCGAGGTCACTGGAGGAGGGAGCTATCTTTCACAATCTGGAAACACAAAATTCTTTGGTTTGGGAGACGATGTATCCGGCCAACTTTCCGTCGTTTGGCCTGATGGTAAAAAGTTTGTTCTCAACAACGTGAAACAGGGATTGGTAGATCTTATGTGGAACTAAGGAACGAATTCTTTGATTCGAGGCTTTTGGGCTAAGTTTTCTTGCCAGTGGATTTCGGCACCTGATTCCCTTCTCAAACTTTTGATCAAAGCTAGGGGGCTCTTTCCTGCGCGAAACTCCAGCACCAAGGAATTATTTTTGCTACTTTCCCATACTGCGGTTTTTGAAAGACCCTAAGGGCGACCTTGGAGACGTTTTAGGTCCCATATTAGAGGCCTCAATCACAAACTATTTCACAGAACCTAACAGTCACATTTTGGTTTGACAGTCCGCGCACATCTTTGCAAAAATTTTACGTTAATTCAAGAATTCGAGTCCTCCACACGATCGTTTTTTACACACATCCGACAAAATGAACATACTGAACAAAGGAACCCTTCTGCCCATAACTTTGGCAGCAATAGCCAATTTTGAAGCTACCGGCGCGGTTTTAGCCGACTTTGACGGCAACGACGCAGTCTATGCGACAGACTCCGTCAGAACTCCCGCTTTTAATGCCAATCAAATCCTAACCGATGGACCAACCGGAAGTTACTTACACTTGCTTGAAAGTGGTGAGGGTGATGCCGGCAATTACATCTCATTTGACTCAGTTTCAGCCACCAACGGTTGGACCTCGGCATCCTTCAAAATGGACTTTAGAACGGATTTTGCTGAAGCCGATGGTTTTAGCGTCGCATTTCTCGATAAGGAGACACATGGAGATACTGGCGTCGTAAGAGCCGGTGCAGGTGGCCTAGATGGTGTCGAGGAGAGGGGCTTTTACTCGAACTCTATCGGGGTAGGCTTTCGGACCTTCAATGGCACAAACGCGACAGTTAACTATGGCGGCCAGCAACAAAGCATTGACAGCCAGTACATTCTTCCAGATGCCGGAACTTGGGGATCTATGGAAGTCACCATGGACCGCGATGCCAATAATACGGTATCCATCGAAGCCGTAGTTTATACCGAGACCGGCCAACAAGGAACTGCGTTTCCGGTCTTTACTGAAGCTCAGATCCTAGAAAACGTAACTCTAGAAGATTTCAGGTTACAGATCGCTGGCCGAACCGGAGGCGCATCGATGACCCTAGATATTGATAATATCGAATTAGATGTTTCAGCTGGAGACGCTGACGGAGACGGACTAACTGATCGTTGGGAGGAGCTCTATGGGCTTGGCACCGATGATGATGGCTCGGTTGATGTCAACAATGGTCCTGAGGGTGATCCAGATTCCGATGGGCTATCAAACCTCGAAGAGCAGACCCGCGGAACAGACCCAAACAGCGATGATACCGATGATGATGGCCTAAGCGACAGCGTAGAAGATGGCGGGGGTGAATTTATTAGTGTCACTCAAACCGGAACAAATCCACTAAACGCAGACACCGATGGAGACGGGTTGAGCGACAGTGTTGAAAACCCACTTCTTGATTTTGTCGATGCAAACCAGCCAGGAACAGACCCGAATAACGCGGATACCGATGGAGACTTTCTTGGGGACTCCGTGGAAATTCTAGATGGCCGTGATCCAACTGTTGCTGAAGATGTCGATCCAATCGATGGCGTTCTCTTGGCTAACTTCGACGGGAATCAGGTAAACTACGACGAACTAGCAGTCCGAACACCGGGTTTTCTCGCCCAGCAAATTGTTGATAATGGCCCAACCGGCAGCTACTACCACCTCCTTGATGGTGGAGAGGGCGACGCAGGAAACTATCTTTCATTCGACGCACCTTCCGATACTACTGGATGGCAAACGGTTCAATTTTCTATGGATTATCGTGCTGACCGAGTGGCCGCGGATGGTTGGCATGTTGCCTTCCTTGACATTCCAACTCATGGACCTTCAGGCGGGGTTCGAGCTGGTGCAGGTGGATTTGGAGACGTTGAGGAACGCGGAATGTATTCCAACTCAATCGGTGTTGGTTTTCGGACATTTAATGGAACAAACGCGACCGTTAATTACAATGGCAATCAAAGTGGCGACGTAAGCTACGAGCAACAGGAAGTCGATTGGGGTTCGGTGGAAGTCAACTTACAGAAAACTGATTCTGGAGATGTTCTCCTTAATGCGACGCTCTTCCCAGAGCTCGGGCTCCTTGGAACTGGCCAACAAGTCTTCAATAATTATTTACTTGAAGATGTTGCCCTTGAAGAATTTCGCGTTCAAATTGGTGGGCGAACTGGAGGTGCATCCATGGACCTCGACGTCGACAACTTGGTCCTTAATGTCTTCAAATCCGGTGAAGGTGATTCTGATGGCGATGGCCTTGCTGACCTTTGGGAAAAGAAGTTTAATTTGTCCACAGATGATGACGGATCAGTTGATCCAAACAATGGCCCCGATGGCGATCCGGATGGAGATGGACTGACGAACCTTCAGGAGATCACTCTTGGAACTAGCCCGGTAGATGACGACTCCGATAATGATGGAGCCAAGGATGGAGTTGAGGATGGGGGAGGAACCTTCGTTAGCCTCTCTAAGACAGGAACTAGCCCTATCAATCCAGACACTGACGACGATGGCCTCCTCGATGGTGTCGAGAATCCGTTGCTTGATTTCGTAGACGCTGACCAACCTGGGACAGATCCTAACAATGCTGACTCTGATGGTGATGGTTTCAAAGACGGCATCGAAATCGCAGCCGGTAGTGATCCTACTTCTGGTAACGCCATTACCTCAGGAGACGGAATCATAGCAAACTTCGATCTCAAAGGTGAGAAATACTCCGAAGAAAATTTTGGCACAGCTCCGATCGTAGGACTGCAGGCTAAAGCTGGGGATTCCGATGGAAACTACTACCAACTTCTTGAAACTGTTGGTAGTGCCGCAAACTATATCTCATTTGAATCAAGTGAAGACTACACCGGTTGGGAAAGCTTCTCATTCCAAATGGACTACCTTTCTACTGAGATGCAGGCTGATGGTTTTGCAGTCAATTTTCTATCCACCGAAACCCATGGCGAATCAGGAGCAGTCCAAACGGAGGGTGCCCAAGAAAATGGATTGATACTTAATTCCTTCGGGGTTGGCTTTAAGACCTTTCAGTCGACCGAAGCTTCGATTACCTATGATGGCATTGATGTAAGTGGGAGACTTCCTTTCACCCTGACCAACGATAAATGGGCTTCTGTTGGCATTGACGTCGATAGAGATCCAATCACGAAAACTGCGCTTGTCGATGTGACTGTTTACGACGAGCCAGATCGTCAAGGACTTGCTGAAGAGGTCTACACGGACTTCGAAGTTGAGGGCATGACTCTTGAGGACTTCCGAGTCCAGCTCGCAGGCCGCACCGGTGGTTCGGCCATGAACTTCTCGATCGATAACCTCAAACTGATCGTCGACGGCAGCGGAGGAGGAAACTCCGGACTCGTCATTAACTCAGTTACACGAGAAGTTGTGAACGGAAGTGTCTCAGTAACAATTACATGGAACTCCCGTGAGGGGCAGACTTACTCAGTTCTTGCAAGTGAAGACCTCGCACTAGGCGATCTCACGCTTTGGGACGAGCTTGATGATGGTATCCAAGCCGCCGTTGGCGCAGATGTGACATCATTCACCGAGACTGGTCTCCCGCTTGATACTACGACCAGATTCTACATCGTGCGGATTCCTGAATAGGACCCAGCACTCTGGCTTCCGGTCAGAGCGTTTTTCGGGGGTGACTGCCTATAGGCAGTCACCCCTTCTTTTTTGTATGCCCTGTCAAAATCAGCTAAGGAAGCAAAGGGATAATCCCCCTCTACGCTAATTCTAGAGGAAATGGCGAAAGCCACCCACATCAAGGCTATGATTTATAACTTGAGATCGCAACTTGGCGCAAAATCCGTTAAAGCCGCCCCCCAACCAGTTTATCATGCGGTCATCACTTGCCCTCCTCCTTACTTTCTTTCTCCTTCCAATATCTATTTTCGCAGAAGAACCAGCGAAAGTAGATCCTCCTAAAAAAGAGACGCCCAAGAAAAAGCGGAAACAAAAATCTCCCGTCAAACCCGCCGACTACGCTCAATGGGAGCGGCTTGATCCGGGAAATCGCCAATTTTCTCCGAACGGAAAATGGTTGATCTACGGGGTCACCCGTGTCGATGAAGAGAGGACCTTGCGACTTCATCGCCTTACGGGAAAAAAAATGCCCGAGGTGGAGAGCTTCCAACATGGCACGCGGCCTGTCTTTTCGAATGACAGCGCATGGCTTGCCGTCACTATCGGCAAATCACCAGCAGAGGCCAAAAAAGAACCAAAAGAAAAGTTACCCGGCGCAACCACCCACCTCCGAAATCTCGCCAGTAAGGAAACCATCATATTCAAAAATGTCAGCGCATTCCACTTCAGCGATGACAGCCGATTTGCCGCGATTGAAGTTAATGGAAAATCGCCCGGGAAAGCCCTGATCGTCCGTAATCTATCCCACAAAACCAACACCACCTTCGGCAATGTCACCCAACATGCTTGGAGCGATCAAGGCTCTCACCTGGCAATGGTCATCGACTCTCCCAGCATTAGCAACTCACTTCAGGTTTTCTCGCCCAAGACCGGAACGCTACGGACACTCGACTCAAGCGATCTGGAATACAAATCCCTCCAATGGCGCAAGGACTCGCTCGATCTGGCCGTGATGCGTGAAAAAAAGCACGCCGAAAAGGAAGACGTCTCGCACACTCTCCTCGCATGGAAGGGAGTCGCTCAAAAGAAACCCAAAAAGCTCGTCTATGATCACACCAAAGACAAAAACTTCTCAGTAGAAATGTTCCTCCCAGTCGGTAAAATCAGCTGGTCAGAAGATGGCGCGGCCCTTTACTGCGATTTGAAAAAGTGGGAGAAAAAACCCAAAACTCCAAAGCCCAAGCCTGCTTCAGAGCCAAAGAAAGAAGAAGGGGAAAAGGAAGACTCTGAAAAAGAACCGAAGCCCAAAAAAGAAGAAGAAACTATAGAAAAGAAAGCTCCTGAAAAAAAGCCAGCGCCAAAAAAAGAGGAAGAAACTAAAGGGAAAACGCTCCGTGATACCCTTCAGGAGAAATCAAACGTCGAAGTCTGGCATACCAAAGACGCTGAAATCATGCCCCTGCAAAAGAAGCAGGCTTCGTCCCAAAAAAACCCAAGCCGAAAAGCAATGTGGTGGCTAGGTGAAGAATCAATGGTGCAGCTCGGAAACGACTTAACAGAAAAAGTCGGGATCACCCGAAAAGGAAACCGGGCGATTGGCATCGATCGCACCCCTCACAAAGAAACTGCGATGTTCGGGCCACGCCTGCAAGACGTTTACAAAATCGACACCAAAACTGGTGAGCGGGAAAAAGTTCTCGAAAGCCTCAAATATGTCCTATCAACAAGTCCCAACGGTCGACACCTCCTCTTCATGCGTAACGGGCAACTTTGGGCTTACGATCTCGAAACGAACCAAGATCTTCATCTTAGCAAAGACCTCGACACCCATTTTTCTGACGAAGAAGACGATACTCTCGCCGTTGAAAAACGTCCATATGGCCAAGGGATTTGGCTCAAGGATTCCTCCGCCTTCCTAATGTATGATCGCTACGACCTCTGGCTCATTTCTCCGGATGGCTCGTCCACTACCAGAATAACAAATGGTCGCAAAGATCGTATCCGCCATCGGCTTTCGCAAGCCAACTTCTTAAAAGACAACGAGGGTTTACTTGAACCTGATCAAGCTCTCTATCTCGCCCTCTATGGTGATCGCACCAAGAAGTCAGGATACGGAAAACTGGATGCCATTCGCTCAAAAGAACCCGTTGAGGTTTTAGTTTGGGAAGACAAAATGATTAGCTCGCTGACCCGTGCTAAAAATGCTGACCGTTACCTTCTTACTATCGAAAGCGGTAATGATTCACCGGACATTTACGTCTCAGGCCCAAATCTTGCCCGGCGAAAGCAGATCTCTAAAACCAACTTATTCCAAAAACAATACTACTGGGGACAGACCGAATTAATCGATTTCGAAAATAAGAACGGAGTCAAACTCCAGGGGTCCCTGCGCTACCCGGCCAACTACCGTGACGGAAAAAAATACCCCATGGTCGTTTATATCTACGAGAAACGATCCCAAGGGCTCCATAAATACGATGTCCCAAGTGAGAAGCATCCCTACAATCCGGCCGTTTTTTCCGCTGAAGGATACTTCGTTTTCCAACCTGATATCGTTTATCGCCCACAGGAACCCGGGATCTCAGCCCTTGAGTGCGTGGTTCCCGCGGTCAAACAGGTCCTCAAAACCGGAATGGTTGATGAAAATAAAGTCGGGCTGGTCGGCCACTCATGGGGAGCTTACCAAACCGCTTTTATCGTGACTCGAAGCGATCTCTTTGCCGCGGGCGTCGCGGGCGCTCCCCTCACCAATATGATGAGCATGTCGGTGAGCGTATATTGGAATTCTGGTCAGACCAATGCCGCCATTTTCACCCAATCACAAGGCCGCATGGATAAACCTTTTTGGCAAGACCCTGAAAACTATATTCGCAATTCCCCCATCCATGGACTCGATAACTTGAATACCCCACTTCTCATCGCATTCGGTGATAAAGATGGGGCCGTAGACTGGGGCCAGGGAGTCCAAATGTACAACGCCGCCCGCTGGGCCGGTAAAGAAAATCTCGTCATGCTAGTCTACCCAGGCGAAAATCATAGCCTGCGAAAGGAAGAGAACATGGTCGACTACCACTATCGCGTTCGCGAGTGGTTCGACACCCATGTGAAAGGCCATGAGGCCCCGAAGTGGATCACCGAAGGAAAATCATTCCTAGAAAGACAAAAAGAAAAAGAAGACAAGAAAGACAAACCTCAGTCGAAACCCGAAGCGGCTGCCAAACCAAAGAAAGAAGAGCCTCCAAAGAAAGGAAAGGCGAAGTAATTATGAGACTTCAAAATCAAATCGTCCTCATCACCGGTAGCACCACCGGGATCGGCGCCGCGATGGCCCGCCTCTTCGCGAAGGAAGGTGCCAAAATCATTCTCCACGGACGCAATATCGAACGAGCCAATGCCCTCCAAGAAGAGCTTGGACCTGAAAACGCAGCTTTCGTAAAAGGTGATCTTCAAGATCCCAAAGGCCCGGCACAAATCGCCAGAGAAGCCCTCAACTGCTTTGGCAGAATCGATTGCCTCGTCAACAATGCCGCCTTTACGACGCGTGGACATTTGCAAGATACCGATGTCGCCTTTTTCGACCGCATTATTGCCGTCAACCTGCGAGCACCTATCCAACTCATTCGCCACCTTTTCCCGGCGCTTAAAAAAAGCGAAGGATGTGTCGTCAATATCGGTAGCGTTCTCGCTCACTGCGGACAGGCCAACATGCTTGCCTACTCGGTTAGCAAAGGAGGACTCATGACCATGACTCGTAATCTCGCCGACTCACACGGAACCGACAAAGTTCGCTTCAACCAACTCAATGTGGGCTGGACCCTTACCGACAACGAATACCAGGTCAAACTCGACGACGGTCTCGCCGAAGACTGGCCTGAGACCCTTCCCGAATATGCTGCACCCTCTGGACGTATCCTCGCTCCTGAGGAAATTGCCGAAGCAGCGGTCTATTGGGCTTCAAAAGCAAGCCGACCCATTACCGGCAGCGTCCTCGAGCTTGAGCAATACCCACTCATTGGCCGCTACACCAATCACGAAGATAAGTGATATCCAAAATTATTTTCAACCCTCTGCTGATTTACTCCTCTGCGTGAATCCCACTTTTTACAAATATTAATGTCCCGCTCACTCATCTTTGACTCTGGCCTCGAGGAAATTTACACCCTCAAAACTAAAGCGCCCGGACCATCCGGAACTCTCCCATTTCTCCCAGAAAAATTGGCCACCGAACCCTCAGGTCATCTCTTTGGCTGGACTCAGAATGTTGGGATGGGCTGGTCCTCCGAGAAAGTTTCAGGTGGCGACTATCTCATCCTCTCCACCCAAGGTGGTATTCGTCGTGAGGACGGCACTCCCGTTGCTCTTGGCTATCATACTGGTCATTTCGAAGTTGGTCTTCTGATGGAGGAAGCAGCGAAAACGATCACTGCCGCAAAAGGCGTTCCCTTTGCTGGCTTCGTCTCTGATCCTTGCGACGGAAGAACTCAGGGAACCGATGGTATGATGGATTCCCTTCCTTATCGCAATGATGCCTCGATGGTTTTCCGCCGTCTAATTCGTTCTCACCCCACCCGTAAAGGTGTCATCGGAGTGGCCACTTGTGACAAGGGTCTCCCTGCCATGTTGATGGCGCTCGCGGCAACCCCGACACTCCCTACCATTCTTGTTCCAGGTGGCGTATCATTGCTAAGCGAGGAGACCGACGAAGACCTTGGTCGGATCCAAACCATCGGTGCTCGCTATTCCCAGGGCGAAATCTCTCTCGACTACGCAGCTCACGCGGCCTGCCGGTCTTGTGGTTCCCCTGGCGGCGGATGTCAATTCCTTGGGACCGCTGCTACTGCTCAAGTAGTTGCTGAGGCACTCGGTCTCTCTCTTCCCCATTCCGCCCTCGCACCATCCGGAACCGAAATCTGGAAAGACATGGCACGCCGGTCTGCTCTTGCGATGCTCGACCTAGAAAAGAACGGCCTCACCACCGCCGATATCCTTTCCGAGAAATCACTAGAAAATGCCCTAGCCCTCCACTGCGCCTTTGGTGGTTCCACCAACCTCATCATGCACCTTCCAGCGATTGCCCATCAAGCTGGATTAAAGCGCCCCAACGTTAATGACTGGCGTCGTTTCAATGCCGAGATCCCACGCCTTGTCGACGCCCTTCCAAATGGCCCACAACACTTTGCGACTGTCCAAGTCTTCCTTGCTGGCGGAGTTCCCGAAGTGATGCTTCACCTTCGTGACATGGGAAAACTTCATCTTGATGTCATGACTGTCACCGGACAAACGCTCGGTGAAAACCTAGAATGGTGGGAGCATTCCGAACGCCGTATTCGCCTCAAGGAAAAGCTTACACAACTTGACAGCATTAATCCAAATGATGTCATCCAATCCCCGGCCCGAGCCCGCGAAAATGGACTCACCCCCACCGTCACTTTTCCTCAAGGGAATCTTGCGCCCGAAGGCTCCCTTATCAAATCCACGGCGATAGATCCCTCGCTCATTGATGACCAAGGAATCTATCTTCACGAAGGTCCGGCCCGCGTCTTCACCTCCGAACCGGATGCCATCGCCGCTGTCAAATCAACCGGTGACGACCGCATTTGTAAAGGGGACGTCATTGTCCTCATCGGATACGGCCCCATCGGTTGTGGTATGCCAGAAACTGCCCAACTCACGATCGCACTCAAGCACCTTTCGTGGGGCAAAGAAGTGGCTCTCATCACCGACGGTCGATTCTCTGGCGTCTCGACCGGAGCCTGCATCGGACACATCTCCCCCGAGGCTTGGTCTGGCGGCCCAATCGGGAAACTCTGTGATGGTGACCCTATTCGTATTGAAATTAACTGTCACGATATGACTGGTTCTGTTGATTACAGTGGCACCGAAAATATCACCTCTCGTGATATCAACCCCGCTCTTCAACCCAATCCCGATGTTCCTGATGACACTCGGCTCTGGGCTGCTCTTCAGGATGTCAGCGGTGGCTCCTGGGGCGGCTGCGTTTACGATGTCGATGCCATCATCTCAAAACTGAAAAAGTCATGAATCATCTCCTCGCCACCCTTGCTTTAATTTCACTTTCTGCCTTCGGGGTAGAACGGCCAAATGTCTTGTTTATCATCTCGGATGATCTGACCGCCACCGCGCTTTCTTGCTATGGCAACACAGTCTGTAAAACCCCAAACATTGATCGTCTTGCCTCACAGGGCACCCGGTTCACCAAAGCCTATTGCCAGGGGACCTACTGTGGTCCTTCACGGGCTTCCTTCATGAGTGGATACTACCCACACGCCATTAAGATGCTTGGCTATGGATCTCCTCGACCCGCCATTAAAGAACGGGCTACCTGGGCTCAACATTTTAAAAACAATGGCTACCACACTGCGCGGGTTTCCAAAATCTTTCACATGGGCGTTCCGGGTGGGATTGAAAAAGGTACTGACGGTGCCGACGATCCGGCCTCTTGGACCGAGCGATTCAACTCAGCTGGCCCGGAATGGAAGGCTCCAGGAGATGGCGAAACTTTGGAAAATAATGCCGATGGACGAAAGCCCGGCCCGGTAGGCGGCAATACCTTTGTCGTTGTCGAAGCCGATGGCAATGACCTCGTGCACTCCGACGGAAAAACCGCCGCCAAAGCCGTAGAGCTCATCAAGCAAAATAGAGACAAACCCTTCTTCCTCGGAGTTGGTTTTGTGCGGCCTCACGTTCCGTTTGTCGCACCAAGAAAGGACTACACCGACTTCCTTCCCTATTCAAGAATACAGCTACCTCCGAAGCTCAAAGATGATTGGGCAGACATTCCAAAGGCGGGAATCAACTACAAGACAAGCAAGAATATGAAGATGGACCTCCGTCGACAAAAGAAAGCTGTGGGCGGATATTACGCTTCTGTTGCGTTCATGGATCGCATGGTCGGGCAGGTGCTCAATGGACTGAAGGAAGCCGGGTTAGAAGACAACACTATCGTCATTTTTACCAGCGATCACGGATACCATTTGGGCGAACATGATTTCTGGGCTAAAGTAAGTCTTCACGACGAGTCTGCCGCTGTCCCACT
>Ga0213863_10002616_pt1 | contig 12680 bp, 8 predicted proteins | sample PICome_8_FD_160128 | JGI IMG/M metagenome (GOLD analysis project Ga0213863, IMG submission 160128) | Coastal seawater microbial communities near Pivers Island, North Carolina, United States - PICO497 | ecosystem: Environmental > Aquatic > Marine > Coastal | place: USA: North Carolina | collected... | reverse complement strand
CGCCATGGAAGATGCCGGTGTCTCCATCGCCCGCAACCCATCGGAAATCGCCGACGCCCTGCTAAAGATCTACAAGGGCTAATTTGCCTAAAGTGGATCAATCCTTTCAAAATCCGCCTGCTGCCTCGTGCACAGGCGGCTTTTTTGTGCCCTCAAACAATGCAACACCCACAAATGAGAAATTATTGTTTTTTTGAAACTTTTGAGCTGTAAACCACATATACTAATATGTGTGACTCCAGCAGGAACTCTACTCCACGATTCGTATCCAAATTGAATACCAATTGACAGGTCGGCCTTAAAAAACACTAACTTCCCCTCTATTACCCCCAGCTACACTGCAAACCAGAAAGGATCGAACCATTCGCTTACCAACCAAAATACTGCTCAAAATCGGCGCCTGCTTATTACTGGCCACCTCACTTTCCACTAGCGCCTACGCCAGAATCTTCACCAATATGGCAGGTAAAACGATTGAAGCTGACCTAGTCTCGATGCATCGAGACCAAGTTACCTTTCGACGCACTGTAGATCGGAAAGTAGTCTCCCTCGCACTCAACCAGTTCTCGGCCAAAGACCGTAGTTATATACTCGCTCAAAAAGAGGCAGGCCTACTCAACGCCACGGCCTACAAGCAAGGGCAACCCGATGTCGCCCGAGTCGTGAAACGACAAGACCACTTCGGCGCCAGTCAGCAAATCGATAAATTTCTTGCTAAGTACTGGGAAGCGCAAGGCGTCGAACCCGCCCCGATCATCGACGATGCCACCTACCTGCGTCGAGCTTATCTCAAAATTATCGGCCGCATTCCAACCTACGCCGAAGCAGTCCACTTTCTCAACGATAACACCCCACGCAAGCGCTCCGAGCTAATCGATAGCCTTTTGGACTCAGCCGGTTACGTTAGTCATAACTTCAATCTCTGGGCCGACATCCTACGCGCAAAAACTTCTGGCCGTGAAGGCAGTCGCTACGGCGGCATCTACTATATCCCTTGGCTCAAAGAACAGATCCGCCGCAACGTCCCATACGACGACTTTGTCGAGTCGCTACTCACCGCCAACGGCTACCCGTGGGATAATCCGGCAGTCGCCTACTATCTGCGCGACTTTGGCATGCCGCTGGATAACATGTCCATGACTGCGCAAGTTTTTCTCGGCACACAAATGCAATGCGCACAATGCCACGACCATCCCACCGATGTGTGGAGCCAAAAAGACTTCTACGAATTCGCCGCCTACACCTACGGCCTAAAAACTGGGGTCAACATCCAGAACGACGACCCGAAGCTCAAAGAGGTCATGCGCCGCCTGCGAGAAACTACCAAGAAACAGAATAACGGCAAAATACCAGGCAACCAGAAAGCCTCCCCGATGAGTGCTGGGCGAGAGTTCTTCGATCCCCTCAAATGGGGCGTCGTGCATACCGAGCGCCCGCTCAAACTACCGCAAGACTATCAATACGACGACGCTAAGCCAAAAGACATCGTCGAGCCCAAGATCCTCTTCGGCAACCAATCCGATGCCAAACTACACGATTCCAGTGAGCGCGTGGACAGCTACGCCGACTGGCTCGTGTCGAAAAACAACGAACGCTTCACACTCGTCATCGCCAACCGCATGTGGAAACACGTCATGGGCAAAGGCCTCATCGAGCCCGTCGACGAGCTCACCGACGAATCCGTAGCCGATGACCCGGAGCTCATGGCATACCTAGAGTCGATAATGATCGCGCTCGACTACGACCTAAAGCAATACCTGCGCGTGCTCTACAATACTCAGTATTTTCAGCGCCAAGCCGTGATCGACAACCCCGACCTACCGGATGACTACCATCTCGAAGGCCCGATCTTCCAACGCATGAGCTCGGAGCAGATTTGGGACTCCATTGCCACACTGATGACTCCGGACATCGACCAAATCCTCAATACCAGCTACAAGGGCAACAACGGCGGCATCCAATACGTCACAGGACAGAAGCCAGCCGCAGCAGTCTACCTTGATGAATGGTCTGCTCAGAAGATCGCCAGTCATGTCACCAAGATGAGCGATGTCTATGCAGCCTATTTCGCGGCACGCACCAAACAAAATAAAGCCAATCAAGACCCCACCCTTAAAGGGACTCCAGAACTTGCAGCCATCCGAAATGAATTCCAAAAAACTCGTAGAGCCTGGAACCAAATGCTCAATCCAGACCTCAGCGAATCAGACGCTGGTGCATCGATGGAAATGAGTATGATGGCAGCAAACTTCCCGAGCACAAAAGGGAAGGGCAAAAGTAACAAAGCCGACGAGAAGTGGATCAAAAACATTCGCCGCGCTTCCGAACTGCAATCCCCTCAAAGCAACGGCCACCTACTCGAAGTCTTCGGCCAATCCGACCGCATGCTGATCGAGAATAGCGACGAAAAGGGCAATGTCCTGCAAGCCCTGTTCCTAATGAATTCGAACCAAACTAATTGGCTGCTCGCGCAGCGATCTGCTCCCGTGCTGGAAGCACGCCAAGCTCAGACCCCCAAAGCCAAACTCGAAACTCTCTATATCGGATTCTTAGCTCGCAAACCCTCGGAAGCCGAAATGGAAGCCCTGCTGCCCTACTTCAATGAAGACCCCGAGAAGGCCCGCCAACGCATCATTTGGGCGATGCTCAACACCCAGCAATTCCTGTTCATCCAGTAAGCCCAGCCCTCAGTATCCTAATCATACTCTTAATCTTAGTCATAATCTCCACACACAAAAACAGATTAGGATTAAGAGTAGGATTACGACTAAGAACCCACCTCCACACAGCATCCCTAATTCCTAATTCTCTCTGCTATGTATGACGAACTAAACAAATTGGACGAACTCTCACGTCGTAAATTCATACAATACTCGGCCAAGGCACTGCTCGGTGTCGGTCTATCTGCGAGTACCACTCCCCTCTGGGCCTCGCAAACCATCAAGAAGCCGACCGCGCGCAACGTCATCTACATTTACCTCAGCGGTGGCATGAGCCACATCGATACCTTCGACCCCAAATCTAGCTGGAAAGATCAAGGGCCGGTGCAAACAATCGATACCAACGTGGCCGGGATTCAGATTAGCGAATACTTACCCAGCCTAGCACGACGCATGGACAAGATCGCGATCATCCGCTCCATGAATTCAACCCAAGGCGCGCATGAACCAGGGAATTACTTCATGCACACCAGCTACGCGCAGCGCGGGACGATTAAGCACCCCGGACTCGGCGCATGGCTCAACAGCATGTCCGGCAAGACCAACTCCACCCTGCCTGGAAACGTGCGTATCGGCGGCAGTAATAACGCCACCGGCGGCGCAGGCTTTCTCGATTCGAAATACGAGCCACTCCACCTCGGCAGCCCCGACGAGGGACTGCCCTACGTCGATCGGCATCAAAGTGTCGACGAAGCCGAACTACGGGAACGCTTGGCACTCGCGCAGATGATGGATCTCTCTTTTCATAAAAAGTATCCTTCCAAGCAAGTGCGTGCCTATGGCGATGTTTACGAACAGGCAATCAAGCTGATGAACAGTAAAGACCTCGCCGCTTTCGACCTTAGCCAAGAGCCGAAGCTCACACGCGATGTTTACGGCGATTCTCGCTTCGGCAAAAGTTGCTTACTCGCGCGTCGACTCGTCGAGCACGGCGTGCGCTTTGTCGAACTCACCCTTGGCGGTTGGGATACACACAACGACAATCACGATCAAGTCGCCGGACTCACTAGCCCACTCGATCAATCTGTCTCCGCTCTACTCGACGATCTCCACTACCGCGGTCTCCTCGACGAGACGCTCGTCGTGATCGGCACCGAGTTTGGTCGATCCCCCGAAATCAACAGCAACGCTGGCCGAAATCACCACCCTTCCGCCTTTAGCTGCGTGCTAGCTGGCGGCGGTATCAAAGGTGGTCAAGTTTACGGCTCGACCGACGCCAGTGGCCACTCCGTCGCCGACAACGGCGTCAGCGTGCCAGACTTCAACGCGACCATCGCCTACGCCCTCGGCTTGCCGATTGATAAAGTAGTGCACTCCCCAAGTGGCCGCCCCTTCAGCGTAGCCGATAAAGGTCGCCCCATCACCGCACTGTTTTAAAAAGAGGAGTTAGAATTCAGGAGTCAGCAGTTAGCGTCTCTCCTAATCTTAATCCTATTCTTAATCTTAATCCCACTTCACGCCTCTAGCATGCCCGATTTCTTGATCCCCTTTGGCCCTTTTCACATGGTCATACTTCATTTGCCGATCGGAGCACTCACCGCGATCTGGTTTCTAGAATTTCTACTCGAAAAAAACGACGACAAACATAAGAACCAAGCCACCGGCTTGCTGCACTTGTTACTACTGATATCTTGCGGCCTAACCGTCGTACTTGGCCTCAGCTACGAAGAGTTCGGCCAATACGGCGACGAAATCGAACAACACAAATTCTGGGGCCTCATCTTTGCCGGCTGTATCGTCGCCACTTACCTTTGTTATTGGATTCATCGCAAGCTAGGCAAACGTAGCAGCAAATCGGTCTACCTGCTGGCACTCCTCGCCGCTACTATCACAATGGTCATGACCGCCCATCAGGGCGGTGAGATGGTACACGGCAAAGGTTTCCTCTCCAAACCATTTCAGGAAGAAAAGCGCCAAGCCATCGCCCCCGCTCCATTCGCCGATGAAAGCAGCAAAAAAAATACGGACCAAGCGCGCATAGTTACTCAACCAACCAGCACCTCGGCTCTCAACGCCCCGATGGACGATGTAATGAACGGCACAGGTCGGATCGATCCAATATCAGCGCCAATCGCTGCGCTAGAACAGACACCTCAAGTGTTAGACCCCAGAATCGCGCTTTTTAAAACGTCTCAAGCCATCTTCGAACGCAACTGCTACAAGTGCCACGGTGCGACCAAACAAAAAGGAGGCTATCGATTAGATGAGCAGCATTCGATTAACCTAGGCGGCAAGAGTAAGCTACCCGCGAGCGTGCCTGGCAACGTCGAGCAGAGCGAGCTGATGTATCGCATGTTACTTCCACACGACGATGACGACGCCATGCCTCCCGAAGAGAAAGACCCAGTCTCCCCTGAAGACATCGATCTCGTGCGCCAATGGATCGAGGCTGGCGCCTACTGGCCGAACGAAGCGGAGCTCAGTGCGGCAGCAAGCGACACCGTCAAACTTGGCAACGCCGACACCGACCTATTGATCGAGCAAATCAGTCGCACTGGCGTGAAGGCCGAATACAACGCATGGGGCGACGAAAGCATCCGGATCGACCTCGGCGTGGTCGGGCCCGGAAAGCTGAACGAAGCCATCCAGCAGCTCAGCGGGTTGCGCAACAAACTGACTTGGCTCGATTGCAGTGAATTAGCCCTCAGCTCAGACTTCTTTCAACAACTCGAGCAGTGTATCAATTTGCAACGCCTACATTTGAACGGCACCGACATAACCGACAAGCAACTAGACACACTTAGCCAGCTTGCTGACCTCAACTACTTGAACCTCTACAATACCCAAATCAGCGACGCAGGGCTCGAATCACTCCACGCTTCCAGCAGCTTACAAAAAATATTCCTCAGCCAGACTCAAGTCACCGCCAATGGGATCGCAAAATTAAAGAAATCCCTACCGGAGCTAGAAGTCGTGCATCAACCTTAAAAAAGGAGTCAGCTGGGAGGAGTTAGTGGCTTAGGATCGACAATCAAAAGCTAAGCCAAAAGCTATTAAAGATGAACGCATTTTTCCGATCCACTACCTGGCGCCTTCTCCTGATGCCCCTACTAATTAGTTTGAGTGCACTGTTTGGCAGCGCGGCGGTCGCTTTAATTCCCATCTGGCTTGCGGCGATCTTTGCCCTAGTGTTTGGACTGGGCTTGTTATTTTTCCTAGTGAGCGCGATCAGATGGTTCATACAAAAAAAAGTGAAGCGGGGCCTGGCGGCGCTGGATGTCTGCTGTGCTGTCTTCTTGCTCTGGTTCCGGCGGGGATGGCGATGTTCTTTGGTTCGATGTTGGCTGAAGACCTGGACAATTTTGCTAACGAACTCACATTGCCAGAAAACGTAGTCCTGTTGGATCCAACCAGCCAGCCGCCCCATCCGAGCGAGCCGGACTGGACGGAACCGGATTCTTTTCAGGCGGCGCTGATCGCAACGCTGGAAACGACCGGAACCTCGGATGCTGCCTTTCTGCCCTCAATTCCCGCGCTTGGGATCTTACACCGTGATTACCCCGAATTACTGAACTGGTACCTGTCCGCCTCTCCGGCTTGGTGGCGCCATCAAATGGATGGTAAAGAATTCGCGACGCGGAGGTGGCTTTTAAAAGAAGAATGGCAAACGCGTAACCACGGCTATTTTTCCTCATTTCACCCACCTGAGTCCCAAAACTACCAGACCCGAACTTGCATCGGCCTGTCTGGAAAAACCTGGAGCTGGAGAGCAGATCCAGTACCCTCGGGAAAAGAACTTATCCTGCCAATTAAACAAGGGTATAAGCTGAAGGAAAGTTACGTCGTTTGGCAGGAGCAAGGGGTGACAGTGGAGATCATGGAACAGGCGGAAACGGAAGAACGGCGGATGAGTAAGGCTGCGGTCCGAGAACTGCAGGTTGAGTTCGAGGCTCTGCTTAAAGATCCGACCCTGGAATCCGCGCGGGCCCTGCTTCCCACAGGAGCGATTATACGAGGTGAGCCTTCCATCTCCCTCGCCGGGGGGTCTGGGCGCTATACTGCAGTTATCCGGTGTAATCCGGGCGCGCCCGGCAATCTTTACCTGAAGGCCTACGAAATCACCGGAAAAGTTCCTCTATCGAAGTCCCGCTTAAAACAAAGCTCGGCCGAATTTATCGGCTGGTCGGACGACCCAGATGAGCTGTTTCGCGCAAGCTTCGATTTTTCTATTTATGAGGGCGATTGGAATCAGTACTACGGAGCTCGCTTTGAGGTTTGGTTCTCCCCGGAGCATGGTGGGAGTGACCGTAAGCTTATGGAGTCAAATTGGAAGATCGACGGCTGGTCGAGATGAGACCAGTTGGTGCCACACACAACGTCACTTCAGTTCACGGGCAATCGCCTTAGACAATTGAATCAGCAGCTTAATCCCAGCAGTCAACAATGCTTCGTCACCGACTTCATCGAGGGCCGTAGTCTCAGCAAACTGATACGCATGGCGCTGCTTTGCCGGAGTAAGACTTCAGCTGGCAAGCAAAACGGCATGCCCCTCTGCAGGAGCAGCGAGACTCTCCAAAGGGACCGCAACTCACTAAGATTTCGCCAAGGCATTGCCCTCAGTCAGGGCATTCATTTTCGAGGTCAATGCCGACTCAATCGCAGCCGCAACACCGAGATTATCTGCAATGCAGTTTACAATCGCACTGCCAACGACGATACCGTCGGCTGCCTGCGCGACTGTGTTGACATGATCGGCATTGGAAATACCGAAGCCAACCACGACTGGTAGATCGGTGTACTGCTTAATCACATCTACGCGTGCCTTAATGCCATCCGACATCGCAGCTTGCTCACCCGTCACACCTTCACGTGATACGTAATAAACAAATCCAGTAGCTACCTTACAGATCGTTTCTAAGCGCGAGTCTGGAGTGGTTGGTGCGACGATAAATACGGTTTGCAATCCATGCTTCTCACACGCTACTAAATGATCGCCAGCTTCTTCCGGCGGCAGGTCTAAAGTGAGTATACCGTCGACCCCCGCAGCTTTTGCTTGCTTAGCATAAGCCTCACTACCCCAAGCGAAGACCAGATTGTAATAGGTATAGAAAACAATCGGCACGTCGCTAAATGCACGGATCGCTTTGACTAGCTCGAGCACACGGGTGCTGCTACTTCCACTTTCAAGTGCACGTTGCGCGGCCAGTTGATTCGTCGATCCATCTGCGAGCGGATCCGAAAATGGCACGCCCAACTCAAGTACATCGACACCCGCATCAATCACCGCACGGCATGCTTTGACAGATGTTTCAAAGTCAGGATCGCCAGCACACAGATAGCCGACAAAGGCGGCACGATTTTCGGCACGGGCTGTAGCGAAGGCTTTTTCAATACGAGACATTTTGAGTATAAAAGTAAAAAGTGTGAAAGTCTGTGGCGACAACGGTTTAAGCGACCTGATCGAGCCTCGTCAAGTAACCAGAGAACATTCGCACGTTTCCACTCTTAGGCATTCGCACTGCGAAGCCTCTAACTATTACGCACTAGCGCTTTTTCAATCAGCGGCAACATCTCGCCGCGCCGGAAAAGTGTAACCTGCCCAGTACTGCCGGAAACGACAACGCACAGACAATCTTCGACTTGAGTAATCGACGCAGCGGCGGCATGACGACTACCTAAGCCACTGGGCAGATTATGAGTATAATCTGGCGCATGAATCAATGAGCCTGCGGAAATTAACACCCCATCACCACGAATAATAAATGCACCATCAATCGAAGAAAGCTCTTTGACCGTTTCGTCCATGAATGGGTTGAGGATGTTCCGATCTTCATCCTTATATCCATAAAATGGATTTAAAATAAGCGGCTTGGTATATTCAATAATTTCATCTGAATTGCCTAATACAAATAAGCAGCCGACAGGGTGCCCTTCGCGACCTTCGACAGCGAGCTCAGTGGCAATGGCAAGCACCCGCTCGACCACCTCTGCCTTAACTCCCGCGGGTAACATATCGGACTTCTGCATTAGCATCGTTTGGAACTCTCGCTCCACATCGACTACTGTAATACTATCGAATTGATTACTTTGCGGCAATCCGCCCACACAGCAAAGCCGCTCAGTATTCGAAAAGATACCACGCGTAAGGCCAATCAACACAGCACTGCGCAATTGAGAAAAGCGGTGATTACTAAACGAACGAATCGGCAAAATCGCATCAATATCGTCACGCTCGGTCACGGAATCTGAAGTGCCATGCGCTATCAATACCGTCTTAAAACCTTTAAACACGCGCCCCACTTCCACGCCACCGCCGAAGGTATCACCAAACACTAAGACTGACGTGCAGTTCGCCCCTTTGGCGATCTTTGCCGCTTCCTTCAGAATTAAATTATTAAACCGATCATGACGGCGACGCGGCTTCACTCCATCCCCGCCAAAAACCGACTTCAGCTCACGACGAAAGTCTGGCAACGATTCAGCTGCCGCCAAGCGCTCCATGTGCGAATCATCCTGAAACACACGAGCCAGCGATGCTAAGCTATACAAATAACTCCGCGCGTTTTCTGATGCGAGTAATAGAAAAACGTAGCGGATACCTTGGTACTCAGTTTGCCCATCGTAGCACAACCCATTCGGACAACGCCCCACCGCTATCATATAGTTGCGCTTCATCGGTACTCGCGCATGAGGCAAACACACACCGCTGCCTAAATAAGTCGTCATCTGTTTCTCCCGGTCCAGCAGATCCCTCAGCAGCCCCTTTTTTGTCAGCTTCCGGTCTTTCGATAAATCGAAAACGTTCAACAGTTCCGACAACGCACCCTTGAAGTCGGTGCTCTCGAGATCGATCACACGATTTTGAGCGATGTAGCGGTCAATGCGCATAGCTTATATGAGAAATGTGAGCGTCTATTGTCAAAGGGTTTGAATAAATAACAGAATAAATAACGGCAGCAGATGAACCCGTAGGCCCAGACCAAGCAGCAAAATGAGAAAATTGCGAACAAGCCAAGTCTGACACTCGCTTACTGATCCCACTCAATCGCACCCTTCTTCAACTCGTAGAAAAGTCCAAGGATCATCACGAAAAGGAAGAAGAAAATCGGCAATAAAATCGGCAAGCTTACAGCTAGGAACTCGCGAAAGACTAGCACCCAGGGCATCAGAAAGATGACTTCAATATCGAACAGGATGAAAAGCATCGCTGTGACATAGAATTTAACTGCAAACCGCGCATGGCCCGAGCCTTCAGCCAACATGCCACACTCGTAAGGCGTATCCTTAAGGCCAATCGAAGTGCCGCGCTGCCCAAAAATATGCGACGCTACCAGAACGACCGCACCTATACTAGCTGCGATAGAAAATTGAATAAGAATCGGATAATAGTCCGCGATCTGCATAAGAATGAAAGAACGAGGCTTTTCGTCTCAGTTCAAGGTGTTTCTGCCTACATCGGTAATTATTCTAACTCAGAGTCGCCATTCGATGCGATCCCCTCGTCCTCCTCTGAAAATGATTCGTCGCTTTTTGCTGGTGCAACCAATGCTAAACGCTGTAAGCGAATGCGTGATTTCTCAAACACTCCCAAACCAAGACTGGCGGCAAAGGGCAACTGACGAGGCAGCGGCGAGATCTCTGGAAAACCGTCCAACCGTCGATGCTTATTGATCTTATCACACAACAAGCGATCAATGGCAACTGGATCCGAACTCATCCATAACAGCGGCTCCGATCGAGAATAGCGGGATTTAAAAAGCGGACCACCAATATACTGATAGCAATCCAACGAAATAAAATGCAGCACCATTCGCTCATTTAGCTCCGGAATCGCTGCAATCTCTGCAACGGCGGACGAAGCAGTCGCCTCATTGCCAAGAAAGCGCTGACTGTTACTGACATTCCACAAGGTCGCATTTGCTAGGGCACCATCCACGCCCAATGCAGCATCATCCACGCCGACCGCCAAATTCAACCAAAAATCCACCTCAAATAATAGCGGCGCAGCCAAAAAACTTTTCCGCTCCTTCGCACCTGCCTTCAGCGCACTACTGCCGCGCCCCAAGCCACCGAACAACTGCGGCTCCTGATTTAAGCTCGGTGGCAGCGGACTATCATAAAACCAATCCAGATCATAATACTGCTCACTATCGAGCGCATAAACTGGGCAACCCTCAAAATCGCCCTGATTCGAGCTGATCGAAGGCATGATACCAGCCTGCCGCAACTGATACGCCGAATAGTCCACAATTAAGATCGACTCCCGCGCAAAGCCACGTGCTTCCAACACGTCGATCACAGCTCGAAGCAATTGTAACGGCGTACTCAAACCACGACCACTCCGTGTGTTTACTTTTATCCCCACTTTGCCACGCTTACTCGGTACCAGCGAAGTGCCCACCGTAGCTTCATACGTCTCAACCAAAGCCGACACTTCAGAGTAATAAAGCTCCCCCTTTAGCACTGGCACCTGCCATATCAAGCCCAATGGCGCACGTGGCGGCAAGCCCTCCTGCGCACTCGCAACCGACGGTACCCAAAAAACACCCAAGAGAAGCAACGCACCGCCAATCCAGCGAAACAGCATCAAATCTAGGCACAACGCCCGCCTATCCACTTGACACCCAAACAAGGGAAACGAAAGTGACGGTAACACTGTGGTCTTATCTCCAGTAATACACACCCTTCGCAACAAATTGCTGCTTATGCTAAAAGCAAACACCAAAAAAGTAATCTTCATCCTAATCCCTCTGACACTTGTGATTTTCGCAGGTTGCAGCGGACCAGAAGAAAAGAGAGCCACCAGCCTCAATCAGGTGGCGCAACAACGTACCGCTGGCGACCAGACAGCAGCACTCGCCACACTCGAAATACTTGCTCAAGCATACCCAAACGACCCCGAAATCCTTCAAACAATCGGTGATATCCACCACGAGCTCGGCAATACCTCCGAAGCCGCCTTCTACCTTAGCGCCGCTTATGCTCTGGCACCGAACGACGTAGAACTCCTTTTCCAAACCTACCGCGCACAAGAAAATGCGAATCAACCCACCGCCGCTTACGAGCTACTCGAAGCGCTCGTCGCAGTGGAGCCAGACGCTATCAACACTCAACTTTGGCTACGCCTTGGCGAATTCCGCGCACAAGCTCAGCAGACTCAGCCAGCCCTCGATGCATATTTAAAAGGAATCGATCCGGAAAACGGCACACCCTCCGCAGAAACTGCAGTCGCAATCGGCACACTTTTTAAGCAACTCGACAACCTACCGCAGGCGGAACGTTGGCTAAACATCGCCGCAAACAGCGACGACCCCAACGCTCTTCCCGCACTCTTCGGTTTACTTGAGATCCACCTGCGCAAAAAAGACTGGCCAGCCGCTGAAATAGCCATCACTCAACTCGACAAACAATTCCCGGGTGCTGTCGATGCCAGTCAATCGGCCAACGCCCGCGACGAACTCGAACGTTGGCGCAGTGCTCAAGTAGACTTACAAGCAGAACTAACCAAATCTAACGCCGCCAAAGAAGCTGCCGCCAAACTCGTAGCCGACACCTCAGCAGCAGTCACCGACCTAACAATTATTGACGCTGGTGATCCCTCAACTGGGAAGGCACAAGTCATCGCAGACATGGAGCGCGCCGAAGCCATGGCCAACACACCCGCATTGGAAGTCGAACCCGCCGAAGCCACCCTCCAGGTAATTCCCGCAATTCGCCCCACCCTGGCACCGCGCAGCTTAGAACAACTACTGGCAGATGCCGAAAGCGCATTCATAGAGCACGATTACACACAAGCCATCCAGCTCTACTGGCAAGCACTCGGCCGTGCCAACGCCCGCGCCGACATCTGGAATCAGCTCTCACTGGCCTACCGACTCGACGGGCAAGCTAAGAACGCCGAGACCACCGCACTGGAGGCCACACGACTCGCACCGCAAAAGATCGACTACACCCTCGACTATCTACGCGTGATTCAACGCACAAAAAAGCCAGACGACATCCTCGCCGAGTTGGAGACCG